>JACCDH010983701.1_pt1 | contig 17878 bp, 13 predicted proteins | sample 7442481 | NCBI WGS metagenome assembly JACCDH01 (sample SAMN15323433, study PRJNA562643) | freshwater metagenome | isolation source: river surface water | place: USA:Blue River Watershed | collected 2017-08-15
AATAAGGATAGCTAACTGTCTAGTGAAACGAGTAAGCTCGGCTCGGCCAAAAGGCTTTGAAAGTCCTGCCTCAACCATCCATTGACCAAGATCTGATTCAAAAATTGATGGAGCAGTAATTTTTGTTGTTCTAATACGCTGACGACGTAAGAGTTTCTTGGCCTCTGTAATATTTGAGGCATCAATCTCACTCTCTACTTTTTTTCCATCCTGGGTAAACCCAGCGTATTTAAACTTCGGCATAAATTACTTCTTCTTAACGTTCGTAAGCCCCAGCATTCTTGTTAACTCTTCAGGATTGTTTGAAAAGGTCATGGCCGTTTCAGGAGTAATAAGACCTGAATCAAGAATTTTTTTAATATTCTGATTCATCGTAAACATTCCTGTTTCTTCCTGTCCGATCTGCATCTGTGAGTAAATTTGGTGAACCTTATCCTCTCGAATAAGATTTCGAATGGCCGGCGTAATTCGAAGAATCTCTTGGACCGCCACACGTCCTTTAGGAACTTTAGGTAAGAGCTGTTGGGCCACTACACCTTGTAGAACAAATGAAAGAAGAGTTCTAATTTGCTCCTGTTGCTCATGAGAGAAAACGTTAATAATACGGTTGATCGTTTGAACTGTTGAGTTGGTGTGAAGAGTCCCAAAAACAACGTGACCGGTTTCAGCAATTGTTAAAGCGGCCTCAATAGTTTCAGGATCTCGAAGCTCTCCGACCAGAACAATGTCAGGGTCCTGTCTTAGAAGAGATTTAATCCCTTTACCGAAATTCAAAGTATCGGCTCCAATCTCGCGCTGGTTAACAAGTGACATTTTATGCTGATGTACAAATTCAATAGGATCCTCTAGTGTAATAATATGAGACGCTGAATTTGTGTTCAATTTATCAATGATTGAAGCCAGAGTTGTTGACTTACCAGATCCCGTAGGACCTGTGACAAGAAAGAGACCACTTGAAACATCCACCATATCAAGAAGAACTCGAGGTAAGCCAAGAGCATCAAAATCTGGAATAAGACTTGGGATTTGTCGAAAAACAGCTGCCGTGGCCCCTTTAGAGAAAAAAACGTTCGCTCGAAAACGAGCAAGACCTTTAACTCCGAAAGAAAAATCCAGTTCTAAATTTTTTTCAAGTTCGGCTTTTTGTTTTTCTGTTAGAATTTGATAGATCAATCTCTTGGTATCATCAGGAGTGAGAGATCCAATTTTAACTCGGACAATTTCTCCACTCACTCTCATCGCAGGAGCACTTCCCACTGTTAAATGTAAGTCAGATGCCCCATTATCAACCATCACCTTAAAAAGCTGCTGGATTTGGAGATTACCAATTCCTTGTTCACCGACATTGGTTTTGGTTTGGGTCTGGGTTGAATCATTACCTGCCATATATTCTCCTACAATTGATCTGATGCTGAGTTGGAAACTGCTTCTTCAATAGTAGTTAAACCTTGAGCGACTTTAGTCAGGGCACACATACGAAGTGTCTTCATCCCATCTCTAATGGCTTGTCGTTTAATATCATCCGTAGAAGCATTTCTTAAAATAAGTTCTCGAACTTTTGGTGTCATTGCTAAAACTTCGTAAATGGCAACTCGACCTTTATAACCAGTACCATTACAAATATCGCATCCCTTTCCGTGATAGACTTTAATCTTTTCAGCAGAGGCAGGGGCAAAACCACAAGCAATAAGCTCATCCGGAGTGGTCTTTCTTTCTTCTCGACAGTTTAAGCATATTTTTCGGCATAATCTTTGCGCCACAACCACATTCAAAGCTGCGACGACAAGGAATGGCTCAATTCCCATATTGAGAATTCTTGTAATGGTCGCTGGGGCATCATTAGTATGAAGTGTAGATAAAACTAAGTGACCAGTAAGTGCTGCTTCAACCGCAATTTCACCGACCTCTAAATCTCGAATCTCTCCCACCATGATAATATCTGGATCTTGACGTAAGAACGCTTTAAGGGCCGAGGCAAAAGTCAGACCCACTTCTTTTTTTACGTTTACCTGATTAATCCCTTCAAGGTTAAACTCGACAGGATCTTCGGCAGTAGAAATATTATTATCAATTGTATTTAAATCTGCGATAGCAGAATAAAGGGTTGTTGTTTTTCCAGAACCCGTCGGACCTGTCACAAGACACATCCCATAAGGGCGATGGATTCCCTCTTTGAATACCTCAAGTTGTTTGGCCTCGAAACCAAGCTTTGTCATATCTAACTGAAGATTTGATGAATCAAGAAGTCGCATTACAATCTTCTCACCAAATAAACATGGAAGTGAAGAAACGCGATAATCGATAGGACTACCACCGATCATCAACTTAATGCGGCCATCTTGAGGTTTACGTTTTTCTGAAATATCCATCGAAGACATAATTTTCATACGAGACACTACCGCAGGCATCATACTTTTAGGCGGAGTGGCCACTTCAACAAGACTTCCATCGATACGGAATCGAATACGGAAAGATTTTTCATAAGGCTCAACATGGATATCGGAGGCTTTTTTAATATAGGCCTCCGCGAGAAGCCGGTTCACAAAAGTGAGAACGTCATCCGAAATATCTTCGGCCTTAATGCTCTCTTCTGCTTGCGTTGAAGAATTAACTTCTTGAATCTGATTAAGAAGGTCATCAACTGAATCCTTAACTCCACCAAATAATTTTTTCCAAGAGGAAATATTTGTTAGAATGAATTCAACTTGTTTCTTAAAAAAATCTTGAAGCTCTTTAATCGCCTCTGTTGGTACAGTTGGATCAAATGTGGCCATCGTCACTTTTGTAGCAGTTTTCTGAATAGGAATGGCACGATACTTAATAACTAATCGTTTCTTGAGACTTGAGATTGTATCAGCTGGAACTTTTGCATTTCTCAGATCAATAAAAGTCATGCTGTATTTTTCAGAACAAATTTTAGCAAATTTATTTTCATCAAAGTATGGCATTTGAAGAAGTTCAAACTCGTTAACCTCGTCATCTTTACCCATAGAGAGTCTGCGCAACTCTTTGAGTGTCGCCATCCCTGTATTTGTCACAACTTCAATGAATTCTTTTCGAATCATTATCCACTAACCCTTTGATTGTATGTTAACCTCATCGGGGTATTGGGGACTTAAGTTTAGCGTTAAATAATTTTCCAAAATTTGGCGGCAGCGATGGCCTGAAGCTCAAGCATTCTCTGCCCATCATGGTAGTACTTTACCTGTGACGGCAGAGTATTTTGGTGAGGTATAAAGGAGTAATTGTAATCCCAAAAAATAAAAGATGAGTGGAGAAGTCCACTAAAAACAAAATCTCGCGAGCAAGAATTTATCACTACAATCTGCGAGGCTTTTTCTTTGAAATGAGAAAGATCAGCTGTACTCATTTGAGGATTCATTTTTCTTGAAATGAGAGTGTACATCAATCCTTTTTCTTTGAGTCTAGAGACCGTAAGCTTACTCATAACTCCATCACCAAGAACAATAAAAAAAAGATCTTTGAAATTCTTTTTAAGACCATCCAACTCTAAATCTACAGCAACAGCATCTGTGTTGGTCCCTATGGCCTTCTCATTTAAGAATAAAATAGCATTGATTGCCTCTTTGTATTCATAAGGTGATTCAAAAACAATATCTTTAAGATAATGTTTTTTATAAGGGGATGTAATATTCACCCCACGATATTTTTTCTTAAGCTCTTCTATCGTTGGGAGATCTGACTCATGCTGAATATCGATTAAATCATAATCTAGCGGCTTACCAACAATACTCTCATAGATTTCAGGTGATTTTGAGTGTTGGATACTTTTTCCAATAAGAGCGAACTTCATACTTTATAGTCTCTGGCAAATTCTACATCTTTCTTAATTTGTTCCACTAGATCAGTTACAGTAGGAAATCTTTTTTCATCTCTGATCCTAGAAAGAAATTCAATATGAAGAGATTCTCCATAGATATCACTATCAAATTCAAAAATATTAGTTTCAATCGTCACAGAGGATGAATCTTTAAAGGTCGGATTTTTTCCAATATTAGTGATTGATTTAAAGGTCATCCCTTTATAGATCGTTCTCGTAACATAGACGCCTAGGCTCGGTACAATACTGTCAGTTGCTATCTGAATATTTGCAGTAGGAAACCCTATTTTTTTTCCTCTTCCTTCACCTTTAACAACCACACCATCTAAGCACAGGTTTCGTCCCAATAAAGCCGAGGCCTTTCCAACGTCACCATCTTCAATGGCCTTTCTCACACGACTTGATGAAATCACGGCTCCATCGAATTCAAACTTAGGCTGGATTTCAACATTAATTCCCTTAAGTTTGCAATGATCTTTCACAAGATCAAAACTTCCTTGTTTATGGGCCCCAAAGGCAAAATCATAACCTAAGTAAATGCTTTCGATACTCGGATAAGTAAGAACATACTGATCAAGAAATTCTTCACCAGAAAGTGTTGAAAAATCTCGCGTAAAATCAATTTCAACAAGATAATCAACACCGTTCTCTTCAAGATAAGTTCTACGCTGAGAATAGGAACTAATTAAAAATCGCTCTCTCTCAGCATGAAGAATTTTTTGAGGATGAGGAACAAAAGTAATCACGGCAAACTTTAAACTTTTATCATCACACTTTTGTTTAAGGTGCTTCAGTAATTGTTGATGGCCAAGATGGACACCATCGAAATTTCCAATAGTCAACCCAAGTGCGGGAAACTTATCTTGTATTTTTTTAATCTCTTCTAAACGATGAATGACTTTCATCTTTTATATGCTCCAACATCTTTGCCAGACGATTAAAGTGTTTACGTTCAAATTTATAAAGATCAGGTGAAGTTCCTTTCCCAAAGCTCTTATAAGAATTTTGCTGAATTAAATCAACAAAATATCTCTTAGAATCCTCTGAGAGATCACCCTCAGCGATGATTTGTCCTGGAGTTTTGCCAGTCTTCTCGACCCAAGGGGCCATCCAATGGTAAAACTCCGCAATATCAAAGCTCTTTTTCAAAGAAGAGGGAATATCTTGTGAGCTTTTCAAACTCAACCCCCTAAGAGGATTGTTCAGTCTGATCATGGCGACAAAAAGAATGACGACAAGAATGATAAGCCCTATCAACACAAAATAAGATCGAGAAAGCCAATTCATGGCCTGATAAAAGTCAGGGGTCTGGATCGTTGGAAGTGAGGGCACCTTAGGTAAAGCAAGAGTTGGAGAGCTCACTTCTTCTTCATTTTCAGTTCTCTTATCATCTTTTTGAACAGACGCTTCCTGTCCTCCAGCAATCACAATCTCAGGAATATTAACTGTTGTTTTAATATACTCTCTTTTATCGGGATCAAAATAGCTCATGACCAAACTAGAAGCCGGCAATTTCAAATTATTTTTTGCTAAATATGTGTAATCAAAAGTTTTAATTCCTTGCTCTGAATCAACAAGTTTTAAATCTGAATTACTTTCAAACTCTTCTAAAGCGGAATTATTAAAAAGTTTAGGGGCTTCAAAATTCTCCAGGGCCCCATTCCCACTAACAGTTAATTTTAGCTCCAAGGGTTCATTAACAATAAGTTTGGTGTTTCCAATACTAAGATTAAAATCATGTTTACCAACCAGTCCTGAAAATCCTGCGGGTTTTCCTTCTTCAGGAAGTGGTAAAACATCAATCTCGATAAGCTCACTTGAGACAGTTTTAGTTTTTTGATCACGAGGGCCATAACCAAAGCCATAGCCGTTATTGGCCGCTGCACTGATGTAAACCACAGACATGGTCAGAGGATCAATCTTCAACTTACCTGGCTTTTCTGGAAAAAGTTTAGCTGCATAAATTTGTGAGCGGTTATAAGGCTCTCCGTTCACAGCTACTCTTTCAGTCCTCTCCGGCTCTTGGAGAAATCTTTTAAGTGAATTATTAAGTTTAGGATACTTCTTCACATCCAACTGATTAACTGAAGTGCGTGCGTAAATATAGTATCTCGCGACGATTCCCTCTCCAACATAGAGCTGCTTTTTACTTACTTCCGCCATCACAAAGACTTCAGGTAAAACTTCAGCTTCTTTAAGAATTGTCACATTCATTGTGGGATGCTTAAGAACTTTTCCTTCGATAGTGACTTGAATATCCCGTAGACCTGAAATTCCGGCGTTACCTGCAATCATGTCATACGAGTATATCATCTCTCTGGTTATGGTAAGCTTTCCATTGGCATACATTGTTCTCGTTGATACACCCTGACGATTTTTACCTACAACTTCCATTCGAAGAGGAGTAAAAAGAATTTCAGGCTCTTCAGATGATTCAGTTTGAATTTTAAAAACTATCTGAAATGTTTCACCTGCAACAGGTTTTAGGGGGTTAACTTCTATCTTTACTGAATCCGCAAAGGCCAGAGTTGTAAGCAGAAAAGTTAAAAAATAAATTATCATTTTCATAGATATTACCAGTCTTTATTCTCTCTTGAATGTCTCTTATTCAAGTCTCGGGTTCCATTCTCAATCATCTTCATCTGAAGCTGACGATCGTCAGACATTAGTTGTTTTAGAAGAGGAGAGACCTTCTTAGGAGGCATATTTTTTTGTTCCTCTTTAGGTTTATCCTCTTTCTGTTGATCATCTTTTTCATCATCCTGATCCTTAGGATCATCCTTTTTATCTTGTTTATCCTCTTTATCTTTTTTGTTCTCGCCTTTTTGATCTTTCTTTTCTTCTTTCTTCTTCTGATCTTGTTTTTCGTTAGAACCAGAACCGCCCTGACCCTGCTTTTCTGAATCGTCTTCTTTTTGGTCTTGATTTTTTTTGTTCTTATCTTGCTTTTGCTGTTCTTGCTGCTTTTTATTAATCGCTAGCAATGTATTTTGAGACATCTTTTTAAGATAGTCCTCTCTTTGAGATTCTTCCAAATGAGGCTTCATCTTTTCATAAATAGAAAGCCCTTGAGAAATATCACCTTTTTTAAGTAAAGCTGTTCCATAGTTAAAAATGGACTCCACAGGAATATCTTCACCTGTGGCCAAATTTTCTTTATAGAGGGCGATGGCCTGGTCATCTTCACCTTGCTCTTGGAGTTCATCGGCCAGTTTAAGTTTCTCATATGAAGAAAGCTCTCCCGCCTCTAGAGATTGAAGCTTCGTCATTGTTTCTGGACTTAGCTCTTTTTTTTCTTTTTGAGGTTCTAGAGCAATGGCATAAAAATTCAAAAGAAACAGGACAAGAATTGAAGACAGTCGATAAGGAGTCATTGATTTAAGAATGAGGCCAAGAATAAAAATAAAAACAGATGGCAACACAATCCACTCCATCCTTACAGGACGGACAATCATATCCTGTTGCTGCTCAGACTTTTTCTTTTCAGTTTTAAAGAAATCAATAATCTCATCACTCGGAAGAGAATAACTTCCAAGAATCCAAGTTTTTGCCACTGGTATCTGTTTTTCAAGAGTCTTAAAATAGTTCGGATTAAGCTTTGTTGTTATATCTTTGCCTTTATATTTTTTGTAGCCGAATCTAAACCCACGAGAATCATCTAAAGGAATTCTTCCACCGTTAGTTGTTCCAACTCCCACCAAGGCAATTCTTATCTCTTTAGGGATCTTCAGGTCAATTCCTTCTGCTGTTTCTTCACCATCAGTTAAAATAACAATATTTCCCGATGTATCACCACTCTCTTTGAAATATTGGATTGATTCTTGAAGAGCAATAGTTAGGGCAGATGAACCGTAATGATTTCTTAGGTTTTTAATACTATCAAGACGAGCATCAAGAAGGTCGATATCATTGGTAAATGGAACAATTTTAGTTTGAACCTCAGCAAAGGCCACAATAGAGATTTGTTGTCCGGGTGCGCGACGAACAAGATGCTTGGCCAGCATCACAGCTTTTTGAAGCCTACTTGGTTTTACATCCTCGGCCAGCATACTTGCAGACGTGTCTAGAAGAATAATGGTCTTATCTTCAGGTACTTGAGTTTTAATTCTCTCTTCAGGACCACGCCAATCCATTAAACTAAGGAGAAGGCCAAGAAGTCCTACTAACCACAAAAGACTTCCCAATAAATGTCGCCAGCGACGTCTTAAAAACCAATAAGTATTAACAAACTTAAAGAATTTTCTCTCACCACGAAGGACTAAAATAACAATGATGACCCAACCTAAGATAATAAAGGGTAGGTAGTTTCCGTAGATAAAACTCATACAACCTCCTTAAGAAGAAGTCGTCTGATAAGCTCAACAAGAACAAGGATAATGATGCCATTTCTGAGAGCATCAAAATATTTTTCATCGTAAACAATTTGATTTTGAACTTTGATCTCGGTTTTTTCTAAACTTTGAATATCAGTTAAAATTTCTTGTAAGGCTTTTTCAGATTTTGCTGGATAGAACTTCCCACCTGTTAAATCCGAAATATCTTTTAGGACTTTGTAGTCAATAGATCCACCAGGGATAAGCTGATACTGTTTTCCAAAGAAAGAGTTTCCTGTCGGAATTTTTGCATCTCCATCAGTCCCTAAACCAATTGTATAAACTTTAATATTATGCTTCTTCGCCTCTTCAGCAGCTTGCATAGGGGTCAGGTTACCGACATTCGCTACACCATCTGTGAGAAGGACAATAACTTTATTTTTGGTCTCGCTATTTACGGCACGGGCCACTGACAATCCAAGAGCATCACCAATATTTGTTCCACTTCCCAGATAACCAATGGAAATCTCACTCAACACTTGATCTACAAGGGTTGGATCCGTGGTAAGCGGAAGAAGAGTAAGAACTTTTTCAGAAAAAATAACAACTGAAATTCGGTCTGTTGGCCTCAAAGCAGCAAACTGCCTAATTTTTTCTTTTGCAACTTCAAGTCTGTTCGGTTTGAGATCCTCTGCAAGCATAGATCTAGAAACATCGATACAAAGAACAATGTCATTCACCTCGATAGATGAAGGTGAAAATTTATGAGGTACTCTTGGTTGAGTTAAAGCATAACTCAAGAATCCAAAAGCAATAAGACCAGCCAAGTATAAGCCTATGCGAAGGGTTAGTTTAAAACCTGAGCGATGGGCACGAGGTAAAGTAATGAGGGCCTTCTGACCTATTTTCCAAAACTCAATGCTCCAAAAGATAAAGGCAACAATACCAACTAGAGCAAGGAAGGGAGCTTTATACTCCATAATCCCTCCTCAGTGGTAAATCTGCTATAAATTTCGCGTATGATTTTTGGACACTTTCTTTATCTTGGGACGATAAATTTTGCTTAAAGATGATTGGATAAATATTCTTTTCAAAACTTCTGAAGTTTTTTTCTAAATCTGGAAAATGCTTAAAATAGTCGAGACGCTTATTCCAAACGTTCATAATCTCAAGCTCAGCTTTAGCATTTAACAATTCACTCCAGAGATTTTCTCTCACTTTTCGCAATTCTTTTTTCTTTTTCCACAATGGATAATACCTGAATCCGAAAAGAATTAAGAAAACAATCGCCACAAGTGGAAAAGCAAACCACCAACGCCACTTAAAAGGGAGTCTCCACTGATAAAGGAAAAAATCTTTCGTTTGCTCAGGTTGAACGATTTTCGTATTACTTAGGTAGATCTTAATAGAATTATCACTGGAGACGAGAGGCATACGTTCAATATCTTTTATAAATATAAATGACATCTCAACGGACCCGTTAGGATCAGAAGCTCCTCTTTCAATAAGTCCAATTTTATGGATATACATTGTCTCGGCCAAAGTTTGGCCAACCAGAGCTGTTATCTGTGTATTCCCATCTATTTTGAGAATATTAGCTCTTGTATTAATGACTTCTCCTGCCTGAATTGTTTCTGGCAAATCAATCTGAAGCTCAATGCCAGCCACTGATACAGATGAAAGAATGACCATAATGAACATGACAAACAATTTCACATTAACTCTCTTACAACTTTTTCAAGGTATCTTTCATGGACACCAATTTCTTTATATCTCTGTTTTTTTAAAAGCTCTTGGTCCTGTATTTGAACCTCACCGCTGACAACTTTTCCGCTTCCGGTCTTTATTTTCATAAAAAAAGGCGATTTGGTTAATTTATCCACAGGAGAATAGAACCTAAAACAATTCATATTTTTAAATGAGAATAGCTTGGAAAAATCTTCAATTGATTCTATCGCGGATAAATCACCTAGATAGATCACTTCTTTTCTTCTCGCCAGCAGTGTCTTAATTCTTATAATCTTCTTTTTTTCTTCAATCGGACGTAATTTAAACTGCATTTCAAAATTTGGAGTTCCATCTTCTTTTAAAATCCCAAGTCTTTCTAGATGAGCAATAAAAAAGACAAGTCCTTCATGCCCTTTCTTTGCAGGGAGAATCACTTCTTCTCCGGCTCCCCAAAGAACAACTCTCACTAAATCCTGAGTTTCTTTGGCAAGGAGATAAAATAGGGCCACTGTTTCAATCATGGCCTGGAGTTTTGAAATTCTATTGTGTCCGTAATAAAGTGTTGGAGTGAGATCGACACAAATAAAAATCTCTACATTTCTTTCCTCTTCAAAAGTCTTAACAAAGGCTTGCGAAGATTTTGCAGAAAGTTTCCAATCAATAAAGCGAACGTCATCTCCAGGCACATAAACTTGATGTTCCTTAAATTGAAGTCCGCTACCACGAAAATGAGATTTTAAAATCCCAGAGGTATACGAATTTGAATTTCTGAAGACGTGGGTCTGAATCATCCCCACGACTTTCTGAATTTCTTTTAAATTCATAACTAGATCACGCTCGAAGCGATAGCACTCACAAGATGTCTTGAGTTAATTTTGTCTATTTGTGCCTCATAAGAAACAATTACTCTATGGGCCAACACATTCGGAACAATACTTAGTAAATGTTCAGGAGTTACAAAATCTTTACCATCAAGGAAAGCTTTATATTTGGCAATTTTATAGAGCCAAATAGAAGCTCGAGGAGACGCTCCTGCTGTAATTGCTCCGTCATATTTTTTTAGAAAATACTGACTGTGTGGTCTCGTTGCATGAACGATACGAACAATCATATCTTTGATTTTTTCATCAATATAAATACTTTCAACTTTTTCTTTAAGCTGTCTAAAATCTTCTTGAGTCAAGACTGGTTGAAGATGATCAATTTGCTGAGGCTTTAACTCTAAAATGCTTTTCTCAGAGGCAAAATCAGGATAATCAACATGCACCTTCATCATAAATCGATCAAGCTGGGCCTCAGGAAGACTATAGGTTCCTTCCTGTTCAATAGGGTTTTGAGTGGCAAGAACCACAAAGGGAGTTGGTAATTTATGGGTCTTATCACCAATTGTGACTTGCTTCTCTGCCATGGCCTCAAGAAGGGCAGCCTGAACCTTCGCAGGTGAACGGTTAATTTCATCCGCTAAAACAAGTTGCGTAAATATAGGACCGAATTTTGTCGTAAACTCTTGCTTCTGTTGATTATAGATCATTGTCCCAATAAGATCTGAAGGGAGTAGATCCGGTGTAAACTGAACACGCTGAAACTGGAGATCACACAGTTTACTCATAATTGAAACTGAAAGAGTTTTTCCAAGACCTGGCATCCCTTCAATCAGAAGGTGACCTTCACATATAAGTGCGGCCAGAATAGATTCAATCATTTCATCCTGGCCAAAAACACATTTTTTCGCCTGCTCTAAAACTTGATGAACTTTTACATTTAAACTCATACTTTACTCCACGATATAAAAAAAACTTTTAATATAATTTGATCTATCCATTGTACTTTTGATCGGATGATCCCAGCCTTGAAGGCCCTGATAAATAAGATGTATCTTTCTTTTTTCTTTTGAAGCTTCATCAACAATGGTCTGCTGAAACTCTTCTTGCTCAACATAGTGAGTACATGAAGAAAATCCAATAAGTGACCAAGGTGCAGCCACTTTAAAAACCTTGCGGTGAAGTTTATGATATCCCTCAATGGCCCCTTTCTTTTGGCCAACAGATTTTGCAAAAGCTGGGGGATCAGAGAGAATGAGATCAAACTTTTTTTGATCAATTACACATTGGTCAAGAAATTTAAAAACATCACCTCGATGATAATTCCCTCTTTCTTGAAGATGATTAAGACTGAGATTGTTATTGATCTCAATTTCAAAATCACCCTGATCCACAAATGTTAAATGTTCAACTCCCGCAGATAAGGCGTGAATTCCCCATGATCCTACATAAGAAAAAAGATCGATCCCTGATTTAAACTGATGATCCATCCTCTTCATCAAATCAACGAGGGCACGACGATTTTCTCGATGATCATAGTAATAGCCCACTTTCTGAAGAACCTCTGAACGGACTGAAAGCTTCAAACCATTTTCTTCAATTTGAATATCTGGCAATTTTTCAGACTCAAAAATAGGTAACGATTCTTTGGCCCTATATTTGGGATTATCTAAAAAATAGCACTGAACACTTGTTAGTTTAGCAAGCGAAGACTTAATAAACTCTCTATGCCGATCAAGACCAGCTGAGTTTATCTGAATAAAACAGGCATTAAGGAAAAGATCAACTTGAAGTCCCGGGAGTTCATCAACCTGTCCATAAACCAAACGACAACCTTGGAGATAATGCTTAATAAGTTTTCGCTTATTAAATGCCGTCTCTAGGCGTGACTGAATATAGCTTTGAGCTATCTGATCTGCACTTGCAGTTGTCTCTAATTTGGAAACAACAGTGAGAATTGTAATCTGTGGTGAAGTTTCTTCAATCAGGGGATTAACAAATCCAAGCCAAGAACCCTCTTGGGATACAAGATAGATCCACTCACCAGGATGCATTGATTTAATGTTTAAATCAACATCTTCACCACGAAGCTCTAAATGACTAGACTTCAATCTATTAAGGCCGTTTCTTTTCAGTGGAACTTGCTTCAGCATAACTCATATCCTTACGATCTTATTATTATATCTGTAATGGATCGAGTCTCAATGATTAGCTTAAGAAATGCATGTGATCAATTTAGTCGGTTTTATTACTGTAGAGCCTGAAAAGTTGTTTCAAGAAAATCTTCGAGCTTTTGGCGTTGAGTAGTGAAAACTTCTTCCACTAAAAGCTCATAGCGGGACTGACCAACCACTGAAGTTGATAAAAATTTGATATAATCGGCAGAAGTTAATTCTCTCTCTGGATACTTAAGCATTTCTGTCAGTAATGTCGTCACAGCAGATAGTCTCGTCTCCTCTGAGAAAAACATCTCAGTCAACACGGAACTCCAATCAAATTTTCCTTCAAAATCATTTTTGGCAAAATTTAAAAGAAGATTGCTGAATGACTTTACGATCGAGTCATGAAAAAGAAGTTCACGTTGATCAGAGGGAATCTTTTTCAACAAATCTAAAACGGAATGAAAGATTTCAGATGAAGATTTTTTCGACACCAATCCCTTATCAAGCATCATATTACCTAGATCAACAACCTCAGAAAATGACAATTCAAAAGGAAAATTGTTTTTAATCGTTTTATAGTTTTTTATGAATAGTTCAAGATACTCTGCAGCTGTCACAAGATCTTTACCTTGAATTTCCTCTTCAGATAAAAGAATAAGTAATTTTGCTATGAGAGATTCAAACTGATGAATATCTTCGGGAGAAGCAACATATAGCCAATCGATAAAATCATTAATCATCAGGTTGAGATTTTTGCCCTCACCTGCATAACTTTCAAGAAGATAAGCACCTGCTTTCTCTAGCTGTTCAGGGCTTACTTTCCTTATGAGATTATTATTAACTTTTTTAAAATCATCTGATCCAAGAATCTTTTTATAATCTTTCCCAAAACGAGACTCAACCCATGCACTCAGGTGTCTTAATCCTGAGACATTAGTAATTTCTGTAATGAACTCCCCATTATGATTTTTAACCAGATCCGGATCTGGTTTACGGAAAGCCCCATAATCTTGCGTTTTCAAAGGTGAAGTTTTCGAGGCCACAAAAAGAACACTTTGGATAAAGTTTGCGTAATTTTTATCCTGGCCATCAAACTGAGTATAAACATCAGAAACTTCGATCAACGATGGGTAAGACTCTCTAGCATTCTTTAATAGCCATTTTGTTTCTTTGGGAAAAACACCTAAACTTCTAAAAGGACCACTAAATCGTTGAAGCCAATTCATGAGTCTCTGAGACTTTTCAAGTTTTTTTCTATAATCCGCGGCCATGGCCACTTCATTTTTAAAATAAGCACCGTAGAAATTATTCAAAAAGCTTATGTCTCTGATGATAACCTCTAGACGCTCTATGGTTGTTCCCTCTAATTTGAATTCTGAGTTTGAATCATAGTAAAAAAACTTTTTCTTGGTATTAGGTCTGCTCAAGTCATAAGAAAACCTAATAATCTCATCCAAAGTAATAATATGCTTTTCATATTTTTTACCTTCTCTTGGAAGAAGCACTCCGCGATCAGGATGAAGCGCTCCCAGGAGAGATTGAATAACAGAATCACCATTTTCATTTTTTCTTTTGATAATATCAAAAATTTTAGCCACACTCTTTTTGAGTTCATCAGGTGACAAACAAGGATCGGCACCTAAATTGTTTTTCAGAGAATCACAGCCAATCTTTGTCGGATTATTTTTAATATAAGGGAGAGCTTTACTTCCTATGATTTTAAGAAAATTTGCCCCATCTCTTTTTAAATCTTTATCTGATTTTTTTGAGATCTCACTTAGAACGAGATCGATGACTGATGTTTTATCTGAGATCTCTTTTGAAAGACCGAGTATTAAATCGACTCTTTCTTTAACAATTTCATTTTCAAGGTCTGACTTAATTTGTGGAAGCCAAGCCTTTACACCCGCTCCTTCTTTCCTTCCTAAATAATTATCTGCTCTAACGGCTGCAGAAAAGATAAACTGAAGCATCCCTGGACTCCAGATCCCTGTGCCTGTATGAAACTCTTTACCCAACTCATTCTTAAAATCGCGCTGAAGTCCATTCATCCAGAGATAAATTTGGCCAACCAAACCTTGATCTCTGAGAGAATTTAGACAAACTGGTGGAAGAGTATTGACCAAAGTATAATAATCTCTCTTGTTAAGATAATCTGCTTGAAGTTGTTTATAACAATCCATCTCATAACGAGCAGACATAATGATGGGGGACTCGACAAGAGTTTCTAGCGCTAAAATTCTTTTTTTACTCACTTCTGGAATTTGATAGTCACTTGAACGATCACGGGTAAATACTTTTAAAAAAGCAACAAGCCCATCATTTGATAAAAATCGGCGAATATCATCTCGAACTTCTTTTCTGGCAATAATTTCAATTTGCGTTCTTAGTGAATCATAGAAATCCTCTGATTCAAACTGATCTGAAACTCCCACTGTTAAACCCGGGAACTCTGACACAATATTAAAAACTAAACTCATAACTTTTGATGAATCAATCGATTCGTCAAAGACAATACTTAAGAGTTCAATGAAATTTTCTTTCTCTTCTACACTGAGCTGCTTCCACATTAAGGCCCAGTTTTTATACCAATCCTGAACAGGACCGGGATGAGAAATTTTCGACAGAAGATTGGCAACAAACTCATAATTATCAATTTCAAGATTATAAAGAAGCTCAAAACTGAGTTGAGAGAATTTAAGAGACTCTCCGTTTTCGTGAATGCTTGAGAACGTATTCAAGACTGCATTCAGTCCCTGAGAAGAAAGAATATCTAATAAGGCAAACTCATCACCTTTTGGAAATGTTCTTTGAATGGACTGAACAAACTTATAGTCTCTTTCAACTTCAGAAATATTCATTATTGTATCTGTGATCCGATAAAAGACACCAAGAGAGCTTTCTATCTCTGAGTTCTGGCAAAAGTTTTTAAAGGCAATGAGTTTGGCCAACCCGTCCACGACTATTTTCTGATACTCATCACGGTTGGCCCTCGCAAGGCCCAACATTTTTGTTATTAATTCATGCTCAGACCTAATGCTGAAATCTCCCAATGCTCCTTGGTTAGGACAAACAAGCCCTTTATTTAGGATTTTCATAAGGTCATAAGAGTCTTGGGCAATGGTTTCATGGGCCATAAGAAGGCGAAGCAGTGAGTCCGCATCCTTGGCCCCACTCGACTCTTGTGCCCAAGTTTTAAATCCATATTCATGAGTTGGACTTAGCAGAGATGAAGAGCTGATCCAAAATTGGTCAGACTCTAATTGTGAGAGATCATCCAAAATTATTCGGCCATGCTTAACAAGAGTTTCTTTATCGATGGAAGAGAAAACTTTATTCCAGCTATTTTTATCCTGCTGGTAAAGCGATAAAAAATCATTCAGTGTTTTCATGGCAGAAATATTAAGTTTTGAATCTTTTGAAAAAACATTCAGGATCTGACTTCGATTAATTCCAACAGCATTACTAGTATTCAAAATAAGATCTAACTGGTTCAAAAGCGAATACTCACCAAGTGCTTTATTTAAAAAAAGTCCTAGATGCTCTAGATCGCCCTGCTTCGCATGGGCCGAAATGATATCAAGAAGACGTCCTTGTTTTTTGCTGTCTAAAAAAAGATGCTCGTTATACGGCCGAAGAAGACTATTCAAATTATCTTCAGGGATTTCTTTGATGGCCTGATAAAAAGCTGGGTATTGATTTTTCCAAGTACCACATTCAAAAATTTTTATAATATTATTTTTTGTGAGTAACTCACCATCAAGCTTAATACCTTGGCAGCTAGTCGAAATTTTTTCTTCTGAATTAGAAATTTTATTTTTAAGGTCTGCCGGAGATTGACCAGTACATGAAACAAGAAAGACCATAAAGGTCATTACCAGAGTGGTAAATAGTTTTGCGAAAGGGCCATGTTTCATGCCCTAAATCTAACATTTTATTGGGTTTGGGAGTCGCCTGGATGTAATAATTACTTGCCTTCATTCCCTAAGAACCACTTCATGGCGCCATTAGTATTTATCTTGTAATTATCAAAGGTTAGCGTTTCAGAAAGCGTAAAAGGCTTGGCCTTCGGAAGATCTGCCTTAGACGTAGTCGTCGTTGTCACACTTGAAAGGACACCCGTTCCGTTAGAGTTACCATATTTCAGCTCTTTGCTGACTGTCACAGTTTGACCATTTTCACTCACCGTAGTCGTTTGATTCTTTAGAACATACTTTCCATCAGCGAAATTTTCGCGCTCATAAACAACTGAGGTATTCATCGTTCCCACGGGTTTTTTTCCAACGATTTCTTGCAGCTTATCTTGATTATCAAATTTTAAAATAAACTCAGGGATAGAAGCGATACCAGAAACATCTTTAGCAATAACATCTTTTGTCCCTGGTCCTGGAGTAAACTTATAACCACTAAATTTTTTAACAATTGTTTGTGGAAGCAGAAGCTCAAGTTGCTGTAGAACGCTAAACTTTAATTCTTCTTTTACTTCTCTGAAACCCTCTGGAAGACCTATGACATCGATGGCCAGACGCTCTGGATTGGCAGTCCAATAAACACGAAAAGTGAGTTTATTCACTCGTCCAAAAATTCCTTGTTCATTAATTTGCTGAGTGAGTTTATTGGATTCAACATCAACAATAAAATCTTGAATGCCTTTTGTTTTAAGAGAATACACTTTCTGATCAAACTGATTGAGATAAGCAACAGGATCTTGAGCTAAAGCAGCCATTGAGACAAAAGTTAAAATAACAAATGTAAAAATTCTCATAAAGTCTCTTCCTTAAGTAGCGTCGACAAATCTTGTCGTAAACAGCTGATATGTTTTTCTTTTTTATATATTACCATACCCGCGGCTCCCGTCACCCCTTTCAAATTTTTCACTTGGGTATAAATAATAGGAATCCACTGATCATTATAATCGGAAAATGTGGCCACAAGACTAGCTGCTTTTTCCAATATATCTGACTGAATCTGAATGTTATTAGGCAATTTAACAATGACGTGAGCACTCTTTCG
>JACCDH010072355.1_pt1 | contig 17877 bp, 20 predicted proteins | sample 7442481 | NCBI WGS metagenome assembly JACCDH01 (sample SAMN15323433, study PRJNA562643) | freshwater metagenome | isolation source: river surface water | place: USA:Blue River Watershed | collected 2017-08-15
GCTACAAAGAGTCTGGTATCGGTCGCGAAACTCACAAAGTGATGCTTGACCACTACCAACAAACAAAGAACTTGTTGGTAAGCTACAGCGAAAGCAAACTAGGATTCTTCTAATCCAAGTATTGTTTAGTAAAGCATGGGGCGGATTTATCCGCCCCTTTTTATTCAAGAAAAATGCCGTAGAGTAATCACATATTAAGGAGATCATCATGGTTGAACGAGTAGTCGCAACTCCAGAAGCACTTGAGCTGATCAAACAACTTCAAGCTCAATATGGTCAAGAACTGATGTTTCATCAATCTGGTGGCTGCTGTGATAACAGCGCTGCAAATTGTTACCTACCTACCGATCTAACGATTGGAGCCTATGACGTGAAGTTGGGTGAAATTGGTGGAGTGCCTTTTTATATCGGCAAATTACAGTATGACTACTGGAAACACACTCAACTCATCATTGATGTCACGGACGGTAGCGGTGGTACTTTTTCGCTTGAAGGCAATACTGGTAAGGCTTTTTTAACGCGCTCTCGCCTATTTACAGATGAGGAATGGTCAGAAATTGAGCCTCAAGTGATAAAAGACCTAGGCTAATTAAACAAAAATACTAATCACTTAAGCATTAAGAAAAAAGCCCTTGTTTAAAAACAAGGGCTTTTTTGTTGGCGGAGCGGACGGGATGCTATCCTAAACTTCTAAAAAGCTCTTATTCTATATAAATAAAGGGTTCTGTGTTAGAGTATTGGGTAACTTGATTGGGTAACTCTAAGAAAAAACATGGCTTTTAACAACATCGAATTAATTAAGAACACATACTATGCCTCTATGCATGTCCCGAAGGATGTCAGAGATGTATTAGGTAAAAGCCGTTTAAAAAAAACCCTTCAAACTGGGGATAAAAGAGTTGCCATTCAGAGGGCAAGAAGAATCATCGCTGAATGGTTAGAAGAGATAGCAGTAGCTAGAGCTAAAGCTGGATTTAAGTTAGATGAAGTAACTAAAGAAGCCATAGAGTGGAAAAAGACTATTGATTCGACAACAACAGATTTAGAGAAGGAAACCTATGAATCCGTACTTGACGATTACATGGGCGATATTGTTAAAAGGTTTGGCTACACAAAGGCGCTCGAGTTGCACAGAATTGCAACTGGCAAAGAGATGCCTATTGCCCCACTAATTCCTGAGTGGGAGGCATACATACAAAAAAGGATCAACTCAAAAACAGTATCCCTTTATGTGGCGGATGTCTCTAGATTCACTAAAGAGTTCACCACATTTGAAAAAATAACCAAAAAAGGTATCAGGGAATGGCTTTGGGGTCTAAAAGCACCCAATGGTGAATATATAACTGACAGCACTCAAAGCAGAATATTGAATGGTTTATCTAACTTTTGGAAGTGGTGTCACAGTATTAAGTACTGCGTGGCTGAGGATGCTACCAACCCATTCTTAAATATACCTCTATCCAAAGCTGTATCAACTAGAAAAATCCTTCCCTATGAGCCATTAGAGTTGATGCAAATTGCGGATAAGGCTAAGGCTAAGGGTGACTCTGAGCTTTACAAACTCATAATGTTCGCCTCCTATACGGGCGCTCGAATCGAGGAACTTTGCTCAGTAAAAGTAGAGCATGTTATGGATAACTTCTCATACTTCAGAATTATTGACTCTAAAACAAATGCAGGTATTCGTGATGTACCCATTCATAGCAAACTCAAACCTTTCATCGAGGATATGTGCGCTAACTCTGACAAAGATAACTACCTGATCAAGTCCACCGCAGAGAATCAGCACGATAGTCGCTCAGACCCCCTAGGAAAGCGTTTTGGTCGCCTTAAGACATCCCTAGGCTACACAAAGAGTCACAACTTCCACTCTATTAGGCACACCCTAGCGACTCTATTAGAGAACGCAGGGATTCCTGAGAATATCTCTAGCGATATCGTTGGGCATGAAAAGAAAACGATGACCTATGGTTTGTACTCAGGGGGTACTAGTATGAAGCTTAAGAGAGAAGCTATTGAGAAGATTACTTATCCCCCGCTCTAGAATCTCTCTAAAAGTCTTACCTGCAAACTAATTAGTTCTTTTCAGAATATCTGCCCGAATAATTAGAGTTGAAACCACAGCGCCGTTTTTAAATGACATCAAATATCCGTCTGTAGATGATGTAATGCCATTAATAGTTTTAATTCCTGGAAGTTGCTTAATAGCCTGAATTCCTACTGCAATATTTTCTGTTTCAGCAGTTGGTATACAAGACCAATTCAAGTTATCTATGATTAAACAATTTGATAGCTTTGAAATATTTTGGAAACCATTCTGATCGCTTCTCAATGCAAGAATCTGATTATTTGCCTTATCAACTGTATATTTGATTGTTCCAAAAAACACTAAGCCACAATCTTCATCTGGTTTTGTTACTTTCTTTGTGCACTCATAACGATCATAGACATGTTGCTCACTCAACGAAAAACCTGCGGTGAAAAGCTTCACCTGCATAAAAATAGCAATAAATAAAAATACTAACGATATTACTGAGACCGTCTTAGCAAGGTACTTCCAAACTTTAGACTTATCGTAATTTGTTGCTGACCTCCACAATCCAACTGCAATAACAAAGTTATAAGCAAGGTATGCAAAAAAATACCCTACATAAAAGTAAAAATATCTTTGCTGCGATTCACTACCAAGAGCTAAGTAAAAAGAGATAGGTATTCCAAGGAAAATGTTCCCTAGAACGCCAAAAACCCAGTAGGTTTTTACGAGACTATGTTGACCTTGCCACAGTTTTAAAAACATTTTTAGCCCAAACTATTAATTAGTATTTATATAAATGATAAGCTGTATAGTAACAGCGATTAGACCCGTAATTAGGAACAAAATGTCAAAATATTTTCTAGCAATGTTTGTAATTTCATTAACAACTGGTTGCACGACCTATTACAAGCACCCAAGCAAACCAGGTCATTTATTTGAAGCTGACAAGGCAGAATGTAGAAGAGTTCATACATCACAACAGTGCACTACAACTAACCCAACCTCAAATACCGAGTGTAAAAAAGACTCTATTCATGATAAGGTGAACTGCACAACCGTTCACAATCCTGCTGTAACTACATGTAGAGATAACGTAAATAGCGGAGCAGTTGACAATTGCCTAGCATTCAAAGGCTGGTATAAAACTGACAAAGAAGGTAAAAGAAAATAAAAATTTATAAAATAGAGTTAGGAAATATCAATGCTTAATCAAACCCTATTAACTGGCGAATTATTAGATTCTTTAGTTGTTAATTTAATAATTGAGTTAAGACAGATCAAACAGGCACACAAAATTGGTGACAGCCATATTGATATTAATGACAAACGCTATGATGCTCTATTGATTTACAAGGCTCTAGAGGATCTAGAAATTGCCGCCAGAGATAATCAATTAGAGATTAAAGCAGTCACCTCAGAAAGTTCATTAGATGAAATACTTGGGATTGGTGATACTAAATTTGTAACCATCAAGACACAATTAGGTTGCTGGAAAATATTAGGGGAAATTTAAGAATTAAACCCTCTAATGCAATACGCGAGAGAACTTACCTTTTACATTTAAACCTATGATATCTTTTGTAAACAGTAATTCCTAAGGCAGTTTTATCAACCACAATATCTCGAGTCGACACCTTCTCAAAACCAACAATTGCGCATAACTTATTGTCTGTAATGTACTCATTAATCCAACGATTAAGTAGCTCATCACTACTCTTCTGAGTGTCTGACCATATTTCAGTAACTACAAAATTTTGTCCGTCCTCAGAAATGTCTATTGACGTCATTGCCCTTTTATCAAGAGAAGTGACACAACCTGTTAGCGTTAAACATAGGGCAAAAAGTACAAAAAGAAGCCTTTTCATTTAGTCTGACCTATCCAAGAAGTCTTTATATGCCTTCATCTTGTATAGCTCTGCTCGTTTCAGCTCTATTAGTGATGGTTGAAGTTCTTTTCGCTGTGAAGAGATATTGATCTTTTCTACCAAATCAACTTTATTCTGAATTATGAAATACAAAGTTTTCTTGTACTCCTGAGCCTCATCATACCTACCCAAGCGCATGAGTGATTTCCATTTTGCTAGGTGGCAGTCAACTGTGCTGTACCTTTTATCAATACATTCTTGGGCTGTTTTTAATGCGTCTTCAAATCTGCCTAAGCCCAAATATGCTTCAGCTTTATTCCCATAGAAACTGAAGTATCGTTCCATATCAGATAGATGAGGAATATCTGAGTACTTCTCATGGTACTCTTTACAATTCTTTATCACCCAATCAGTAGCTTTAAGCATAGATGAGTAATCTCTAACCTGAATCATCAGGGTCACATCATTTTGCATACCTAGGCAATCGCTATCGCTTTTTGAATAAGCAAATTGCGAGATACACATCAAAGATGTAAATATTATTATTAGTCTTTTCACCTGATACCTCTTAATGTTTCTAATTTCAATAAAATGATTCTATCGCACCCCTGAGAACAGATTCAAATTCCTGAGAGATCTTTGATAAATTTATTAATTAAGTATCAAGATTGTTTATAAACACTATAAGCTATCATATTGCTACTAAATTAATCAAAACAACAGCCATGAAGAAATCAATTAAATACACCGTGTATGCGATCCTAGGATTAGTTACCGCTTTAGTTATAGTATTTCTACTAGCCAATTATGTATTTACTACTAAGCTCTCTTTGTCCTGTACTGGAAAAGAAACCGCTAGTATTTATATGGGAGTAAAGACAACACCCATTGAAACTAAGGATAAGCTTGAGGGTGTAACACTAACAGTGACGAAATACCCATTTAGAAATCCTCATGTAATTATTGCTTCAGAAAATGTCTACATAATTACTGGTACTGACGGCGAAATTACCTCTGCTCTTGATTCAGTCATTATGGGTGTTAAAAGATTAACTACTACTGAGGCTGATATCTATAGAGCACTTTCATTCAATCGCCTCACTCGAGGTATAGAAATTGAGAGTATCTTTAAGTACGTGAGCACTGGATCGGGTATTGGAACAAAATTTGAGGGTGTATGTACTGAAGTAAAAGCCCTATAAGTCAAGGAGCAGAATAATGAAAAAGCTTAAAAACTCGCCCAAGACAACTAAGAGAAATCCTAAAGATGAACTTGGGGATAACTCAAAAAAATTCCCTGAGATTCCAGAATACGAAGTTTGTGAAGCTCAAATTGATCGAATCAGAGACATAAGCCCTAAGAACGATAAAGCCAAGTAATCCACACAAGGAAATGCCATGTTTAAAGTAACTTCAGGATCATCGCAGGTCTATCACCACGCAGATACAAAGCATCTACTAAGTTTTATTGCACAGCCCGAGTCTTTTGCAACTAACATCAATGTTGAAAATCAGCAGTACTTTCAGAGAGACTTTGCAACAACAGCAGACTCTGAAAGCGCAAAAGTTCTCCTTAGAATTAATTTCTCTAATTTAAAGACATCCAATTCCTCGCTGAGTGACTACAAGCTCCCTGAGGATACTATCGGGACAGCCAGTTGCTTCAATAAAGATCCTAGCGATCTCATTAAGATCTTCTATGAAATCTACCTTGAAGATGAAGCCTTTAAGGCTATCGAAAGGATGTCTCTAGTCCGACTCCCAAGTTCAATTACAGTTTCACTACAGAACGAAGATGGATCATTCTTTAATGATGATTGGCTAAAAGATTCAAACGGGAAATACCCCAAAGTTTATGTCTCCGACTTTTACTGCACTCACGACTTAAAGTAACGAGTGATACGATAAAACTCAGTAACCACTCATATTCACTTTGTTTCATCTAAGAGGAACTGTCTACATACTGGAAAACTCGGAAGCTAAACGAGTCAAGATTGGTGTAACCATCAACAATCCAAGTGAGCGTCTCATAGATATAAATAGGATATGGCTTGGCACTATAGGGAGATGCCAAGTATGTGGCAATAGAAGACTTCTTGATTTCAATGGGTTAATGCCTAAACATGTCCTAAGTGGTAAACACTGTTCAGGCAGTCATGCCCTCCCATTAGAAAGAGATAAGTCCCTAGCTATTGAAGAGCTGAAGAGGCTTAGGGACGAACTTGAATGTATCCAAGGAAAATCCAAGGGATCTGCAGTTAAACGCATTAAATCTTTGGAGAAACTTATTGATGAGCCTCAGGATGTCCAAAGGTTTACTGGGAGTTGGTCTCTGAGGGCTTCGTTCAAGTCAGAGATAGCATATCAAGTGGAAGAACTTGTTCACGAAACACTTCATATGTATTTGGATAGATCTGCTCCTTTTGGAGAAGTCTTTAGTTGCTCCGCAGAAGAGGCAGTCGTAGCTATTGAAAATGCACACTCAAAGCTTGGTCTTACATCACAAATAGCCCAAAGCTAACCAAAATAATTCATCACAAAAATTTGAATGGGTACTCGATCACTTCGGCGAAGCCTTTCACCCCCCATGCCCCGACATCCCCTATCAAACAAGCCCAAACAGATACTGCCACTGACAAATAGGGACACTCAAATTTTGAATATTGCACAATTGGTATAGGAAAGTGTCAAAATTTACATTCACAACGAGCGTTGTCATTTGTTACTTTTTTGTGTAGCATTGATCCTAAGCAATTAACTTAAGGGAAATGATGATCAAGTATGTGATCTACAGACGAGTCTCAACCAAAGAGCAGGGTAAGTCAGGCTTGGGGCTAGAGGCTCAGACTAGAGATATCACTGCGTATCTTGAGTATTACTCAGATCAACCTTATAAAGTCATCGGGGACTACACAGACATACTCTCAGGTAGCGAGGATATAAGACCTCAACTTGAACAAGCTTTGGCAGTAGTAAAGAAAGAGAAAGCAATTCTTCTAGTAGCTAAGATAGACCGCCTAAGTCGAAAGGTGTCCTTCATAGCCACTCTCATGGAAGATAAGACAATCCAGTTCAAAGTAGCAAACCTGCCCCAAGCGGATAAGATGCAATTACATCTCTATGCAATGCTTGCTGAACAGGAGCGAGACTTCATATCTCAGAGGACTAAGAGTGCCCTAAGAGAAGCTAAGGCTCGAGGAGTGAAACTTGGGGGACTCAGAGATTTAACCTTGAAGAGAAACCAAGTCAGACAGGCTAATGCGCTATCTCAAGCTAAGTCTTTGGAAAGCATTGTTAAGCCTCTCAGAAAGCAAGGAATGAAAGTAGCCCATATTACCGAAGCACTAAACCAAGCAAATATCAGAGCTCCTAAAGGCGGTCTATGGTCTTCTGTGCAAGTATCTAGAGTGCTTACAAGGCTTGGCATATAACCACCTTGTCAACTGTTGACCATAAAAATCATTTGCACAAAAAATAGGCAACATGTAATCTGAGTTCTTCATTGACAAGGAGAACTTATGACAATCAAGCTAGGACAATTCTTTGAATTAGAGATCACCCTAAAGACACTCTTTATGCGATTGGGTAATCGTCAGTTGTGGTTAGAAAAAGGTCATAGCTGTATCAATTAGTACTTGGAGTAAGAGAGCTTCCCTAGAGGCTCTCAAAATTCTCTAAAAAAGACCTAAATTATTATTCAAAGTCTTATGACCCCTAAGGCTTATTGTTAGATTCTCGCTACAGTCTCATTCTTAGATGGGGGCTATTACTTTTAAAAATACGGGTGCTGAAAGCTCTAATACGGAAGATATAAATTCAGACACCTTAAGGAAACCTTTATGACACCCTTAGATGAAAACCTTGAATCAATCAGTGAGGAATTCGATTACTACACTCAGGAGGAGTTAGATCAAGTCTCAGGTAGTAGTGGTCTAAAGATTCACCACCTACAAGATAGTGAAATAAGACAAAGAGTGAGTGAACTCCTTAAACCAGTCACCACAGATAAGTACCCTTTATTAAGGACACTTATAGCCCTCTATGAGCTTCCCCTAGGGACAATCTCTAAGTCAGACATTAGTTACCAATCATCACCCATCTTCCTAGGTGGTGTCTTATGTCATGAGACTGCCCTAGCCTATCTCATAGACAACTCTAAGAAGTCTCAGCAGTTCTTAACTAGAACTCAGAAGACTCTTGAGAGAGTATGGACATACCAAAGTAAAGATCACCCCAAGACAGGAAAGCTTATCCCTTACAAAGATGTCTTCCTACTGGAGGGAGAATTAATCTCAAGAGTAGATGAATACAGCTCTACTAACTGGTTTGTCGGGAACATGTATCCACATGCTAGAGACACCCTAAGAACCCTTCAGGAGAACTCTAAGAGGTCTGGAGTGTCCTCTAAGGGATTCATTGAGTTTGACGATCAGTCATTCAAAGTACTTCTTCAGACCTACTCTAAAGATGCTAAGAAGGTCTTATCTCAGTGGTGTGGCGGTAGTCTGATTCTTCAGGCTACCTATAAGACAGCTAAAGGATTCTTAGAGATAGTTCCTGAGGGTAATGTCAGCTATGTCTCAAATGATTAACTAATTCATATAGTTACATCACTATTCCCTTACTGTAGACAAGACAGTAAGAGATATTTTTTATAAAAGTGAAGACCTTTAACAGGCTTCCTTCACTACTAATCATTTTTCAGGAGAAAGTATGAGTAGCAATACTCTAAGTAAACCTTTAGCCACCCTAAGGGGGAAACAGGTCGACTCAAACATTAGAAAACAGGTCTCTATCTTTCTAAGAGGTTATGAGATTGACCAGTTCAATCAACTATGGGATCACCCTGTCTTCATCCTCAGGGAAGATCGTAAAGCATCCCCTTCGTTAATCATTAGAAGAGCTCTTCAAGTCTATGGACAGCACATTGCATCGCTCAATAAGATGCATGACAGCGATAAGGAGCAAGTAGCTCTACTTCGATTGCTATGACAACAGCTATTCAATTTCGTTCAATACAGAGAAATGGAATTTACTGTCAGGCTCATGGATGTAATAAAAAAAGGCAAAGCAATAACCTAGAACCATATTGCAATACTCATAGGGAAACATACAAAAAACATGGTCATCCTCTTCAGCTAAAAATCAGGCATTCATCCCTTAGGGAATCGATTAGGATCGTTAGTGAATTTATTAGCTATCAATCCCAAAAGCCCTCGTGGGGAAAAATACAAGATGCCGTGAAGAGAAACCATGAGTTAGCCCGTGAGGAAGTCACAAGATTCATGGATAGGCATCGCTCAGGAGTACCTAGCGAAAGAAATATAAGCAGAGCCTATAGATGGCTAGAGGCGCTATATGAGCAACACTCCCTAGAGAAAATTCTAGAGTTGTATTGCGCTTACCAGTACCTTTACATTGAATATCCGAAGATGTTTGAGTCTGATAGAGCTTATAAAACTCAGTTGACGAGGTCTATCTATGAGTGGTCTGGTCAAATAGTTGGATACAAATATGACAAGACTAAGAATAAGTACATTCCAAAGACTCTTTACATCCCCAAGTACATCGCTGAGTTTGTCTATAACCATCTCTACTCAATATTTGGGTCAATAGGTTATTTCGTAACCACCAAATCAAAAGTAAATCAAAACGATAGAGAGAACCTTCTCCCTTATCTCAAAGATCACTTTCAATAAATTAATTTAGGAACTTATATGGATACATTAATGTCGTCCAAGGGGGTCGTTTGCCCTCAAGAATTTGTTGCCACCATGGAAACTCGATGGACTAAAACACTCGGCAACACAGGAAGCCCGAAACTTCGTGAGCTCTGGTCAATCATTGCAGATACTTTTAATAGGTCAATCAATGACTCTCAGTCAGTTGACTCCAAATGGAGAGTACTAAACCCACCTACTGGATCAGGAAAGTCGCAAGGGACTGCTGTCTACTGCTCACTACTTGCCAAACACAACCAAGAGCATATTCAGAAAATTGGTGTTTTGATCGTAACTAGGCTAATTGATGATGCAAATGGTATGGCATCGCTGATTAACGAATTAGCAGGATCTGAAGTGGCTATTGCAAACCATAGTGATGTGAAATTAAGCCCTGAAATCATTCAATCCTTCGATATCCTAGTTGTTACTCATGCATCTTATCTAAGGGCACTAGAGGACATAGAGGGCTCAAAATGGTCGAACATGATCAATTGGAGCTATGGAAGTAGAAAGCTCACAGTCATCGATGAGACCTTAGCAAACATTGTGGATCAACATGTTGTTAGTGATAACGATATACGCATGGCTCATAGGTACTTTGACTTTAAAATTGAAGAGACATTCCCTAATCAAGTTGAAGCTGTAAGAACACTTTTAGATGTCTTCACAAAGATCAGCGCACTAAGCAAACAACACGAAGATAAAGATTCAGCTAGAACTGTTTGGTCATCCGTTCACAAGAAGAAATTAGACTTCCCAAAGGAATTCAGAATGGGTGCGCTTAGAGAACATATGCTCAGACTTCCATATGATCAACTTGATGGATTTAAATCTGACCCTTTATATCAACAGCGTAAGGCTAATCAGATTGACAATATTCTTAGAGATATTGAAGCTATATTCTCAAGATGGGCTTGGTATCAAAAGATGGGTGAATATCACCTTCTTAATTGCTCAAGACTGATTGTCCCTAAAGATCTTCCTGCCCCTGTCGTATTAGATGCAACAGCAAAACAACAAATACTTTGGTCACTACTCGAAGATAGAGCGGAAATCATCCCTACCCCTTCAGGAGTTAGAAGCTACAAGAATGTAAAACTTCATGTAACTACAGCAAAGGGGCTAGGCAAAACTTCAGCTAAAGAAACAATGCCTCTTAGACTGCCGAGAATTCTCAATTATCTCGAAGGGAATCAACAAGCCTCATCAAAAGTGCTCCTAATTACTCATAAGTCAGTTGAGCACCTTGCGATGAACTTTAAGCCTAGCCTAGAGGAATACCATGTGGCTCACTGGGGTGCAGTCGATGGACGAAATGACTGGAGATATTGCAATAAAGCAGTAATCACCACTCTACCTTATCGAGGTGCGACCTATGGATACAACATGTTCTTTGCACTTCAGGGTCTTCAGGATACCGAATGGTTTAAGAATCCAGTTTGGAAAGGCATTCTGAATGTCAGAGATTTCATTGAGTCCAAGCAAATAGCTACCGATGTGATCCAAGGTATTAACAGGATTGCATGTCGAACAGTTATTGATGCTGAAGGTAATTGTCCACAGGTTGATGCTTACATTGTTTTACCTAAAAACAAATTAGGTAATGAAGTCCTAGAAGCCATCAAAGATGAGATGCCTGACATCTCTATATGTGACTGGGACATCGATCTCAAAGATGAATCAAAAGTTGAATACAAGATTCGTAAGGGTTCTTCTCACGAGGCTCTCATTACTTTTATGAAGAATAGAGACATTGGAGAAACCCCTCTCAATCTGATAAGGAAAGAGTTAGACCTTAATCAGAATGGCTTTAAGACACTCAAGAGATCACTAAGCAACTCTGAGCACACCCTTTCGAAAACACTAGCTTCAATAGGATGTCATTACATCTCAACAGGAAATGGAAAGTCCACCAAAGGATTTATCCTTAAACGAGCAACTTAAGAAATTATTTCAACTACAAAAAATCTTATGATGACCCAACTCTCAAAGGTCTTTGACTAATGAGAGTGAGGCTTCAAATCATAATGTTTATGTGGTTGCTCGTGATTATTATCAAACCACTCTTGGGCAAGATTTTTGGCCATTACAAGCTCTTCCTTGGTAAGTTGTGAAGCAACCAAAGACCTGTAAAAGTGGGCGTCAAAGTGTCCACTGGACGCTGAAATATTGAACCATTTGTGAGCCTTTATAAGGTCTTTTGAAACATGCTCCCCCAACATGTTCATTATTCCTAGGGAGAATTGAGCTTCTCGATCCCAATATTTAGAGGCTGCTTCGAAGAAATCATAAGCTTTTTTATAATCTTTTCTAACGCCCAATCCAAGATAATAAATTTTGCCTAAAGAGATTGAGATATCAGGGTTTTTTGCTACTAAAGAATCAGCTTTCAGCAAATGCTCTCTTGCGAGATCAAAATTGTAATCACCATTAATACCATCTAAGTAGTATTTACCAAGCTGATAGATGGCGAGTGGATGATTTTTTTCAGCTGCTTTTAATAGTATGTCTTTGGCTTTTACATAATCCTGAGCCACACCTCTACCTGTCATATACAAAATAGCGAGTTGATAATAGGAATCGACCATGCCATGTGAACCTGACTTTTCAAACCATTCTGCTGCCAACGAGAAATTTTGCTGAGTTCCGGTTCCTGTGGCGTAGTAAGTTGCAACGTTATGCTGTGCCAAAACATGACCCCTGTTAGCAGCTTTTAAGTAATATTCAAAGCTACTTTTGTCATCTTTAGGAACCATCTTTCCGGTGTAATAAAGAACTCCCAGGACATAGTCAGCCTCTGTGAAGCCACTTTGTGAGGCTTTCTTTATCCAAATTACCCCATTGTTAACATCAATTTTTCCAGTTGCACCGGAGAGAAGTAAAGTCCCTAGGTTAAATTGCGATTTTGGATCCCCCTTTAATGCTGATTTTTTCCAAAGAATTTCAGCATTTTTCGCATCGCCCCCCTTGAAAGCATCAAGTCCAGCCGAAAAATCAGCATGTGAAGCGCTCATGAAACACACATGAAGAAACATATACGCTAATAATATTTTTTTGATTTTATGTGTGCGCCGCAACATTAAGTTCCTTAAGTGGCCTATTTAAATAAGCTATTGATAATTATGGATATTAAAGTATTATCTTAAAAGCGTACACTTATAAGATATTAGCTTAAAGGCTATACCTTTTTAAAAGCTAATTCTTAACCCTAGATTCTGACCAATTATGTATAAAAAAATACTTCAATATGCTGCTTTAGTATTGTCTTTAGTTATCTCTAACAGTGCGTTGGCAGGTCACCTATTTAGCCAAAACTCTCAAATTGGCAATACACCTGTACTTCTTTCAGGGGGCAACGGTGTAATTGTTCAACAAAGAACTTGGGAAAGTAACAGCACCAGCACAAGTGTAAGTCTATATTTTTTTACTGGTAACAGTTTTACTGCTCTAGGTAATACTGATACTTCGTGGGGGACTCGTACGAGTGATGAAAAAGCATGGTCAACTGGTGATAGCATCGCATTAACAATTGGTAATTTCACTACAACGATCACTTATCAAGCTGGTGATAATTCAACAACAGCTTCACGGTCGTTATCAATTCCAACACTGTCCCCTTCAGTAACTTCTGTAAATGCAAGCCCATCAACTTGGAATACGGGAGAAGCCACTTATCAATGGACAGTTCAAAGCGTAGCAGGATCGTTTGCTTTCGAGGGCTACCGAGTCTACACATCTGGGTACACCTTCAACGGAACAGGTGCTGGACCCATTAATACAAGTACAGTTGTTGATTCTAGCCAAATACAAAATGCTAATAACAACGTTGTTTCAAAAACTAACATAACGTCCGCCGCTGCTGCAGGAACAAATGCTGATGCGGTTTTTGGTAGCAGTGGTACACATAACAGAGTTTTTGAGGGCGGCACCTTGACTCTAGACTCTGCCGCAAGTGCAGCCATTACCGACAGTAACGCCTTTACTGTAAAAACTAATGGTGTCATTCACATCCCCACCTCGTCTGACACATTTACATTCAGCGGTGGAATTACCAATGACACAGGAGCAACAGCTACCGGCCTTACCAAAACTGGCTCAGGTAAGCTGGTTCTTAATGGAACAAATACCTATTCAGGAACAACAACTGTCAGCGCAGGAACTCTTGCTGTTGGTTTAACGTCAGCTGATTCAACTTCAACCCTAAGCAGTGCGGTTAGCATTTCTTCTGGAGCGACTCTTGTTGGTTATGGAACAGTTGGAACAACAACCAGCTCAGGCATAGTTAGCCCTGGTGGATCAATCGGAACACTTACCGTAAGCGGTGACTTTACGCAAAATAGCTCAGGTAACTACCTTGCAGGAGTCACGCCAACATCACATGACTTATTAAACGTGACTGGAACAGTATCTCTCAATGGAACGATAACAATCGAGCATGACTCTACAGCAACAAGCACCAGTTACCAGCCAACACGCTTTACTCTGATAACAGCTGCAGGTGGAGTTTCAGGGTCATTCTCAAACCTTGACACCTCAAGCTTAGATACTTACACCTCACTCAATAAATTTTTAAGATACGATGCAAACAATGTTTACCTCATCCTTGGCCCTGACTCTGTAAACACCGCAATTGCAATCAATCAAAATGCAGATCTACTAAGAGGAACTTTTGCACTCCAAAGCTCAGCACAACTCATTGGCTTAAATTATGACTGCAAATATTTTGGGCAAAATAATACCTGCTGGAGTGCTGGGGGAAGAATAACCCACTCTATTGACTCCAACTCTGGGAATAAACACACAGATGCTGCAGTGCTAATTGGATCTTTCAGAGAAGACTTGCAATCAAGATGGGGTTTCTGGTTAGACAAAAATATTAATACTCAAAATGGATACGTAAAACTGAGAAATGACAACCCCATGTGGGGCTTATTTCATGTGTACTCTCCAGAGGAATCTGATAAGGGACTCCAAGTCAGCTCAAGCATCAGTCACGTAAGAAAGACAATAGACATTACAAGAGCATCTTTGGCAAATACAGAACCTGGCAAAGGCTCTTCAGTATTTCAAGGTTATGCTGCTCAACTTAAGTTTGGTTTTGGTTTAGATAATTTGATCGCAGGAGCTCTGATCACACCAAGCATTGCACTAAGGCATTCAAATTTATACTTTGGGGCTTATACAGAATCAAATGTTCAAACACCGATTTCTTATGATCGATACAAACAATCATCACACACAACTATCTTGGCAATTAGAGCTGAAACACGGATAAATGATTTGGTAATCTTTGGAGATATCGGAACTGAAAACGATTTTAGGGCTGTTAATCCAAATTACTCTGGAACCAGCAATATTTATGGCTTAAGTAGCTTCTCTGTATCTCCAAATTCAAAACCTCGTTCCAATCGAAATTTCTTTAATTTGGGATTATTAGTTGAAATTGATGGTGAACAAAGAATTTCCTTACAAAACAGCTATCGACAAGATGCCTTCAGGGGAGTTAACGTATTTAGCACCTCTTTAAACTACATAGCATCGTTTTAAACATTTGTATGCCTTAGTATATGTTTTTAAGTAAGCGATTCATCTTCGTTTTTCTTCTCTGCACAAGCTCCCTCTTGAGAGCCCAAGACTTAGCAATCAATTTAAATTTTGTTGCCGAGATAAATGGTGAGCCCTTTAAATGTGGAAAAACATATAGTTCAGTTGGCATTAATAATAGTGAAATGGTACCCACAGATTTAAGGCTCTACATAAGTGATATTGAACTTCTGAACTCTAGAGGTGAATGGATAAAGTCATCTATAGAAGAAGACAATATTTGGCAAAATTCAGATGTTGTTATGTTGGATTTTGAAGATGCAACAGGTCCCTGTAGGAATGGGTCATCAGGAACCAACAAGATTGCCAAAATTAAATCTCCAAACGAACAATATAAAGGAATTCGATTTTTAATAGGCGTTCCTTTTACAGCGAATCATGCTGACCCAACTATTGCTTATGCTCCCTTGAGTACAACTGCACTATTCTGGAATTGGCAAAATGGTTATCGTTTTATTAAATTTGATGCCCGAACTAATAACAATGGTATTGGTCACCAAATCAATAGATCAACTTTAAATACAAGTCATGGCAGCAATGTGAACCATTCCTCAGCTTCAGGTTTTTCTCTGCATATAGGAAGTACGGAATGTGCGTCAAATTCAACAACCACAACTCCAAAGAGCTGTAAAAATTCAAATCGAATAAAAGTAGAATTCCCGTCATTCAATTTTGATAAAAATGTATTGGTGATTGATATCGGAAAAGTTCTAAAAAATACTGATGTGACTATTAATACACCGCAAACATCACCAGGATGTATGAGCTTCAGCAATGATCCAGACTGTGTTGAGACAATGAATGCACTTGGGTTACCCTATCAGGGCAAAGCTGCAACTGGTAAACAACAGTTAATTTCGATCAGATAAGTCTTGAAGTTTCTTATATTTTCCTTATTTTGCTTCATGGCTTTTTCGAAGAGCTTTGCAACCGAACAATTTAAATGGGATATTCCAACTTGGGCTCCAAAGCCAACAGTCCCAGCCGACAACCCAATGACAAAAGAAAAAGTGTTGCTGGGTAGACATCTTTTTTATGACAAGCGCCTTTCTATTGACAAATCAATGTCGTGTGCAACATGCCATGTTCAAAGTAAAGCCTTTACAAATGGAAAACCTTTGGCAAAAGGTGTAGATAGTTCAAACGGCGTTCGAAATGTGATGTCTTTAACGAATGTTTCCTATTTATCTACCTTAACATGGTCGAACCCACAAATTACTTCACTTGAATTTCAGTCATTAATTCCACTATTTGGAGAGCATCCCGTAGAAATGGGTATGGCCGGTCAGGAAACCCTACTATTCAAGCGCCTAAAGTCGGATAAAAAATATCAATCTTTATTTAAAGCAGCATTTCCTGAGGAATCATTAAAAGGAGATGAAGCACTTTTCACTCTATCAACAATAACTAAAGCTATTGCAAGCTTTCAAAGAACTCTGATTTCATTGAATAGTCCCTATGATCAATACAAATATGGCGGCAATGAAAAAGCCATTAGTGAATCAGCCAAAAGAGGTGAAAGATTATTTTTTGGCGAGAGGATGGAGTGTTATCACTGCCATGGCGGGTTCAATTTTACCGATACCGTAAGTCATGCTCGGTTACCTTTTCCTGAAAAAGCATTTCACAATACCGGTCTCTATAACTTGGATGGGAAAGGATCTTATCCAAAAGAAAATGTAGGAATAGCTGAATTCACCGGCGATTTAGCTGATATTGGTAAATTCAGAACTCCGACATTACGGAACATTGCAGTCACAGGCCCTTACATGCATGACGGCTCAATCAAAAGCATTAGAGATGTCCTTGAAAAACACTACTCCAAAGCTGGCATGGCAGCCCAATCTCAAAACGGCATTAGTCCTTTACGTCATGAATTGATCACTGGGTTTTATTTAGAAGAGCAAGATATTATTGATGTTACTTCTTTTTTAAAAAGCTTAACCGATAAAAATTTCATCAATAATCCATCACATAGCGACCCCTGGAAAAAAACATCTTCATCAAAAAAGAAATGATTATCTAGACTTTGGAATGTGAGCAAATAAGTCTTTTCTAACCTCAGGATTTGATATTTTCCAGATACAACCATCTACGAAATAATGATGAATTGCAACTAAAGAGGCAATCATTGCAGCAAATGTAAATGGTTGTGCATGATTTGAAACTATCTCAGGGGTCCAAAACAGAATAACACCCAAGATCACCAGTGTTGATGCGTAAAGAATAACCCAAGCATACTGTTTTCCTATGCTACTTTTATTGACATCAATAAATCGTTTATTTAATTCAACTCGTAATGGGAACATTAAGTACTGTAATGCATGAGATAGCTGTATGAGAGGGTAAGCTTTAGGAATCCAAAACAAAACAAAATACCATGTATAAAGCGACAACCAAACAACAATGACTCTTCTGTCTAAAAATTTCTCTCTCTGATAAATCTTATTCCAAATATAAAGACCTATTACAAAATAAACTATACAAACAATATTTATTAAAAATTGCGCTATTGGCAGAAACTCCTTTAAACCAAAAAACCAATTTGATGGCAAGTCTTGAGCACCCCAGATAACATGCCAAACAATTAAGCTTCTAATTCCAAACCTAATCATAGAGCGCTCGTTATCTTTAAATCTCATACCAGATA
>JACCDH010414437.1_pt1 | contig 17873 bp, 14 predicted proteins | sample 7442481 | NCBI WGS metagenome assembly JACCDH01 (sample SAMN15323433, study PRJNA562643) | freshwater metagenome | isolation source: river surface water | place: USA:Blue River Watershed | collected 2017-08-15
AAGAGAGTTCATGTCCATGTAATGGGTATCCCATTTCTGTACGCAAAGTGTCTCTAGAACCGAGTCCACAGACCAACCCTTGAAATGGTTGGATTGCTGCAACCAGTGCATCCCATACTTTTTCTGCGTCTTTCCACAATGGCAATAACTCGAACCCGAATTCACCGGTATATCCGGTGCGGCACAAGATAACGTCACACTGTGCAATTTGCACGTGGGTAAAGCTCATGTAATCAATTGTTGGAGATATTCCAAGAGCTTCTAGAACTTTTGGTGTTACTGGACCCTGCAAGGCAAGCACAGCATATTCATTGTGCAAATTTTTAATCTCTATTCCTGGAATTAACTGTGCTTGTAGCGCCGAAACTACATCGGATGTATTGGATGCATTTGGAACCAAAAAAATATCATCTGCTGAGTTGCGATAAGCAATCAGATCATCAATTACTCCACCCTTGTCATTGCAGAGCATTGTGTATTGAGCCATGCCATCAGAAATTCTGTTTAAATCATTAGTTAGAATTGCATTGAGAAAATTTAATGCACCCGATCCCTTTACGCTGGCTTTACCTAAGTGCGAAACGTCAAAGAGTCCGACTCGTTCTCTAACGGCTGCGTGCTCAGCGAGTACACCTGCGGCGGGGTATTCGATAGGCATTAACCACCCACCGAAATCTGCCATCTTGGCCTGAAGTTCTAGGTGCTTTTGGTGCAAAGGTGAATTTTTCACAATCACAACCTACTCCCAGACCTACAAAAGTTGCTACAACCGATAACCTTTGCGCCTTACGGTTCTTTAAATTGGCTAGATGCTGCAAAAGGAGATGCATGTCCACGCTAAAACTTACTGATGGCGCAGTCACCAATGGCGTTCTAGTTGTTGGGCTCTCCTTTAATCCAAATAAAGATTCTGCGCTAAGTATCGAATCTGGAACCGTAACTTTGGACACGAGGACTCTGCTCGCTCAACTAAAAGAGCTAGGGGCTACAGGTAAGAGTGATGAAGTAGTAAAGATTCCCGGTACACGTACAAAGTTAATTCTCTTCACGGGTTTAGGTGTCACAAACAAGCAATATCCACACGAAACACTTCGGCGTGCCGCTGGCGCCGCGGCCCGCGCACTGGCTGGAAACGGCGAAGCAACTTTTGCTCTACCGGCTCCTGACATTGCATCCGTGGCAGCAATTGCTGAAGGTGCTGCTTTAGGTGCTTACGCATTTGATGAATTTCGAGGTTCAACAAAATCAGAAAGAAAGTTGCCCCTTAAAACTATCGCAGTCCACTCCAAGTTCACGAAGAAAATTGAAGCCAAGAACGCCCTTCAGCGTGCCCAAGTAATTGCGCAATACACACACTTAGTGAGAGATCTGATCAATACTCCCCCTTCACATCTGACGCCAGATACTTTTTCAAAAAAGATTTCTGGAGCTGTTAAAGCTCTAGGTGGATCCTCTGCTTCACTCAAAGTAAGTGTTCTCAATGAAAAGCAGTTAAAGAGTGGTGGATACGGCGGAATAATTGGAGTCGGTCAAGGATCGGCTAATCCACCCCGTCTGCTTCACGTTAAATACACTCCCAAAAAGTCGCTCCGAACTTTTGCATTTGTTGGAAAAGGAATCACTTTTGACACAGGCGGGCTAGCGTTAAAACCTGCTGCTGGTATGGAAGCAATGAAGTCAGATATGAGTGGGGCCGCCGCTGTATGCGGTGCAATTCTTGCGATTGCTTCTTTAAAGTTACCTGTAACCATCGAAGCCTGGGCACCTCTTGCTGAAAACATGGTCAGCGATAATGCAACTCGTCCAAGTGATGTCATCACAATTTATGGTGGAAAAACTGTTGAGGTGCTCAACCCGGATGCTGAAGGTCGACTTGTATTGGCAGATGCAATCGTAAAAGCTCAAGAGACAAAATCACTCGATGGATTAATTGATGTGGCCACACTAACTGGTGCACAAGTTGTTGCACTAGGAACTCGCACAAGTGCTGTAATGACAAATAACGAAGATTTCAGTGCTCGATTTATTGCAGCTGCCAGCGAAAGTGGCGAAGCGTTTTGGCCAATGCCGCTGCCGCAAGAGCTGCGTGCTTCCCTAGATTCACCCGTTGCAGATTTAGCAAACATTGGTGAACGAATGGGTGGAATGTTGGTAGCTGGTTTGTTCTTAAAAGATTTCATCAAACCTGAAGTTCCATGGCTTCACCTCGACATTGCAGGACCGGCCTATAACGAATCCACTCCACATGGATATACCCCTGTTGGTGGTACGGGTGTGGCACTTCGCACACTTCTGCGCTTGGTAGAAAACTCCATAATTCGGTAACTAGCCCGAAGGCTGGCAAGATAGGGCCAGGGCGTAAGTTGGCTTAGATGCTTCGCCGTATGAGTGTGGGAGGTTTACGCGAGTGGCTCAATTCGATCTAGTAATTCTTGGTGGTGGAAGTGGCGGCTATGCGTGCGCACTTCGCAGCGCTCAACTAGGTCTATCAGTAGCACTCATCGAAGCTGACAAACTCGGAGGTACATGCCTTCACCGTGGTTGCATACCAACCAAAGCATTATTGCATTCAGGTGAAATTGCTGATGGTGCCCGCGATGCCAACCACTTTGGCGTGAACGCGCAATTCTTGTCGATGGATATGCCTGCTGTTAACTCCTACAAAGACGGCGTCATCGCACGACTGCACAAAGGTTTGCAAGGTTTGGTTAAATCTCGAAACATAACTTTTGTTGAAGGTCATGGAAAGTTGATTTCCAAAGACACAGTTGAAGTTAATGGAGAAAAATACACTGGCAAGAATGTTGTTCTTGCGACGGGTTCATACGCAAAAACCCTTCCAGGTCTTGAAATAGATGGCAAGAAAATTATTACCTCAGATCACGCAACAAAATTGGATTACGTTCCAAAGAGCGTCATTGTTCTAGGTGGCGGAGTAATCGGATGCGAGTTCGCTTCTGTTTGGAAATCTTTTGGCGCAGAAGTAACAATCATTGAAGGACTTTCTCACCTGGTCGCACTCGAGGATGAATCATCCAGCAAGCAGTTAGAACGTGCCTTTAGAAAACGTGGAATTAACTTCGAACTCGGTGTTCGCTTCCAATCTGCCGCAATAAATGGTGACTCCGTAACAGTGACACTAGAAGATGGCAAAACCTTTAGCGCTGACGTCCTATTGGTTAGCGTTGGTCGTGGACCAGTATCTGCAAACCTTGGCTATGAAGAACAAGGAATTTCCATGGACCGCGGTTATGTTCTAGTTGATGACAAGTGCCGCACAAATATTCCTGGCATTTGGGCAGTGGGCGATTTAATTCCTACTCTTCAATTGGCTCACGTTGGTTTTGGTGAAGGTATTTTGGTTGCCGAAGAAATAGCAGGACTTAATCCACGTCCAATTAACTACGACGGTGTGCCACGTGTGACATATTCAGAGCCAGAAGTTGCATCCGTTGGGTTAACAACAGCAGTTGCAAAAGAACGTGGATTTGATGTTGTTGAATTAAATTACGACTTAGCCGGAAATGGTAAAGCTCAAATTCTTCGCACTGCTGGTTCTATCAAGTTGGTTTCGCAAAAGAATGGACCGGTACTTGGAATTCACATGGTCGGATCTCGTGTTGGTGAATTACTTGCTGAAGCTCAATTAATCTTTAACTGGGAAGCAAGCGCCGATGATGTCGCACCGCTTATTCATGCACACCCAACACTTTCTGAAGCCATGGGAGAAGCACACATGGCATTAGCCGGTAAACCGCTTCATGCTCACGGATAATCTAGGGAGATCACAATGACATTCAGATTAACGATGCCAGCACTTGGCGAGAGCGTGACCGAAGGAACTGTTACACGTTGGTTAAAGGCTGAGGGCGATCAGATCGCAGTAGATGAACCACTACTCGAAGTTTCTACCGACAAAGTCGATACTGAAATTCCATCACCTGTTGCAGGAACTCTTCAAAAAATAGTTGTTGCAGTTGATCAAACTGTCGCAGTTGGTGCAGAACTCGCAATTATTGAAGATGGTGCAGCGGCTTCTGCCGCACCAGTAGCACCTGCCGCTGCAGTTGCTGCAGCTCCAACACCGCCGCCAGTTGCTCCGGTTGCTCCAGTTGCATCACCAGCTCCCGTTACATCTAGTTCTGCAGGAACTGTGATTGCGATGCCCGCACTCGGTGAAAGCGTTAGCGAAGGAACAGTTACGCGTTGGTTGAAAAATGTTGGCGATTCAGTTGCAATGGATGAAGCACTTCTCGAAGTTTCTACCGACAAAGTCGATACTGAAATTCCATCACCTGTTGCAGGAACTCTTTTGGCTATTGATGTGCCGGTTGATTCAACAGTTCCAGTTGGTGCGCGACTAGGTTTGATTGGTTCATCAAATGGCGCAGTTACACCTGCTGCACCTGTAATTCCAACTCCTGCACCTGTCGCACCAGTAGTAGCGCCACCTGTTGCGCCAGTTGTTTCTGCTCCCCCAGTTGTGGCACCAGTAGTGGCACCGGTGGCAGCACAAGCTGATGCATACGTAACTCCAATTGTTAGAAAGTTAGCTGCAGAACTTGGCGTCAACCTTTCAACAATTCAGGGAACCGGCGTCGGAGGTCGAATTAGAAAAGAAGATGTACAGGCTGCGGCAAAACCAGCAGCAACTTACAGCGCCCCTGTTGCGCAAAGTTCAACTGCATCAGCGCCTAAAGCAACCACAGTTGCGGCTTCTCCATTGCGCGGAACAACAGTGACGATGTCACGTTTGCGTAAAGTTATTGCGGCTCGCATGGTTGAGTCACTTCAAGTAAGTGCTCAACTAACAACTGTTATCGAAGTTGATGTAACTAAAATTTCTCGTCTACGTGATCGCGCTAAAGCTACATTTGAGGCACGTGAAGGAGTAAAGCTTTCATTCTTGCCATTCTTTGCAGTTGCTGTATGTGAAGCGTTAAAGGTTCACCCAGTTCTTAACTCATCTGTCGAAAGTGATCAGATTACGTATCACGGTGCAGAACATCTAGGAATTGCAGTCGATACAGAACGTGGATTGCTCGTACCTGTAATTCACAATGCAGGTGATCTGAACATGGGTGGTATTGCTCGCAAGATTTCGGATCTCGCACTTCGCACGCGAGATAACAAAGTTACCCCTGACGAACTTGGCGGTGGAACATTTACCATCACAAATACCGGAAGCCGTGGTGCGCTATTTGATACGCCAATTATTAACCAACCACAAGTAGCAATTCTTGGATTAGGCGCTGTCGTTAAGCGACCAATGGTTGTTCGCGGTGAAGATGGTGGCGAGACTATTGCAATTCGTTCAATGGTTTATCTCGGACTCTCCTACGACCACCGAGTTGTAGATGGCGCCGATGCTGCAAGATTCTTAGTAACTCTCAAAGAACGCCTCGAGCAAGGGGCATTTGAATCGGATCTAGGACTCTAATGCCACCGATGCAGAGAATCGCAATAACTGGATCAACTGGGCTCATTGGTAACGCTTTAGTTGGATTTCTAAAATCTGAAGGTTACACAGTACAAAGATTAGTTCGCAGGCAAAGTCGCTCCGCGGAAGAAATTACGTGGGATCCACAAGCAGGAACAGTCGATCTTGAGGCACTTGCTGGCGTTGACGCAGTTATTCACTTAGCTGGCGCCGGAGTGGGCGACAAGCGATGGACAAAGAAATACAAGAGCGAGATTCTCAATTCACGTCTTCTTGGCACAACAACAATTGCAAATGCCGTCAACGCAGTTAAGCCATCTGTGTTCATCAGTGCAAGTGCTATCGGGTGGTATGGCGAAACTGGCAACCGTGCGGTTATCGAATCAGATCGCGCAGGAGAAGATTTCCTTGCGGCCGTATGTCGCGAATGGGAAGGCGCAGCTGACTTAGTTAAGGATGTGCGAACAGTAAAACTGCGTACAGGTTTAGTTCTTGATCCAACTGGTGGCGCACTAGGTCGAATGCTTCCACTATTTCGTTTTGGATTAGGCGGAAAGTTGGGCAATGGAAAGCAATGGTGGTCTTGGATTACTCTGCATGATCAAATCCGTGCAATCGTCTTTGCATTAGAAAACAAAATCGAAGGCCCAATTAACTTAACTTCTCCTAATCCAGTTACCAATCAAGAATTTACTGCTGGATTGGCTCGCGCCCTGCACCGTCCGGCGCTTTTTCCGGCACCAGCCGTTGCGCTAAAAATTGCACTAGGTGGATTTTCATCAGAGATTTTAGGTTCCAAAAAAGTTATTCCGCAGGCGCTTCTCGATGCTGGATTTGTCTTTGACTATCCGCATATTGCCCCAGCACTTCTCGCTTTAGTCGACTAAAACCGAGAGCGCGGCCAATCGCCCTGAAAGCAATGCGCCATTTTGAGATGGCGCACTCTTGTAATCACCAGCTATAAATATCGAATCTCTCACGTGCGCACCTGAAACAAGTGTCATATCCAACCCAGCTAATGGCAGAGCACTTGGAATGTCGTACTTTGCAACGAGTTTCCAATTGCGAGTTTCAGTTGCATACAAGATTGCTAAATGCCTGCGAACTTCGGATTCAGTTGCCGGAAGAATGCTTGTACTTGATATCAAGTTTTTTCCAGACGGTGCATAGCCTGGCATCATGTTAGAGATAACCATCGTGTTTACCACTGGGCCCCTATTCTGGCTATCAATAATCAAAGACTTGCTCTTTGTTGGGCTCTCTTTTGTCGAGTGATACCACGTCGTACATCCAACTAATTGTGGAACTTGTGTTAAATCCAGTAACTGGGCCGCAGTTGTCGCATCTGTTGCAACAATGATTGCATCAGCTTCAAATTTACCCTTAGACGTACTAACGGTGTTTTTCTTGATCGAATTAACTTGCACGCCATAGCGAATGTCTTTTACGCGAGTAGCAAGGGCTTCCGAAAATGCTTGTACGCCGCCAACGGGTAAGCCCGAATTTCCGCTAACAAAATGTTTGATTGCCGTGCGACCATATTCGGCGTCAACCAGAAGGGGATCAGCCAAAAATACTCCTGTTAAGAAAGGTCGCAGCACTCGTTCATACGTTTTTCCAAGGCCACTATTTTTCAGCTCCTCACCCACGCTTGCTGCGGGTTTTCTTCGTAAGAGATATAGAACTAATCGAATTTTTTCAAAAATAGAACCTGTTTGTGAGTTAAACACAGAGAAAAATGCCGAGCGAGGATCTCCAATCCGTATGCGCTCTTCATTTCGTGCGACTTCAATGACTGAGGATGCAGAAACAAAATCAATCTCCTTGATAATTCCAAGGCGTTTGATTTCAGGATAGTTTGCATTGATTAATTGAAAACCTCGGTCGCAAACAAATCCATCGATAACATCACTGGTGACACGGCCGCCGGGACGATCAGAACTTTCAAGCACCGTGACAGATGCTCCTTCACTTTCTAGAGTAATCGCCGCGCTGAGCCCCGCTAATCCCGCACCAATAACAATTACTTTTTTACCCATACGGATTAATCTCTCGAGCATGATCAATGATTTGAGCCACTGCAAGGATTTCTTCGGATGAAATTGGCATCGCGCTCTTATTCACAATGGCTTCATGTACTAAAGAGTAAAACGTTGCGTAATTTCCAGGATCGCATTTAAACTCTTCAATATTCTCGCCTCTGTGTATATGTGCGAGCGAAGAAGTATCTTCTTGCCATTTTCCATCTTTTGGTGATTTACCAGCTCTCAATAGAGCTTCTTGTGGATCAAGATCATTAACAACAAATGCGCCTTCGCTACCAATTACTCGAATGCGAGGACCAGGTGAACCAACTACTGCACTGGCTGAAAGAATTGATTCAACTCCCGAATCATGGCCAAGCACAAGTAGGCAATCATCATCTGCTCCCCCACGAATACTTCTAATTGATGCTGACTTTAATTTCGCTGGGCCAAAACATTCGAATGCAGTTGATATCAAGTGCGGCATCAGGTCCAGCAATAAACCACCGCCATCTTGCGGAGATTTGTTTTCGCGCCATGACTGCGGATTTAATTGTGGTCTAAATCTTTCAAATCGCGAATCCATTCGAATAGCTCGTCCGATGTGACCATCTCTGATGACACGCTTCAAAGTAAGAATGTCGCTATCCCACTTGCGGTTGAAATACGTAGTTACTGCAACGCCAGCAGATTGCGCCGCTTCGAGTATTTCTCTCGTTTGTGCAACGTTTATGCCCATCGGCTTATCTACAACAGTTGGTATCCCTGCCTTTATTGCTGCCAGTGCTTGCGACAGATGGACTTCATTTCCTGACGCGATAACAACTAAGTCAAGATCCTGTTCGCACAACTCTTCAATCGTCGAGACGATCTTGACTGAAGGATAATCCTCTTTTGCATGACGCTTTCTAACATCGTTAGTTGTTAGGACAGCAGATACTTCAAAATTCGTAGCCGATAAGAAAGGTGCATGAAAACTCCGACCGGCTAATCCATAGCCTGCTATGCCGACCTTAAGCTTCATGCGTCCTACTTCTTTAACTTAGATGGCCACCAAATTTTTGGTCCAATATCGTGCACCATTGCTGGGACCAGAATTGAACGCACAATAATTGTGTCCAAGAGAACGCCGAATGCAACAGCAAAACCTAACTGTGCTAATGGCACTAATGGAATCAATCCAAGCACTGCAAATGTTGCTGCTAGAACAATTCCAGCAGATGTAATCACAGCCCCTGTTACGGTCAAGCCTTTAATTACTCCCTGACGGGTTCCCAGTTTGATTGACTCTTCACGTACTCGAGTCATCAAGAAGATGTTGTAATCAATACCGAGTGCCACTAAGAAAATAAAGGCAAAGAGCGGGAACGACGTATCCCCACCTTCAAAACCAAAGACGTGATTGAAGACGAGAGCGCACACACCAAGGGTCGCAAAGTAAGAGAGAACTACAGTGCCTAGAAGTAACGCAGCGCTTAGAATACTTCGCAAGAGAAGACCAAGAATGATTGTGATAACAATCAAAATAATCGGAATGATTGTTTTGTTGTCTCGATCATTGGCTGTTCGGATGTCATATGAGACCGCACTTGTTCCGCCGACTAAAGCAGTCGAATCGACTTGTTGAGCAAGTCTGCGAATCTCAGGGATGTCATTTGAAGCTTCCACGCTATCTGGGGCTTTATCAAGAGTTACATTCAAAATAGCTTTGTTATTTACAACTTTTATTTCTGGAATTGGTCCGCCAGGAATTGCAAAGCCATCTAGTAATGGCACTACAGAAGAAACTCCTGGGGCGTTCTTAATCGCAGCAGCCACGGCATCAAGCTTGTCCACATTTACAACTACTTGAGTTGGATCACCTTCTCCGCCAGGAAAGTGAGTGAGCAATAATTTTTGTCCTACAACGGACTCTGGATTAGTCGTAAATGAATCAACTGTTCCAATTCCATCTGCTTTGAGCGTTGTTGAAGTGAAAGCGAAGGCCAATAAAACAACTCCTGTAATCACCCACGCTTTGCGAGGGCTGCGGCTAATTGTGTTTCCTAGCTTTGACCACACGCCACCTAAAACTTGATCTTCACCATCGAAATCTGGGCGCCGCGGCCAGAAAATCCAACGACCAAAGAGCAAGAGCAGCGCAGGTAAAAGAGTCAGAATTGTTATAACAGAGCACGCGATACCAATAGCGCCAATTGGTCCAAGGCCTGCTGTATTCGTTAACTGGCTAAACAAAAGCACAAGAAGTGAAATCGCCACTGTTGAACCTGAAGCAAGAATAGGTTCCCACACACCTTTATATGCCGCACGCATCGCATCAAATCTGTTTTCATGTAGATGAAGTTCTTCTCGATATCTAGCAATTAGCAATAAGGCATAATCTGTTGCTGCTCCAATAACCAAAACTGAGAGAATTCCTTGTGATTGACCATCAACGTCGATAATGTCATTTTTGGCAAGAAGATAAACAATTCCTCCAGCTGTGGAAAGCGCGAAAAGGGCAGAAAGAAGCGGAATAATCCACAAAATTGGAGATCTATAAACAACAATCAAGATAACTGCAACAACTCCAAGAGTTGTGAGTAGCAATGTGGAATCAATATCTCCGAATGCTCCAAACAAATCTCCGAATATACCGCCCGGTCCTGTTACGTAAGCAGTGAGATTATTCTCTTTTGCTAAAGGTCCAAGATCTTCGCGCAGCGCTTCAACAATTGCTGGAAGTACTGGCTCTTCATTAGGAAGTAACTTTGTAAGTGAGTTTCCATCAAGTGGCACACTCGCCAGAATTGCTTTGCCATCTTCTGATGGGAATGCAGTAATTCTCTGTCCTGGTGCAAGGTAATCTGAAATTTTCGCTGTAGTTCCAGCGAGTGTTAATTCACCGATAGCATCGAGGTGAGCGTTAATCGCCGCAAGATTTTCAGGCGTTGCTTTACCCTCAAATAGGACTAGCGCTGGAATATTAAAAGAGTCTTTACCTGAAAAAGTCTGGATCAGCTCTGATGCTTGTGTTGCTTCAGCGCCTTTTGGAAGAAATGAAGAGTTGTTATTTTCTTGTACAGATGAAAGCTTTCCAAATAGAGGTCCGAATACACCGGTCAATAAGAACCACATCAAAACAACGAGCATTGCTATAGCAAATGGTTTACGGGACTTCACAGAGGTGTTAGATGACACGGCAGTTGGAACCTTTCGTACGTTTTTCAGCGAGGATTCGCGACTGGGCAAGCCTACCTTTAGGCTAAGTCCGTGGCAGCCACGACGACACTTAACCCCACAATTGTGGTGAAGCACTTAGCGCTTCTGGAATACAACGAAGCATTGCTCATCCAACGTCATGCGCATGAACAAGTCAGTGCAGGATTGATGCCAAACACACTGTTTTTTGTGGAACACCCTTCAGTTTTCACTGCAGGCAAAAGAACACTTGAAGAAGAACGACCATTAGATGGGACTGCTGTCATTGATGTAGATCGCGGTGGAAAAATTACGTGGCACGGACCTGGACAAATTGTTGGATACCCCATCTTGCGATTGGCTAAACCAACTGAGGTAGTTGGTTTTGTTAGAGAGATTGAAAGTGCATTAATCGAAACATGCAAAGAGTTTGGATTAAAGGTTCAGAGAGTGCCTGGTCGATCAGGAGTATGGACACAGGATGATTTAAATCCTCGCAAAATTGCAGCCATCGGAATTCGTGTTGCTAAAGCAACAACAATGCATGGTTTTGCTCTCAACGTTAATCCTGATCTCACTTCATTTACTCAAATAATTCCGTGTGGCATCCCTGATGCAGAAGTTACATCAATGGCTCAAGAGTTAAAGCGTGAAATCACCGCCGAAGAAGTACTTCCAGTGCTAGAACGCCATATAACTTCTACTTTGGCTAAGGTAAGCGCATGACAATTGCACCTGATGGTCGCAAGATGATTCGCATTGAAGCTCGCAATGCGCTGACGCCAATTGAACGTAAACCCGAATGGATTAAGACACGTGCCAATATGGGGCCCGAATACACCCGCCTTCGTTCGCTAGTGAAGTCCGAAGGTCTTCATACTGTCTGCCAAGAAGCTGCTTGCCCAAACATTTTCGAATGCTGGGAAGATAAAGAAGCTACATTCTTAATTGGTGGAGAAAAATGCACACGCAGATGCGATTTTTGTAACATCGATACTGGCAAACCTGATCCAATTGATCGCGAAGAACCACGCAAAGTGGCCGAATCTGTTAAAGCAATGGGATTGAAATATGCAACCATTACTGGAGTAACGCGTGATGACTTGGAAGATGAAGGCGCGTGGTTGTATGCCGAAACCATTCGCCAGGTTCATGAGTTAAATCCAGGTTGTGGCGTTGAAATGCTCGCTCCTGATTTCCATGCTAACTCTGATTTACTTAATCAAATTTTTGAAACTCGACCTGAAGTATTTGCGCATAATTTAGAAACCGTGCCCCGTATTTTTAAGAGCATTAGACCGGCATTTACATACGAGAAATCTCTACGAGTAATCACAATGGCTAGAGATTTCGGCTTAATCACCAAATCAAACTTAATTTTAGGACTCGGTGAAACTCGCGAAGAAATATCACAGGCGCTGGTCGACCTTCGAGGTGCAGGGTGCGATCTGATCACTATTACTCAGTACTTGCGCCCAACCAACCGCCACCATCCTGTCGAGCGATGGGTAAAACCAGAAGAGTTTGTTGAATTAGCAGCAGAAGCGAAAGAGATCGGATTCCTTGGAGTTATGAGTGGCCCACTGGTTCGTTCAAGTTATCGCGCAGGACGTTTGTATAAGGAAGCGATGGCTGCAAAAACTGGTGCTCAGCGTGGCTGATCTTGTTTATCCCCCAGTCATAGTTTTCATTAAATCTCTTTGGAAATACTTAGATCTACGTTTCTCATTTTCAGGCCAAGAGAACATTCCGCAAGAAGGCGGTGCCATTCTTGCTATGAACCACATTGGTTACTTTGACTTTGCAATTGCTGGAACTGGTGTTCTTCCAAAAAAGCGCTACGTGCGATTTATGGCAAAGAAAGAAATCTTCGATAACAAATTAGCGGGTCCACTCATGCGCGGCATGCATCACATAAGTGTGGATCGAAGTAATGGTTCCGCATCTTTTGTCGCCGCCCTGCAAGCTTTGCATAAAGGAGAAATTATCGGAATTTTTCCTGAAGGAACAATCTCAACAAGTTTTGAAATCAAAGGACTTAAATCCGGTGCGGTGCGACTAGCAATGGAATCAGGTGTTCCAGTAATCCCAACAATCATCTGGGGCAGCCAACGTGTATGGACAAAGGGTGTTAAGAAAAACTTAACTAGGCAGAGCGTTCCAATTACGGTCACATATAGCCCGCCGCTTTATTTCGCTAAAGATAGTGATGTTGAAGCGGGTGAAAAGCAACTCCGAAATGTGCTTGTCTCAACCCTGCACAAGGTTCAAGAAGACTATCCCGACAACCATCAAGGTCAGCGCTGGGCACCGCTTCGCCTTGGTGGTACCGCCCCTGCCCCACTAAACTTATGAGCATGTTCAAACGAAAAAAGAAGAACAAAGAAGCGGGTATCAAACCTCGTCGTTTTCAAACCTTTAGGGATGCCTACTCTGTAACCAAGAGCGTAAAACCCTGGATTGCCTATGCGCTGCTCGGTGTATTTCTTGCCGTATGGTCAGTAGGAATTGCAATTGGCCTACTTGTGGGTCGTCCAATCTATGGTGCTTTCGTTTCGCTTCCAATAGCACTACTTGCTGCGATGTTTTTCTTTACTCGACAAGCATCGACTGCTGCCTATTCATCAATTGAAGGTCAGATTGGTGCAGGCGCTTCAGTTTTAATGGCAATTCGCAAAGGCTGGACAACAACTCCAGCAGTTGCAGTTGCTCGTAATCAAGACATGGTTCACAGAAGCGTTGGCAGAGCAGGAATTGTTTTAGTTGGAGAAGGATCACAAGGTGTTAAACAGATGCTCAGTGATGAACGCCGCAAGAGTGAGCGCTTTGCCCCTGGTGTACCAATCACAGAAGTCATTATTGGAGATTCACAAGGTCAAGTTTCGATTCGCAAATTACAAAAGCATTTAGCAAAGCTTCCTAAGAAACTATCTGCCCACCAAATGCGCGAAGTCCGTGCGCGTTTGAAAGCTGTTGGTGGAATGTCTATGCCAATTCCAAAGGGTCCAATGCCAAAGGGCATCAGAATTCGCTAGTTTGTTAGGACGATTCTTGTTCTACTCAACCGTTCATGAATTCCTCTGCCATTTTCGTCATAGGTGATAGCCGTAATCACAATCACCATGAGAACGCTTCGAATGAGCGATTGAAGAATTGTTGGACGTCCACCGTCTTGAAAATCAACGATTCTCATTCGGAAAACTCTGTGTCCTGCCGATGCTCCTTGTAAGGTAACGAGCAAGAAATACTGAATAAAGAAAATGATGAGCGCCGGAATCCCAGCCTGTGAGGTCCTTTCCAGGAAGGTGCCCGATCCACTGAAAAAAGCGATTGAGATCAGGTAGCTGGCTAACCAATCCAGGCTAATGGCCCCAAAGCGTCTGCCCAAACTCACCTCTGAATGCATGCAATAAGCCTAGTCGGTGGCTGAAAACCCGCAATTTACTTAACATAGATGTAACACGTGGGTTATGCCTTTTTCATGGATAACTCGTAGCCTTTGCACATGCGCCCTCGATGAAGCGGTGCGCAACGCTTGAAATACCATCAACTGGGAGAAAAATGTTTAAGAACTCTGCAGAAATTTTTGCGTTTATCAAGAAGGAAGATGTCAAACTAATTGACGTACGATTTATTGACCTTCCGGGAATTCAACACCACTTCAATGTTCCTGTTGAATCTTTCGACGAAGCTGTCTTTACAGATGGCCTGATGTTTGATGGTTCTTCAATTCGCGGTTTCCAAGCAATTCATGAATCAGATATGAAATTGCTGCCAATTCCTGGTTCAGCATTCATCGATCCATTCCGCAAAGAAAAAACTCTTGTCATTTTGTTTAGCGTCCACAATCCAGTTGATAACTCCCCTTACAGTCGCGATCCTCGTGGCGTTGTCGGTAAAGCTGTCGAGTATTTGAAGTCAACAGGCATCGCAGACACGGCATTCTTTGCTCCAGAAGCAGAGTTCTATGTCTTTGATGCGGTTCGATTCAAAACTGATATGCACGAGTCATATCACCACATTGACTCATACGAAGGCGCCTGGAACACAGGTGCCGAGTACGACGCTGATGGAACTCCTAACCGCGGATATCGCACACGCATCAAAGGTGGTTACTTCCCAGTTTCACCAACTGATCAGTTTGCAGATCTACGCGATGAAATGGTCATGAATCTTGGCAAAGTTGGTTTACTAGTTGAACGTGCGCACCACGAAGTTGGTACCGCGGGTCAAATGGAAATTAACTATCGCTTCAGCGACATCCTTAACGCAGGCGATGATGTAATGAAGTTTAAGTACATCATTAAGAACACTGCTTGGGAGAATGGCAAGACTGCGACATTTATGCCAAAACCTTTGTATGGCGATAATGGTTCAGGAATGCACGTTCACCAATCTCTTTGGAAAGATGGAAAACCACTGTTCTTCGGCGATGGTTATGCAGACCTTTCGGATATGGCCCGTTGGTATGTAGGTGGATTACTCAAGCACGCACCGTCATTGCTTGCCTTTACAAACCCAACTGTTAACTCATACCACCGCTTAGTTCCTGGTTATGAAGCACCAGTAAATCTCGTTTACTCAGCACGTAACCGTTCTGCGTGTATTCGTATTCCGATTACTGGATCAAATCCGAAAGCTAAGCGCATTGAGTTCCGTTGCCCCGATCCTTCATCAAATCCGTACCTTGCATTTGCTGCAATGTTGATGGCAGGACTCGATGGAATTCAAAACAAGATCGAACCACCAAAGCCAGTTGATAAGGATCTCTACGAACTAGAAGGTGCAGAAGCTGCTGCTATCCCACAAGTTCCAGGTTCTCTCGAGGCTGTACTTAACAATCTCGAAGAAGATCACGAGTTCTTACTCAAAGGTGGAGTATTTACAAAAGATCTCATCGACACATGGATTGCGTTCAAGCGCACACAGGAAGTTGATTACGTTCGCTTGCGTCCACATCCAGCGGAGTTCGAGCTCTACTTCGATCTCTAAGAATTACGCAAAACTAGGCCCCGCTGCAATTGTGGCGGGGCTTAGTTTTTTCTACTTCTTTGCCAAGGTTTTAAACAAAACGATTGAAATTAGTGCGCTAACAACCGATGCAACGATTACGGCAAGAACTGCGATATCTTGATTCGCCGGATCATCAAAGGCCAAGTTTGCAATAAAGATTGCAACGGTAAAACCGATTCCTGCGGCACTTCCTGTAGCTAAAAATGAAGAGTTATTCATTCCATCTGAAAGCTCAGCAACTTTCAATCTCTTAGCCAATAAAGAAGCAAAAAGAACTCCCAATGGTTTACCTGCAACTAAACCAAAGAAAATACCCCATGCGATGAGAGATTGGGATGCTGCTCTAATTGATTCAGAGTTAATGACTACTCCGGTGTTTGCAAATGCAAAAACTGGCACAACAAAGAACGTGCTGAGGGGATGAAACTTAAGTTCCAACCATTCGATAACTGATACCGAGCCATCTTCGGAATCTTCTATTTTTGTACCTTTGTGCAGGATGTTTGGTGTCATGAGCCCCAGAATTACGCCCGCCAAAGTTGGGTGAACGCCTGTTTTATAGAGTGAGAACCACAGCGTGAAAGCAAAAATCGAATAAATGATTAATGAAGTAACGCGGGTTTTCTTCAGCACAGAGATGAATGCGATGCTGACGATTGCAGCCGCAAGCCAAGAAAAATTAATGCCGGTCGAATATACAAATGCGATAATGAGAATCGCGCCAATGTCGTCAATCACAGCCAAAGCAAGTAAGAAGGATCGCAACGATGCAGCAACACTTGGTCCAAGCATTGTTAACAAACCAACCGCCAAAGCAATATCAGTTGCAACTGGCACGCCCCACCCAGTTGGAGCTTCTGAACCCGCAATCGCTAGATAAATAAGAGCTGGGAATGCCATCCCTCCTATAGCTGCAAGGAAAGGCAGCATTGCCTTCTTTAGTGAAGCCAAATGTCCCGAAGTTAGTTCGCGCTTAATTTCTAATCCAACAACAAAAAAGAAAACACTCATCAATAAATAGTTGATAACCTTAAGGATAGTTAAATCAATCAGATACCAATCTGTTCCAATTGCAATGTCATAATCTAAAACGGAAAAATACCTGTCAGATAAAGCAGAGTTGGCTGTAATCAAACCCAATGCAGCTGCTACCAAAACAAGAACCCCGCCAGTTGATTCGCGCCCTAAAAAATCACGAAGGGGCGCAATGCGAGATTTCATGGTCGTAACTTTAACGAAGTGTTTTCTCCTGCGCTCGAATATTGCGACTACAAAGAAGAATATGTCCCACGCAACCAATAACTAAGGCAAAAATCACGCCAACATTGGAATAAGCCCACGCTCCATCTTTGCCGCCAATTAAACCTAGGAAATAGCCCTGCCAACTAAGCCATGATGCAAATGAGTTAGTGACGAATCCCCAGCCCACAATTGCTGCAACCCCCACACAAGCTATCGAGCGCCAATTAACGGATCCATAAATCCCATCAGCATTGAATAAATCTTTTTCGTTATAGTTCTGCTTCCGCAAAAGTACGTCAGTTACAAATATCGCACTCCAAGCAGCCACAGGTACACCAAGAGTTATAAGAAAACCCTGGAATGGAATAAAGAAATTTTCGGCAAACCAAACAATATAAATGACTCCGACCAGCATCAAAATGCCATCAAAGAGCGCGGCCATGTGTCGCTTCACTGGCACACCAAGGCTGACAAGGGTTAAACCAGATGAGTAAAGATTAAGGATTGCCCCCCCGACTAAACCTAAAATTGCAACGAGTGAAAAGAGAATCAGATACCACGTTGGCAATAACGTGGTTAGCGCACCGATTGGATCCATCGCAATTGCTTCAGACAACTTGGCATCACTTGTTGATAACGCAGCACCATAAATGACCAAAATGATTGGCACTATGGAAGCACCCAACACTGTCCATCCAATAACCGAAGCGCTCTTGACTGCTTGAGGCAAGTACCGCGAATAATCTGCGGCAGCATTTACCCATCCGAGTCCAATTCCAGTAATTCCGAAAATCAATGCTCCAACAAAACCTTGAATAGGACCCGATGGGCTATCCATCAATGCATCCCAATTAACGGAATCGACTGTTAGCGCAATATATCCAAGTGTCAAGAAAACGGTTATCAGAGTTAAATACTTCTGTAACTTCATGATCACAGAAAAACCGAGCACACCGCCAAACAAAGTGAGTGAA
>JACCDH010161626.1_pt1 | contig 17867 bp, 13 predicted proteins | sample 7442481 | NCBI WGS metagenome assembly JACCDH01 (sample SAMN15323433, study PRJNA562643) | freshwater metagenome | isolation source: river surface water | place: USA:Blue River Watershed | collected 2017-08-15
TGTATAAATTAGTTTACCATAATTTTTCTGGATATACTTTACTTTGAACCAAAGCATCAATACTTGCTTTAACTGCAGGTGCATCTTCCTTATAGGTTACCCCAAACCATTTTGCATTGGTAGGAATCACTTTTACATCTCCTAAACCCAAATTGGAAAATTGACCTGTAACATAAGGTATATAGAATTCTGATTTTAAGGCTTGTCCTTGTTCATCTAGAAATTTACCGAACTCTTGCTCACACAAATTCAAGAAATTAGGCGCAAAGCACATAAAATTCATGCTTACTCTTGCATCTGGAGCTAAGGGTGATTCTACCCCATCTTCCTCAAATACGATTTGATCTCCTTTTTTATAAATTTTAGTACGCTCATTGATCTGAGTCAACACATTGTTTTCATTGATGGTACAAACACCTCTACTTACTGTTCCGTTTTCACTTAAAGTATTTGCTAATTCATAGCCAAGGATACAATAGGTTTTATCGTTACAAGCCTCCGTTAAAAAAGTATAGGCTTGTTGAAACGCTTCCGCACCATAATAATCGTCTGCATTGATTACCGCAAAGGGTTCATTAACCACTCCCTTTGTACATAGCACCGCATGTGCCGTTCCCCAAGGCTTGGTCCTCTCTGGATTCAATTGCTTACCCGCTGTGTATTTATCCAGGGACTGAAAAACATACTCTGTTTTAATCCTGCCTTTCAATTTAGGCTCAAAATTGGCTTTAAATGCTTCGGCAAAATCTTCACGAATAATAAAAACGACTTTACCAAAGCCAGCTCTAATAGCATCATAAATTGAATAATCCATAATGGTTTCCCCATGTGGGCCAAACCCTTCGGTTTGTTTTTGACTTCCATACCTGCTTGCCATTCCTGCTGCCAATATCACTAATGTAGGTGCGCTCATTATTCAAGATTTATATTTTGTATTTTTACCTATTAGAAAAATACAGTCAGCAAAAATAACTGATTTTATATTAAAAAAATAAGATTGCATCCTCAACCTAACATAGAAAATATACCAATTTTAAGCCAGTTTGGCCTACAAGTGGATACCCTAAGGCTGGATCAGATTCACCCAATTGTAAGTGGAAATAAATGGTATAAATTAAGGTACTATTTAGAAGCAGCCCAAGCAGGAGGATATCGTCAGCTAGCTAGCTTTGGTGGCCCCTATTCTAATCATTTGGTGGCCCTTGCCTATGTAGCACAAAAGGCGGGTGTGAAAAGTATTGGATATGTTAGAAGCAATCAAGGAGAGCCCATTACGCCTAGTTTACAAGAAGCATTGAATTATGGCATGGAGTTGGTTTATTTAGGAAGAACCCAGTTTCAAGAAAAAAAAGAGGCGCTATTAAATGCAGTCGCAGACAACAGTACGTATTATGTGGACGAGGGAGGTTATGGGTCATTGGGTGCGAAAGGAGCAGCTACCATACTTACCGACTGGACAACTCATCAAGAAAATAAACTGCCTCTTTATGATGTGATCGTCTGTGCTGTTGGTACAGGCACTATGATGGCTGGCCTACTAAACGGAGCGGCCATTCATCAAAAAATAATTGGCATACCTGTTTTGAAAAACGAAGGAACGATTAGGCAAGAAATACAAAGCCTGGTAAATAACAAACAGGTTCCATTAGAACTCTTGCATCAATTTCATCAAGGAGGCTATGCAAAAACAACTCAGGAGCAAATTCAATTCATGAATGCATTTTGGACTGCTACCCATATTCCAACTGATATTGTATATACGGGCAAAGTATTTTTTGCAGTGAATACTTTAGTGCATCAAAAATATTTCCTTGAAAATAGCAAGGTGTTAGTTATACATAGCGGGGGTTTGCAAGGAAACCGATCCCTTACAGCAGGGGTTTTACAATTTTAGATACCAGTTTACAATATCTAAATTCTTAGATCAATTCGCAGTCAAAAATGAATTGGAAATGTTTTTTGATCTTATCTTTTACTTCTTCATAGTTTACTTTATACCCTAATTCTTTTTCCAAAGAAGTAACCGTTTTTCCTTGTATACCACAGGGAACAATATATTCAAAATGAGATAAATCCGGATTTACATTCAAAGCAAAACCATGCATGGTCACCCAACGGCTACACTTAATACCCATCGCACAAATTTTTCGCGCCATAAAAGGATCATTGGGCTGCAACCAGACACCCGTTTCCCCTTTGCTTCTCTCACCCATTATTCCGTATTCTGCAAGGGTGTCAATAATGACTTGTTCCAAATTTCTTAAATACCATCCCAAATCAGTTTTAAATTTATCTAAATCTAAAATGGGATATCCCACTAATTGCTGAGGACCATGATAAGTGATATCCCCTCCTCTATTGATATGAAAAAACTCAATGCCTAATTTTTGTAAATGTTCCTCTGACACCAAAACATGTTCTCTTTTTCCATTTTTCCCTAAGGTAAATACGGGTGGATGTTCCACAAACAACAATCTATGTTCAGTATTAGTATGCTTAACATCTTGGTCTTGCTCCCTTGCTTTAGATTTAATTTGGGTATTTTTTGCCAATAGCGCCTCTTGATAATCCCATGTAGGTTGATATGCCTTTACCCCCAAATCCTCAAAATATACTTGTTGACGCATGGAACAAAGTTACAAACTAAGCAGCAATATCCTACTTTTGCAACATGTCAACCGAACAAGATTTAATACAAGACGAAAATAACGAGGAAGTATACGAACGCCTGACCTTTATGGTAGATAAAGGCCAAGAACCAATGCGTATAGACAAATGGGTGCAAATGCGTATTGAAGGCATGACCAGAAGTAAGCTCCAAAATGGAATTGAAGGGGGCTTTTTGACTGTGAATGGGAAAGTTGTAAAGAGTAATTACAAGACAAGACCAGGGGACGAGGTTACTTACATGAGCTATGTCAATCCAGAATACACAGAACTGAAGCCGGAACAGATGAATTTGGATATTGTGTATGAAGATGAAGCGGTGATGGTAATTAATAAACCCTCTAATATGGTGGTGCATCCGGGTATAGGAAATTATACAGGTACCTTATTAAACGGAGTCGCCTATCATTTACTGTCCCAAAACCCGACATTGAACGAAGAAGTATTACCCCGTTTTGGATTGGTACATAGAATTGATAAAAATACAACCGGATTGATTGTGTTGGCCAAAACCGCAGAAGCGGCAAGTCATTTAGCCAAGCAGTTTTTCAACCATACTGTAGAAAGAAAATATGTTGCCTTAGTGTGGGGAAATATGGAAGAAGACGAAGGAACAGTGAACGCGCATATTGCTCGTCACAAAACGTTTAGAAAAATGTTTGATGCCTATCCAGAAGGAGAAGTAGGCAAGCATGCAATTACGCATTATAAAGTAATAGAAAGATACAATTACACCAGCCTCGTTTCCTGTATTTTAGAAACAGGGCGTACGCATCAAATTCGTGTGCACATGAAACATATTGGTCACACTTTATTCAATGACAATGAATATGGTGGTGATCGCATTTTAAAAGGAACCATTTACACTAAATACAAGCAATTTGTAGACAATTGCTTCGAAGCATGTCCAAGATGTGCTCTTCATGCTGCAACGCTTGGCTTTGTGCATCCAACCACTGAAAAATTAATGCGTTTTGAAAGTGAATTGCCTGCAGATATGCAAGCCGCAATCACCAAATGGAAGAACTATAAATCTGCAGCTCATAGTTTGGAGGAAAATGCAAGACCAGTTGATGTAAAGAAAAAGTAAGCCCACAGCTAATTTCTCAATACTAAAAAAGCCCCTGAAATTCAGGGGCTTTTTATTTATATCCAGTACTTACAATTACTTCTTATTTGCAGCAGCTTGCATTGGAGACAATCCAATGGATTGACCACGTCCTACCGATTTAGTTTTGAACAAAGTAAACTTACTTGGCTCAGCTACTTTCGGCCAGCTGTTGTTATTTTCATCAATGTCTGCTGTTTCACGCATTGGATCTAATTTAATAGATACCGCTTTCTTGTTGGTGTAGAATACTTTGGTAACCTTGTTTTCATTCTTTCTCCAAATTTGAGCAGGGATACGCTTTGTTTCCTTACTGCCATCTTCAAAAGTGAACTCAACAATAATTGGCATTACCAATCCTCCTTTGTTCAAGAAAGTAATTTCATACAAATTCGCATCTGCATATTTTGCTTTCTCTTCATCTGACAAAACAATTGGGGTTCCGAAATTAGGAACAGGTTGTTTAGTAGCTGTATCATAAGGCTCAATACCACGGTCATATCTCCAATAGAAATCACGCAAAGTAGTATCCGCATCCGTTAAGAATACAATTGACTTATCCGTTCTATTTCTGATTTTAGAGATATCTTCAAAAGCATTTACAGCAGGCTTATCTAAACCTCTTTGCATTCCACCAACACGTGGTGTAGGTGCCGCTGCACTTGCATCATATACTGCATGCTTTACTGTATCAATAGCAATATCACAAGGGTCAATACTATAGAACCATCCTCTCCAGAACCAATCTAAATCCTCACCACTTGCATCTTCCATCGTTCTAAATAAATCGGCAGGGGTTGGATGTTTGAATGCCCAACGTCTAGCATATTCTTTAAATGAATAGTCAAATAAATCACGTCCCATAATGGTTTCACGTAAAATATTTAAACCCGTTGCCGGTTTAGTATAGGCATTTGGACCAAAACCAATGATATTTTCACTATTGGTCATGATTGGCTCCAATTGATCCTTTGGTAATTTCATATAGTCTACAATAGACCAAGCTGGACCACCACGAGAAGGGAATTTATTATCGTATAATTCTTGTGTCAAATATTGTACATAAGAATTCAAACCTTCATCCATCCATGACCACTGACGCTCATCAGAATTAATGATCATTGGGAAGAAATTATGTCCAACTTCATGGATCACTACACCCAACATACCATTCTTGGTAGCTTCGGTATAAGTGCCATCTTTTTCAGTACGGCCATAGTTAAAGCAAATCATTGGATATTCCATACCATTAGCAGCTTCAATACTTTGAGCAACAGGATAGGTATAAGGAATAGAAAATTTAGAATAGGTTTTGATGGTATGTGCTACTGCTTTTGTTGAGAACTTACGATATAAACCATAGGCTTCTTTTCCATAAGCACTCATGCTCATTACTTTTTTACCTTCTACATCCGTTGCCATTGCATCCCAAACAAACTTACGGCTGCTTCCAAATGCAAAATCACGCACATTCTCAGCATTGAATACCCAAGTTTTTTGTGTAGACACTGGATTTTTTTCTGCTTTAACCGCCTCCTCTAAAGTAACTACTTCTACCGGCTCTTTATAAGAAGTTTGCGCTTTATTCCATCTAGCCAATTGAGCAGCGCTCAATACAGCTGGGTAGTTGCTACATGCTCCTGTTGACATCACTACGTGGTCTCCAGGAACGGTGATAGCTACTTTGTAGTTACCAAAAGTTAAGGCGAACTCTCCTCTTCCTGTAAACTGATGGTGTTGCCATCCTTGGAAATCGGAGTATACGCACAAACGAGGATACCATTGTGCCATGGTAAATAAATAGTTGCCGTCTTCTGGGAAGAATTCGTAACCACCTCTACCACCAACTGTCATACGATCAGTGATTTTATAATTCCAGTCAACTTTGAATACGAATTTTTGACCTGGCTTTAAAGCAGCAGGTAATTCAATACGCATCATTGTTTTATTAACTGTGTATTTTAAATTTCCACCTACTGCATCCGTAAGCTTTAAAATATTAACACCTAAACCATTGTCTGTTTTTTCTTCAATTAATTTGTCTATGGTGGCTGGACTTACCCCTCTACCCAAAGAACTTCCGTCAGGATATCCTGCATTCTTAGTAGAGCTATGCTCGTTCTCATCCAATTGCAACCATAAATAAGTTAACACATCAGGAGAGTTGTTAAAATAAGTAACGGTCTCTGATCCTGTTAACAATAATTTTTTCTCATCCAAAGTTGCCTTAATATCATAATCGGCGCGTTGTTGCCAATACTTTGGTCCAGGGGCCCCACTCGCTGTACGATATTCATTAGGGGTTGGTAAGATAGTTCCCAATTGCTCAAACTTGTTTCCGTGGTTTGATGTTGGGTTGTTGCGAATGTCTTGCGCAACCAATACTGAGCAGGTGCTCAATAAGATAAATCCAAGCGTCAGAATTTTCTTCATTGGTGATTTTTTTCTATTTAACAATCGATAAGATTCGATCCAAAACCATATTTAAGGAAAAGGCAATCGCTAGAACAGATCCGATCTGAACATAACGGAGTCTTTTGACTTTTAATACGGATACGAATATAAATGAAATTATTAAAATTCCCCCCACTACCAGGAGCTGTCCAAGCTCTAATCCTATATTAAATGTGAAGAGCGGTCCAAGGATAGACTCTTCCTTGCCCAAAAGACTTTTTAGGTAGGTACTAAAGGCCAATCCATGGATTAAGCCAAAAAAGAGGGCCAGGAAGTAAATTGGGGTATATTTTGATCGAAAATCAAAGTTTTTGACCCAAAAATTGGAAATAGCGGTCAATACGATGGTCACAGGAATCAACAATTCAATCCATTTAGAGGGAAAATCTACCCAATTTAAGGTACTTAAGGCCAAAGTTATTGAATGACCAATGGTAAAGGCGGTGATCAAAATCAGTAATTTTTTCCAGTCCGCTAGTTGATAGCGAAGGGTTAATACCAACACAAATAGAATATGGTCCCAAGCCCCCCATTCAATAATATGATGAAACCCCCATTTTAGGTACATGCCCAATTCATTCATAATTCTAATTTTTAGTCTACTAATTAATCAAGTAATTTGCACCTGACAAATATAAAACATTATGCCCTGGATTGGATTGAAACCTCTTATCACTTTATTCATTACTTTATTACACCCGTTTTACGTCTCTGTAATTGACATTAATCATAATGAAAAGGAAGCAAGCCTTGAAATAAGCGTGCGTACTTTTACCGCGGACTTGGAAACAAGAATTGAAAGTGAATACCATGTAAAACTGGATTTGTCGAATCCAAAGCAAAAAGCAAAAGCCGAGGAGTATGTAAATTTATACCTTCAAAAAAAATTAGCTTTAACCGCCAACGGCAATAAATGTAGATTAGAATTTATTGGATTTGAAATACAAAAAGAAAGTACTTGGAGTTATTTTGAAATAAAAAACATTAAGCAACTTAAACAATTAGACGTTTTTTGTGAAATCCTATTTGGCATTGACCCTCAGCAAATAAATATATTCCATGTAAACGCAAATACTCAAAAGAAAAGCTACGAATTAGTTTGCCCTAAAAACAAAGTTTCTTTCCAATTTTAACTAGAAAATAGCTACGACTACTTTACTTGAATAGCTACCCATCTTTCATAGATTTTACTACTTATATATCCCAAGGTGATGCCTAATAAAGCACCGCCCATTACATCTAAAGGATAATGCACACCAATATATACTTGTGCATAGGAAATACATCCGGCCCATACAAAAAACAAGTACGCATAATTCTTGAAAAATGGACGAAGGGTCATAAACACAAACATGGCAAATCCAAAATGATTGGTAGCGTGCGAGGAAGTGAAACTAGCACTACTCATGCAGTGTTCTATCAAGAGTCTTGATTTATGCAAAATAGCAGGATCCTGACAAGGTCTTAATCTTCCAAAAAAAGGTTTGAAAAAACTACTGCTTATTTGGTCTGAAATGGCCACATTTAAGACAGCCACAAGTAACCACTTCCAGGTAGTTTTACCCCATTTGTAAAATAAAAAAAGGAGTATTGCCAAATACAAGGGGATCCAATTATTGGCATGTCTTAGCCAGGGCATGATGACATCTAATACAGGATGGGTCCATTTTCCGTTGATTAAACTAAACAGTGCTTTGTCTTGGTCCAATAAAGAATTTAAAATGTCGCTCATGATTGGATAAAGATACCAAGAAGTGCAAAATTTTAAAGTAAATTTGTATAACCTTTCTAAAAAATATTAATAAGATAATATGTCACTTATCAAAAGCATTTCCGGATTCAGAGGAACCATTGGCGGTAAACCCAATGATAACTTAACCCCCATTGATATTGTAAAATTTGCTTCTGCCTATGGGACTTGGTTAATCAGTAAACATCCTGGACCTAAAAAAGTAGTGGTAGGAAGAGATGGTAGAATGAGTGGCGAAATGGTAGAAGCTCTGGTAGAACAAAGTTTATTGGCATTGGGAATTGATGTAATCCACTTAGGGTTAAGCACAACACCTACTGTGGAAATGGCCGTCGTTATTGAAAAAGCAGATGGAGGCATTATCTTAACCGCAAGCCACAATCCTAAAGAATGGAACGCCTTAAAGTTGTTAAATGAAAAAGGGGAATTTGTCAGCGGAGAAGAAGGCAAGACCATTTTGACTTTAGCTGCAAACGAAGATTTTCATTATGCATCAGTAGATGCAATGGGCAAAATCATTGCCAATACAGATAGCTTAGCAAAACATATTGAAGCTATTGTTGCCTATCCATTGGTAGACACCCATGCGATACAGGGGGCTAATTTTTCTGTAGTTGTGGATGCCATTAATAGCTCAGGTGCTTTTGCAGTTCCCGCCTTGTTAAATGCCATTGGGGTAAACAAGGTCACCGTATTAAATGCAGAAATGACGGGTAATTTTGCTCACAATCCAGAGCCATTAAAAGAGCATCTTACAGACTTATGTAGCACCGTATTAAATGAAAAAGCAGATTTAGGAATTGCAGTAGATCCGGACGTGGATAGACTTTGCTTTGTAAGTGAAGATGGAGCATTATTTGGGGAGGAATATACATTGGTAGCGGTTGCTGATTATATTTTACAAAATAAAAAAGGGGCAACTGTTAGTAATTTGTCTTCCACGAGAGCGCTAAGAGATGTAACCGAAAAACAAGGTTGTCAATATTTCGCAAGTGCTGTGGGCGAAGTGAATGTAGTTACTATGATGAAAAATCAAAACGCTGTAATTGGGGGTGAAGGAAATGGTGGAATCATCGTTCCAGATTTACATTATGGAAGAGATGCCTTAATTGGTATCGCTTTATTTTTAACCCATTTAGCTAAAACCAAACTAACCGCTTCTGCATTAAGAGCTAGCTATCCAGCTTATTTTATGAGCAAAAAGAAAATGGACTTGGATGGTACTATTTCCTTGAGCAAAATATTTGATACACTTGAGGCTCAATTTGGTCAATACCCTATCAATAAAGTAGACGGATTTAAAATAGATTTTGACAACGCCTGGGTACATTTAAGATCCAGTAACACGGAGCCCATTATTCGCATCTACACGGAGGCCCCTTCTCAAAAAGAAGCAGACCAACTTGCCGATGAGATCATTGCTATTATTGGCACAATTAAGTAATTTAGCATCCATGGAGAGAATTTATTTCGACAATGCAGCCACTACCGCTCTAGATCCACAGGTTTTAGAGGCCATGATGCCTTATTTAACAGAGAAATTTGGAAATCCTTCTTCTATTTATAGTTACGGAAGAGAATCCAGAATGGCAGTAGAACAAGCACGCAAATCTGTTGCTAAAAATTTAGGTGCCAAGCCTGCAGAAATATTCTTTACCAGTGGCGGTACAGAAAGTAGTAATACCATTTTACATGGAGCCATCTATGATTTAGGCTGTCAACATATTATTAGTTCTCCTATCGAACACCATGCCACTCTACATACCGTGGAACACCTGGCAAAAACTGCTGGGGTTAAATTAAGCTACGTTACTATTTTACCAGATGGTCATGTAGACTTATCTAGCTTAGAGCATTTGCTGACCAAGGATCCCGTAAAAACCATTGTGAGCATCATGCATGCAAATAATGAAATCGGGAACATGATTGACCTCCACCAAGTGGGTGAGGTTTGCAAAAAACACAACGCCTACTTTCACAGCGATACCGTTCAGACGGTTGGACATTTTCCTTTTAAATTAAGTGAAACTCCGGTAGATTTTATAACCGGCGCAGGGCATAAATTTCATGGGCCCAAAGGGGTGGGTTTGCTATACATTAATGAAAATATTAAAATACACCCTTTAGTGCACGGCGGAGCACAGGAACGCAATATGCGCGCTGGTACCGAAAATTTATACGGTATTGTGGGATTTGCTAAAGCGTTAGAATTGGCCACCGAAAATCATGAAAAGGATAGCATCTATATTAATGAGCTGAAACAATACATGCATGAACAACTTCGTGCCCATATTCCTGGAGTAAGTTTTAATGGAGACCCTTTTGGCAATAGCTTGTATACTTTATTAAGTGTCAACTTCCCTAAGAATGAAAAGACAGAAATGATGCTGTTTAATTTAGATATTCAGCATGTTTGTGCAAGTGGAGGAAGTGCCTGCTCTAGTGGAGCACAACAAGGATCTCATGTAATCGCTGCGATCAATACATCAAACAATATCTCCACTATTCGTTTCTCTTTCTGTAAATACAATACCAAAGAAGAAGTAGATCAGGTGATCAGGATCTTAAAAGAATTATTATAAATAATCGGTCATGGTTTCTCTTGCTGAATACTCATAAAAAAGCCTCGCAATGCGAGGCTTTTTTTGATAAATAGTCATCTAATTTAGTAATGAGAGGTTCAATTATTTTGAGGCAGGTGCATTTAATTTAGCAACATCCTGCTCTAATTTTGCAATCGCATTCAATAATTGATAAGAAGTAAGTGCGTCTTGCACAAAAGACATTTGCTTATTAGCGAGTGCGCTTGCCTTACCTTGATAAGCTAATTCTATATTTTGCATAAATTGATCTTCACTCATTTGCTCTCCCAATGAACGATAATAAGCCAACTGTTGCTTCAAGTCTTTGGCAACTTCAGTAGCCACTTTTTTACCTAGCTCATACTCACCAGCACTATAGCAAGATTGTGCAAATAGGAAAGAGAAATAGTTATGTTGGTTTCCTCTATTTGAGGTCATTCCATAAGGGAAGCTTTTGGTATTGATCTCACTATCTATTTTTCTTAAAATCTGTTTAGCGCTGTCTTTCTTGCCTTCTGCAACGAGTGCTTGTGCAATATCAGCCACCGCAAAACGCATAGAATTCAAATGACGTCTATTTTCCTCGTCAAAATACACTTTAGGATTTTTTGCACTACCAAAAGTAAATTTAGTCATCACATTCTTATAAGCTTGGTCGGTATCCACTGCACCCTCTCCCATTACAGGAACCAATTGGTAGGAAAGACCAGTTTGTCTTACATATTTATCTAATCCCAATTCTCTCAATTCTTGTAAAGAAGTAAAGCAAATAGGACGTTTAAATTGAGTGGTTGCAATAATTGCGTACATTGCCAATTCGTTCTTAATAAGATATTGACGGTTAGGGTTAAAGTCAATCAACATTTCATCTACAATATTGTCGGTTGGCTTTGCAATACCGGCAGCAATGGCCGCTTTTTTATCAACCGGCACTTTGAATTTGTGTGTAGGGAAAATATTAACCGGCCCCTCATTGGTAGAAGCTAGATATTTTCCAGTTTGATCTCCCACTACAAAACGCAATACTGAGTCTAAATTGTGGTAAGTCGTTTCAGGGAATTCAGGAAGAGCGTTGTAATAAGCAACATTTAATTTATTACCTGCAACTTGCTCTTCACTAAAAATTACATCAAATTTTGCACTTTTATTTACTTTATAGCGCAACTCTTTCATATACCAATCTGACCCTAATAAACTATTCACTACCACACGAACGTCTGGACGGATACCCTCCACTTCTTGTGCATACCATAATGGATAAGTGTCATTATCGCCAAAAGAGAATAAGATGGCATTGGGAGGACAACTTTCTAAATAATTTCTGGCCAAATCTCTTGGTAAAGTTTTTTGACTACGATCATGATCATCCCACTCTTGCTGTGCCATTAAACTTGGAACTGCTAAAAAACACACCACCGTAGCTAAAATAGCTGCAACGCGTTGGTTCACAAATTTAGTAAGCCACTCAACTACTTGCAGCACACCCAGTCCAATCCAGATAGCAAATGCATAAAAAGAACCTACATAAGCATAGTCACGCTCACGTGGCTGCAGGCTTACTTGATTTAAATAAAGAACAATGGCAATACCTGTAAAGAAGAACAATAAACCCGTAACTACAAAATCCTTCTTTGCTTTTTGATATTGAAATATAAATCCAATAATACCTAAAATAAATGGCAACATGTATAAACTATTGTTTGCCTTATTATTATTGTTTATAGAATCCGGCAACTTGGATTGATCTCCAAAAAATAAATTATCAATTACGGAGATACCCGTGTGGAAATTACCATCACGTACATTTCCAAATCCTTGCAAGTCGTTTTGCTTACCCGCAAAGTTCCATAAGAAATAACGTAAGTACATAAAGCCAAATTGATAATTGGTAAAGTACTTAATATTGTCTCTTAAGGTTGGGGCTTCTCCATCTACAACACCCGCAAACGCTTTGTAACTGTCCATTTGACCTCTATCGTTCTCTCCATCCCACATTCTTGGAAATAAATGAGAAGAAGGTGCAGAAGACCAATCACGTTTATAGTTTTTCCCTGCTAAATCATAGCCAGTGGGTCCTTTTACATATTGATCACTTCCTTCAATATTATCTACCTTATCTACATAATCAGGTCCGTATAAAATAGGCCAATCGCCATATTGCTCTCTTCCTAAATAACCCACTAAAGTAACCGGATTGTCTACATTGTACATATCTACAGAAGGATCTGCATTAGAACGTACCATGGTTGTTAAATAACTGGTGTATCCCAATAAGAAAAACACAGTCGACCAAATACCTAATTTTAAAAAGTATAACCCTTTTTTATTGGCATATCGAATTCCCAGTCCTAATACCACAGCCACCAATACAAAAAAGGCGATAAATCCAGAAAAGAAAGGCAATCCAAATGAGTTTACAAATGCAACATCAAAGGCACCAGCCCACTTAATAGTATATTGAATTAAGAATACTTGTATAAATCCAGTGATGATTACCCCAATTAAAAATGCAAACAATCCCCCTTTCCAACTTGCTTTATAATTACGGAAATAATAAACCATTACAATGGCAGGGATGGTCAATAGATTCAATAAGTGAACCCCGATTGAAATACCCATCATGTAAAAAATAAATATAATCCACTTATCTGCACCAGGTTGGTCTGCTTTGTGTTCCCATTTCAAAATTGCCCAAAATACCAAAGCAGTAAAGAAAGAGCTTAAAGCATATACTTCTCCTTCCACAGCACTGTACCAAAAAGAATCAGTAAAAGTATACGCTAAGGCACCTACGATACCAGCACCCATGATGGCAATGATTTGCGCGTTACTCAAGGCCTCGGTTCCTGTTTGTACCATTCTTTTTGCAAAGTGCGTAATGGTCCAAAATAAAAACATAATGGTAAATCCACTTGCTAAAGCACTCATACTATTTACCGCTTTTGCAGCAGTTAATGGATTGTCTCCAAACAGTACTATAAATAAGCGACCTAAAAGCACAAACATGGGTGCTCCTGGAGGATGCGGAATTTGTAATTTATAGGCACTGCTGATAAACTCACCACAATCCCAAAAGCTACCGGTAGCTTCGATGGTCATCAAATACACAGCGCAAGCAATAAGGGTCACTATCCAACCCGTCCAATTATTCACTTTTTTAAAGTCCATTTTGACAATTTTAGTAGTTGCAAACTTAACTTAATCTAGTGAAAAAGGGAAATATAGACCCGGTTTATGATTATTTTAAGATTTCCGGGTTCCCGCTAGGTTTTTTATCTTTGCGGTCCATGAAACCAAATCGATCTGTCGCATTTCATACTTTAGGCTGTAAGCTCAACTTTTCGGAGACATCTACCCTTTCCAGACAATTGGAACAGGAAGGCTTCGAAAAGAAAGATTTTACAGACCAAGCCGACGTATATGTAATTAACACTTGTTCAGTTACGGAGAACGCAGACAAAGAATGTCGACAATTGGTTAGACGTATTCAAAGAAGAGCCCCAGAAAGCTTTGTGGTGATTACGGGATGCTATGCTCAATTAAAGCCAAAAGAAATTGCAGAAATTCCTGGAGTGGACTTGGTTTTAGGAGCTGCTGAGAAATTCAACCTGCTTCAACATCTATCTACCTTAACCAAAGGAGCCGAAGCTAAAATTTGCAGCTGTGATATTGAAACTGTTTCTGGATTCAACACTTCCTTTTCTGTGAATGACCGTACCCGTACTTTCTTAAAAGTCCAGGATGGCTGTGATTACAGTTGCTCCTTTTGTACCATTCCAATGGCAAGAGGAAAAAGTAGAAGCGACAGTATTGAAAATGTAGTTAAACAGGCGCAAGCATTGGCGCAAAATGGAGTTAAGGAAATTGTATTAACAGGAATTAATTTAGGTGATTTTGGAAAAGGAGGCGACGGGGGTAAAAAACACAACGAGAATTTTTTTGAACTGGTAAAAGCCTTGGATCAAGAAACAACTATTCCTCGCTACCGTATTTCTTCTATTGAGCCGAACTTATTAACCAATGAAATAATTGAATGGGTTGCAAAGAGTAAAAACTTTATGCCCCATTTTCACATACCTCTACAAAGTGGATCTGATTCGGTTCTTAAATTAATGCAGAGAAGATACAATAGTGAATTGTATGCTGATAGAATTAAACATATCAAATCAATTATGCCAGATGCATGTATTGGCGTGGATGTAATTGTAGGATCCCCTGGAGAAACTGAAGCCTATTTTAAAGAGAGTTTTGATTTTATTCACTCTTTAGATATTTCCTATTTACATGTGTTTACCTATTCAGAAAGAGCCATGACCAAGGCATTGGATATTAAACCTATTGTACCCATTTCAGTTAGGAATGAAAGGAACAAAATAATGCGTAACCTTTCTTATCAAAAGCAACAATATTTTAATGCGCAGCATGTTGGCGAAACTAGGCCGGTATTATTTGAATCCATTAAGCAAAAAGATCCAAGTGATATTGCCATGCTAGAAGGCTACACAGATAATTATATAAGAATTGTAACCCCCTATAGAGCGGAGTGGAGCAATCAAATTGTAGATTGGAAGATCGCCTAGTGTAAGGCGACTTCTTCCACTTTGAACTCTACAATCATCATCATATTGATACTTTCCAAGCGAACAAAGACTGTTTTCTTACCCGCTTTCACTACTTCTCCTCTTTGCCCCATAAATAAACCTTGACTAATAACCACTTTAGTTTGTGGAGGAATATTGGACATGTCTACTATCTGAATGGATGCAGCAGACAATCCTAAATACTTTTTAATTTCTTCAATTTCAACATCTCGAATTACGGCAGGCTTTTTCTCAAAGTACAGAAAGTTGACTACCCCAATTGTAGATAGAATTGTTGTGTAATCCTCTTTAGACGCTTTGATAAATACATAGGACCTGAACAAGGGGGTCTCAATGATTTTTTTTCTATCAGACCACTGTCTTTCTTGTTTTTGCACAGGGCACCAGCTCTCAAAGCCCTTTTGCATGAGGAGCTCATCTACCTTTTTCTCCCATTTAGATTTTGTATAAATTACGTGCCACTTTTTCTCCTCGGACACCACTTTTACTTGCTCCATTTTATTTATTCTTTACAAAGGTATTCTTAGTAAGCAATGAACTAATGATTTTACTAGACTCACTAATTTGAATATCTTTTGCAACCATTTTTAACCAAGCCTGGTACCTGTCATTTTTCATTTTTTCTGCATTGTTATAAAACTTGTTGTAATCTGCTTTTAGGGCAGCCACTTGCATTGGTTCTTTTAGCTTTAAGATATTTTCATTCTCCTGAATAACCGATTGTATTTTCTTTTTATATTGTAAGTACTTATCTAATTTCAAATAGACTGGACGATCCATTTGAGTAGATACCCATTGCGCATTTTTCTTGAATTTGATGGTATTGGTATCAGATTCAATTCTATTTTTGGTAGTAAGGATAACTCTTTCTACATCTGCAGTAGAAGTCCAGGGTTGGAATCTTGCTTTTTGAATTTCATCCCAATCCAAAGCAGAAGGATTGTCTTTTTCTCTATATTTTAAAAACTCATACTCATCTGGGAATACGATATCAGAAGCCACTCCTTTCTTTTGAGTGGAACTACCGGTTACTCTGTAAAATTTCTGGAAAGTTAACTTCACTGCACCATATTCTGTTTGAATGCCTAAATCATCCAATGGTTTTCCAAAAGCAACATTTCTTTGAACCGTCCCTTTTCCATAAGAGGAAGTGCTGCCTACCACGATCCCTCTTTTGTAGTCTTGAATTGCTCCAGCAAAAATTTCACTAGCAGAGGCACTAAATTCATTAATCATCACTACCAATGGTCCATTGTACAAAATACCTGGTTTTTCATCTGACAATACCTGGGAACGACCCTCTCTATCTCTAATTTGAACAACAGGACCCATATCAATAAATAAACCCACCATTTGCACTACTTCAAACAATGAACCGCCTCCATTGTATCTAACATCAATAATTATTCCATCCACATTTTCTGCCTTTAACTTTTCTACTTCTTTCGCTACATCTTTTGAACATCTTGCACCATCCTCTCTGTCAAAATCTGCATAAAAATCAGGAAGTAAAATGTATCCAATACGTTCCTTGCCTTTTGTAATCACCGCACTTCTGGCGTAGCCCTCGTCCAATATAATTTTTTCTCTTTTTAGTACCACTACCTTAGTACTTGCATCTGGTTTTCTAACCGTTAATCTCACTTCAGATCCCAAATCTCCTCTTATTAATTTAACGGCGTCTGTAACCTCGTAACCTGCGATATCCACTGGCTCTTCATTACCTTGAGCCACTTTGATAATAACGTCATTTAAAACCAACTGGCCTGACTTCCATGCGGGGCCTCCTGGTGTAATACTTGCAATTTTTACTCCATTGTCATCCGCACCCAATTGTGCACCAATACCATAAATCACCCCACTCATTTGTTCTGTGAAAGAGCGCTTTTCAATGGGTGCAAAATAATCGGTGTGAGGGTCCATTAAACCCGTAATGGCATTTAAAAATAAATCAAACTTTTTCTCTTCATTGAAGGTTTTATCTTGTTGTTCAAATCTTTTATGGTAAGATTTAGCAATCGCATTTCTTGCATCCACTTCTAATTCTGCATCCGATTTAATTGGCTTTTTCACCTCTTTAGTTTGAACTGAATCCGGCTTGGCTTTCTTTTGCTGATCTCTATCTTCTAGTAAAGAAGCATAGCGTTCTAAACATTTATACTTAACAAGTTGATGCCATCTAATTTTGCGCTCTTCTAAGTTTACTGCATATCCAATACTATCCGCATCGGTTTGGATAGAATCGTCTATAGAAAAATCAAAAGGTTGCTTAATTATTTCGTTGAAGATTGCTTTTACCTCTGCATACCTTCTTGCATACATAGCACTTACGGCTGGTTGAAACTGAATCTTAGCGCCATGAATTTCGTCGTCGATTGTTTTTTGAAATATTTTCAAAGAATCAATATCAGTTTGCAAGAATATATTTTTTTCTGGATCCAATGCTTTTAGATAAGCTTCAAATACTTCTGTTGAGAATTGATCGTCAATTTTTCTTGGACTATAGTGTTCACTTTCTAATAAATAACCAACAGTGGATAACAACTTTCGATGTCTCAGCTCTGGTGCCTCATTATCCTTTTTTTGAAATGTATTGAATGCAAAAAACATTCCACCTAATACGATCAAAGTGGCAAAAAATTTCCACTTATTTTGTTTTACATATGTCATAATTGCGTGCATGAAGTGTTTCAAAAATAGCGCAA
>JACCDH010755108.1_pt1 | contig 17864 bp, 15 predicted proteins | sample 7442481 | NCBI WGS metagenome assembly JACCDH01 (sample SAMN15323433, study PRJNA562643) | freshwater metagenome | isolation source: river surface water | place: USA:Blue River Watershed | collected 2017-08-15
GACTTCGTTCGGTATGCTGAACCCGTCTGACCCCGTCCGCCGCCTCCGGTCGCGACACCGTCGCGCCCCTACCTCCGAATACCCTAGGTAGGGGCAGCACCACGTGCTGCCCTAGCGCCTGCATCGAAGTAGGGTCGGGACCGCGTCACGACATAGCCTGTCTTGGGGTAGGGTCGGCACTGAGTGCCGACCTAGTTGTCTTGGATAAGGATGACCGGCCCGGTCATCCGTTGTCTCCGTTCGCCGCAGGGCGAACCAAGGTAGGGGCGTGGCTTCGCCGCGCCCTCCGCATGAGGAGTGCACGATGAATCGTGCCCCTGCCTTCGGCCGCCCTACGGCGGCCCCTATACTCCATACTCGAAACTCCATACTCTCGTTCTCAGTCTGCCTCCCTTGCCAGCATGTCACCTTGTCAACCTGCCAGCTAGTGACGACTCTGCTGGTCAACTAAGCCTCTGTGCCCCCGAGCCTCTAGTGAATCCGCCCCCTCCGCCTCCCATGTCAACGGGTCAACCTGTCAACCGGCCAGCTAGCTCCATCTCGTCTGATCAACCGAGCCTCCGAGCCTCTGTGCCTCTTTGGGTTTTTGCCGCCGCCTTAGCGGCCACCTGGTTCCTAAATCTCAAAATCCTCCTCACCCACGACCCACTCTCCCGCGCGCTCCAGCTCGGCGCGGATCTCGCCAAGGAACAGGCCCTGAAGGCTATTCCTCAGGATTGGATGGGGTGGTTAGCTCAGCCGATCATCCAGCTCATCAATGAGTATGTCACCCCGTATGCCATCACCGGGAAGGCACTCATGGCGTCATGGGCATTAACCCTCGGGGTGATCATCCCAGCTTCGGTCACGCTGCTTGCGTTCGTCGGCATCCATCTCGTCCTGCGCATCAGCGGCGGCGCGCCGGGCGGCTGGCGCGCCACCGTGCGTTCGGTCGGTATGTGCCTGGGTGCTTCCGATCTCGCCGTGCTGGCTTGGACCTGGTGGCAGGTTGCTTACGGCGATGACTTTCTTTCGCGCGCCCTCGGCCTCGGCGTCGGCCTCATGGCCATCCGCCTTATCGCGTTGGCTTGGCTCCTCATCGACATCACCGAACGCCATCGCCTCGGCGTTCTGCGCATCCTGCTCCTCGGCATACCCACCTTGATCCTCTCTCTCGCCTTCTCAGCCCTCTTCGCCTTCGCCTGGTGGCTCTGGTTCACCGCCGGCTTCGCGCTGACTGCCCTAAGTTAGGATCGCGCCGGCGACGCTCCCGCTGTATTGGGCAGGGTCGAGCATACCTGCTCGACCGCGGACGCCCTGTGCGACACGCCCAGCGCCTTCCATTCAAGGGCGCTTCGATGGAATATTCCAATTCGTGCGACAAATGAATCAGCACCCTCGTGTTTAAAGAACTGTCCAAGCGTAAGCGAAGCGCACGATGCCCAACATGGAAACGCCATCGTCCTCGTCTTCGCCTAACCCTTCCACATTCACTGTCGAACGCCGATGGGTCTTCGTCGCCTTGGCTATCGCAGTGCTCGGCGCTTTACTTTTCTTCATGAACAGTGCGACGAAACGTCCGCCGTTGCCGGTCTCTTGTACATGGCGCGACGCGTCGTTGGATCGAACGAAAGTCTGCATGATACGCGTGACTGAATCGCACAACGACCCTTTCCGGATGAATGTCGCGTATACCAATGCGACAACCGGCCGCGTGTTGCGCGATACCGTGACCGCGTATGGCACATACGGCTCAGCGCAACTCGGTCACCTCGAAGGCTTCCCTCTGCTGCCAGGCGACACCCTCGAGTTCTCGCACCCGGATTACGAGCCAGTAAAATTCACATGCCCGGCTTCAAGGTAGGCAGAGCAGTTGCCGGGCGCCTTTTCGCCGTACCTATGTTCGACCCCTGTCGGCCCAGGCCTTTCTTCTAGGAATTCTCTCCTAGGCTAGGTAGGTAATTTTCTAAAAAGCGCGTCGGGTTATACCTCATGTGGGCAATGAGGGGTTGCCCGGGTGGTGATCCGGGGTATCCATTAGTCAATTCCCCCATGGCTAGACCTAAGAAAGCAGAAAAGTCCGGATCGACGGCAAACATAGGATTCGAGGCCAAGCTCTGGCAGGCCGCCGACAAGCTCCGCAACAACATGGATGCGGGCGAGTACAAGCACGTCGTCCTGGGCCTGATCTTCCTGAAGTACATCTCCGACTCCTTCGAGGAGCAGCGCAAGAAACTGGAAGCCGACAAGGGCGCAGATCCTGAGGACAAGGACGAGTACCTCGCCGGCAACGTCTTCTGGGTACCCAAGACGGCACGCTGGTCCCATATCCAGTCCCAGGCCCGCCAGCCAACGATTGGCAAGGTCATCGACGACGCGATGGTCGCCATCGAGAAGGACAACGATCGCCTAAAGGGCGTCCTACCTAAGGACTTCGCCCGACCTGGCCTAGACAAGCAGCGTCTTGGCGAGTTGATCGATCTGGTAGGCACAATCGGGCTAGGGGACGCCGAGAACCGCTCCAAGGACGTCCTAGGCAGAGTCTACGAATACTTCCTAACTCAGTTCGCATCAGCCGAAGGCAAGAACGGCGGTCAGTTCTACACTCCTTCCTGCATCGTGCGCACAATCGTCGAGATGCTCGCCCCCTACAAGGGACGCATCTACGACCCGGCCTGCGGATCCGGTGGCATGTTCGTTCAGTCCGAAAAGTTTGTGCGATCACACGGCGGCAAGATCGGCGACATCTCGGTCTACGGCCAGGAGAGCAACCACACCACCCGCCGCCTAGCGGTCATGAACCTGGCGATTCGCGGCATCGAGGCCAACTTTGGACCCAAGAACGAGGACACCTTCCGCGACGACCTCCACAAGGACCTCAAGGCCGACTTCATTATCGCCAACCCGCCCTTCAATGACTCCGACTGGTCACTCGACCCTCAGGACGTCCGCTGGAAATATGGCACTCCTTCAAAGGGCAACGCCAACTTCGGCTGGGTTCAGCACTTCATCCACCACCTAGCGCCAGGCGGCTTCGCCGGCTTCGTCTTGGCTAACGGCGCCATGTCCTCGGGCCAGAACGGCGAAGGTGAGATCCGCCAAGCCATCGTTGAGGCCGACCTCGTCGACTGCATGGTCGCCCTTCCAGGCCAGCTCTTCTACTCGACCCAGATCCCTGTCTGCCTCTGGTTCCTCGCTCGGAATAAAGCAGACGGGAAGCGCCGCAGCCGAAAGGGAGAAACCCTCTTCATAGATGCAAGAAAGATGGGCACCATGGTCGACAGAGTGCATCGTGAACTGACAGACGCCGACATAGCCAAGATAGTCGGCTCCTACCACGCCTGGCGCGGAGACAAAGGTGCGGTAAAATACGAAAATGTTGCTGGCTTCTGCAAAGGTTCAAACCTCGAGGAGATCAAGAAGCACAGCTACGTCCTCACCCCTGGCCGCTACGTAGGCGCCGAGGACGTCGAAGACGATGGAGAGCCATACGATGCGAAGATGAAGTGGCTTTTTGCTGAACTAAATGCCCAGTTCGCCGAGTCAGTTAAGCTAGAAAAGTTGATCAGGAAAAACTTTAAGGAAATCGGCCTCGATGAATAAGAAGTGGGTTGATACGCCCCTAGGCGACTGTGTCGTCTTCAAATCAGGCGGAACTCCATCTAAGAGTAATAAGGCGTATTGGTCCGGGGACATACCATGGGTCAGCGCAAAAGACATGAAACAGTTCAGACTTCATGACGCCCAAGACCATGTCACACCAGAAGCACTGAAATCAGGCAGTCGATTAGCCAAGAGAGGATCAGTATTGCTGCTGGTAAGAGGCATGACGCTGCACAAAGACATCCCAATCAGCATCGCCATGCGAGATATGGCGTTTAACCAGGACATAAAGGCACTCGTTGCTAAGCCGGCAATCGATCCAACATTTCTAGCATACTGGCTCGCAGGACAAAAATCATCACTACTTGGACACGTCGACTCGGCAGGACATGGAACGGGAAGGTTGAATACTGACACGCTGAAGGCCATGCGGATACAACTCCCGCCCATCAGCGAGCAGAAGCGTATCGCCTATATCCTCGCCGCACTAGACGAGAAGATCGAGTTGAACCGCAAGATGAACGAGAACTTGGAGCAAATGGCCGAGACGATGTTCAAGTCCTGGTTCGTCGACTTCGACCCGGTCCAAGCAAAGGCCGCAGGCCGAAAGCCCATCGGCATAGATCAGGCTACGGCCGACCTCTTCCCTGACTGCTTCGTGGATTCGGAGCTTGGTAAGATCCCGAAGGGATGGAAGGTCGCCCCTGTAGGAGATACGGTAGAATGCTTAGGCGGCGCCACCCCCAGCACGACCGAGACTAAGTATTGGGAGGGAGGCATCCACCACTGGACAACGCCAAAGGACTTCTCCTCCTTGGCTTCGCCCTTCCTTTTAGACACCGATCGTAAGCTAACCAACGCAGGCATCGCCAAGATTTCATCTGGCCTGCTGCCTGCTGGCACCCTCCTACTATCATCCCGCGCCCCTATAGGTTATATCGCTATAGCGACCATGCCAATTGCCATAAACCAGGGATTTATTGCCATGAAGTGCAACGAGGATGCATCTAACTTCTTCATGCTAAACTGGTGTAAAGCTAACATGGGAGAAATTGAAAGCCGGGCTACCGGGACGACCTTCCCTGAAATCAGTAAGCTAAATTTTCGTCCAATAAGGGTATGCCTACCATCAAAGGAGCTGATGTCAGCCTTCACAAGCAAGGTGGTGCCAATATATGGAAAGGTTGTCGCCAACCTCCGCCAAGCAAAGACCCTTTCCACCATTCGCGAAACAATACTCCCAGGATTACTAAACGGAGACATCTCTAAACCGTCTAAAACGTAATCCTCAACGAAGCTACCGTACAAATGGGAAGCCTAACACTAGTCGAAAAACGAAAATTTGAGTCTCTGTTTGAGATGTCAAATGGCTACGTCCTCCAGCTTCAAAAGTCCGAACTAATTAGCATAATTGTCGCAGCGACCGGACAACGCCCCCAGGGAATTGATGACCCCTCTCCCCCTTCTCGCGCAAGAATACTCCGCAACTTCTGGGACACGGCCAATGACTCTCAAGTCGCAGACGTGCTAAACCAGCTTGTAGATTGCTTCGAACAGGAATCGAGGTCCAACGATTTGACACGAAGTCAGGCGCTAGTTGCAAATTGCAGGGAAGTTATAAAACGGCTCGCCACCTCAAGTCACCAGCCGTCTCACCTTGAGACAGTAATGAACGTAGGCGACATGGAGGGCATCCAGAAAGCATTGAATCGGATACGATCCAGCGTGGATTCTGACCCGGACTTAGCAATCGGCTCTTCCAAGGAACTAATCGAGTCCGTCTGCAAAACTATATTGGATGACAGATCTGTGGTTATCAAAGACAGCATTGGCTACACCGAATTAACGCGTGAAGCGTTTTCAACACTGAGCCTGACGCCGGATAACATCCCCCAGTCCACTCGAGCGGCAGACGAAGTAAAGCGGATGTTAGCCAACCTTAATTCAATCGTAAGACAGATTGAGGCCATTCGCGACTTATACGGGACAGGCCACGGTAGACACGCTAAGGCGAAAGGCCTGCAGCCAAGACACGCCAGGTTAGTTTCGGGCTGTGCGGAGGTCCTATGCATTTTCTTATGGGAAAGTCACACGCGTAAAAAACCATGACACTCAACGAAGGAACAGTCGAAGACATCACCCAGGGCTGGTTCCGCGAGCTTGGGTATGCCATCGCACACGGACCAGACATGGCCCCCGGAGAGCCTGGGGCCGAGCGCGAGACTTATGGAGACGTCCTACTGATTGAACGCCTTAGAGAAGCGATCGAACGGCTGAACCCTTCGGTCCCGACAGAAGCAAAGGAAGAGGCGCTCCGCAAGGTGGTGCGCGTGGACGGCCCGGACCTGATCACGGCAAACCGTCGCTTCCACGCGATGCTGCGCGACGGCGTCGAGGTTGAATACCCTCGTGCCGATGGATCCATCGCCGGCGACCATGTCCGCCTAGTCGATTTCACGAAGACCGAGAACAACGACTGGTTGGCGCTGAACCAGTTCACGGTGATCGAAGGCCAGGTAAACCGCCGACCCGACGTGGTCGTCTTCGTCAACGGGATCCCCATATCAGTCATCGAACTCAAGAACCCGACCGACGAGAACGCGACGATCTGGTCGGCCTACGAACAGCTACAGACCTACAAGCTCCAGGTGCCGGCGATCTTCCGCTACAACGAGCTGTTGGTTATTTCCGACGGCATCCAGGCCCGCATCGGCTCCCTCTCTGCAAACCGCGAATGGTTCAAGGTCTGGCGCACCATCGACGGCGAGACAGAAGCGCCGAAAGGCTCTATCGAGCTGGAAGTCCTCATCAAGGGGGTCTTCGCCAAGAGCCGCGTGCTAGACCTGATTCGCAACTTCGTCACCTACGAGGACGACGATAAGGGTCGCACGACCAAGATCATAGCCGGCTACCACCAATTCCATGCCGTCAATAAGGCCGTCGAGGAAACAGTCCGTGCCAGCGCCAAGGCCGGTGACCGTAAGGCCGGCGTCGTCTGGCATACCCAAGGATCGGGCAAGAGCTTCTCGATGCTCTTCTACGCCGGCCGCGTGGCCAAGCACCCTGCCATGGAGAACCCGACAGTCGTCGTCCTGACCGACCGCAACGACCTAGACGACCAGCTCTTCGGACAATTCGACCGATGCTATGAAATCGTCGGCCAGCAGCCCAAACAGGCAGATAGCCGCGACCAGCTGCGCGACCTCCTCAAGGTCGGCAGCGGAGGCGTCGTTTTTACGACGATCCAGAAGTTCATGCCCCAGGAGAAAGGCGAGCGCATGCCTGCCCTCTCCGAACGACGGAACATCGTGGTAATCGCCGACGAAGCCCACCGCAGCCAATACGACCTCATCGACGGCTTCGCCCGCAACATGCGCGATGCCCTGCCGAACGCCTCCTTCATCGGCTTCACCGGCACCCCCATCGAGAAGACCGACGCCAATACCCGGGGGGTGTTCGGGGATTACATCAGCATCTACGATATCCAGAAGGCCGTGGCCGACGGCGCTACGGTCCCGATCTACTACGAGAGCCGCGTAGCCAAGCTAGGCCTCAAGGATACCAAGCTAACCGACATCGATGGCGACTTCGAGGAAGTCACCGAAGGCGAGGATGAGGACAAGAAGCGGAAGCTAAAGTCCAAGTGGGCCGCCCTCGAGGCCTTGGTCGGCGCCCCGGAACGCATCGCCCTCATCGCCCAGGACATCGTCGACCACTACGAACGCCGCCAGGAGGCCATCCAGGGCAAGGCCATGATCGTCTGCATGAGCCGCCGGGTCTGCGTAGACCTCCTGGACGCCATCATCAAGCTGCGCCCCCAGTGGGCAGGCCACCCCGAGGACAAGGACGACGTCGAGTCCGGAAAGAAATGCGTCGCCAAGATCATCATGACCGGGTCAGCCGACGACGGCCCCGAGTGGCAGCACCATATCCGCAACAAGCAGCGCCGCCGCGAACTGGCCCTCCGCTTCCGCGACCCCAAGGACCCCTTCTCGATCGTCATAGTGCGCGACATGTGGCTGACGGGCTTCGACGCTCCCTGCCTCAGCACCATGTACGCCGACAAGCCCATGCGCGGCCACGGACTCATGCAGGCCATCGCCCGCGTGAACCGCGTCTTCAAGGACAAGCCGGGCGGCCTGGTGGTAGATTATCTCGGTCTGGCCGATCAGCTGAAGCAGGCTCTTTCGACCTACACCGAGAGCGGCGGCCAGGGTACCCCCAGCATCGACGCTGCGGAGGCCGTGAAGGCCCTACAGACCTACTACGAACAGGCCAAGGGCATGTTCCATGGGTTTGATTACTCCATCTGGCTGAACGGCGCCCCTGCCCAACGCCTAGCCCTAATCCCGGCTGGCCAGGAACACATCCTAGCCCAGCAGGACGGCAAGAAGCGCTTCGTAGCGATCATCGGCAGCCTATCCAAGGCCTTTGCCCTCTGCGCCACCTCGGACTTCGCCAAGGGCATTCGCGACGAAGTGTCCTTTTTCCAGGCCATACAGGCCCAACTAACCAAGCGAGCGGATAGCGAGGGCAAGGACATCGACCTTGAAGCAGCAATCCAACAGCTCGTCTCCCGGGCGGTCGTCGCCGATGGCCAGGTCATCGACGTCTTTGCTGCCGCCGGCCTAAAGAAGCCGGACATCTCGATCCTGTCCGAGGAGTTCCTCAAGGAGGTCCAAGGCATCAAGCATAAGAACGTCGCAGCCGAACTCCTAGCCAAGCTGCTGACCGGCGAGATCAAGCTCCGGTCTGGCCGTAACGCCGTCCAGGGCCAGCTCTTCAGCGAGATGCTCAAGAAGACCCTGAACGCGTACCACAACCGGGCCATCGCCACCCAGGAAGTCCTCGAGGAGCTGCTGAACCTAGCCCGAGAGGTCCGTACTGCCGCCGAACGAGGCGAGAAGCTCAAGATGACGGAGGAGGAGATCGCCTTCTACGACGCCCTGGCGAACAACGAGAGTGCCGTGAAGGCTATGGGCGACGACAAGCTCAAGGTCATCGCCGCCGAGCTAGTGACCAAGGTCCGCCAGAGTACCACGATTGACTGGACTATGCGCGAGTCAGCCCGGGCCGCCATCCGGGTCATGGTGAAGCGCATCCTTCGTCAGTACGGCTACCCGCCAGACTTCCAGGACGCCGCCGTCCAAACCATCCTGCTTCAGGCCGAACTGCTCTGCAAGGACTGGGCGGCGTGATTTTATGAAACTCAAGGCAGATTGGATATTCCAAGGAGCCAGCATAGTCACTGCATTGGCCACGGTTTTTGTTGGATGGAAAGCGCTATCGGTTTCCCGGCGCACCATGGAGCTAACCTACGACCACAATAAGAGATCGGTGCGACCCAGGTTGGGATTTCATACGGAGACTACACTAGAGCCTGATGGAATTCGCCTCCGAATTTCAGTTCAGAATTCTGGAATTGGACCTGCTAATGTTACTCGTTTCGAATTCGCATTTAATAATGGAGAATACGCAAGCCACGAGCCCGATCACTTGAAAGAACTACTGTCAAAGGCGTTGCAGAAAGATCTTCCTAACCATCGATTAATTAATGCCGGGGGTGCTTACCACGGACGACGCATTAGTTGCTAATGAAGAGCATTGCGTTATAGAAATCACTTTCAGCGATACGTCGCTAAAGCCTGACGAGCTAATGCTGAAATTGAAGGCCTGCTTTCGAGTGCGCTTAGAATACGCATCGATTTACGATGAGAATTTCTCCGTATATTTTGAGTGATTGGGCCCGGCATGGGAATGAACGCAGGGTAAGGCTTTCACTCGTAATGGGTTGATGATAAATTAAGCTAAATAGCGTCATTCTGGAATCATGGTATTCAGGAAACGCCCGACCAATTGGGCTAATCGGGCACTGGAGTATTGAGTATTATTGTTTAAATACACATCGTCTTGCATGAGAAAATTACTGACCTACTTTTTCAGGTATCAAGGGCGAATCGGAAGGGTTCAATTTATCGCTTCAGTTATCCTATGGACTGCCGCTGCTGCCGCGATTGCCCTGGGTTACCGCAGCATGTTTGGCGATCTTCGCCGCTCCGAATCAGATATCATCGTCATGGCAGACACTATAACCGGCGCTGTCGGCGTGGTGATATGTTTTGCGACTTTCTTTTCACCGTGGGTTAAGCGCTGTCACGACCTCGGGAAAAGCGGACTTTTTTCCCTCCTCTTTTTTATTCCATTAGCGAATTCCTTCTTGTTGCTTTTTCTTCTTTTCAAGAAAGGCGACACCGAGCCAAACGCTTGGGGCAAAGAACCCGAAATCTTTGAGCTGTAATTCAGCCGTGGGCCGAACACGGGGTCAGACCGTTACAGGTGTTGAGCTGATACTAAACCTGGGTGAAAGGGCTGGGTTTTGTATCAGGGTATTTCAGTAACGGCCTGACTCCTTGGCTTGCCCGTTTAGAGGTCTCCCTCAGCCCTTGAGTTTAACGATATCATGGGCGGACAGCACGACCTGCACCTTGGGCTGAATTCCTTTATCTGACATAAGGCTTAGGAGTTCGGCTTCGGTGATGCCCATGGCCTTGGCGAGAGATGCGAGGCTGAGGCAGTCGGGTTGGAGCGAGGTAAGGTCGGCCCCGGCGACCTTTGCACGTTCGGCGCGCCTGCTGAATTCGGCAACAAATGCGTCTAGGTGTTCCGCCGGGAAAGGTGAGTCTTCGGTCGGAGTGAAGCCCGCAGGCAGGACAGCCATGCCGAGCTGGAAGACGTCATAGTCTCCGATCATGTCAGCGGCTGATGCTATGAGCCCGGAGAGGGGTCTGCCCAGCGTCCTGGCGACTTCGCCGTAAGAGACGACCTTCTTGTATTCAGGAGCCGGAATCAACGGCGTGTTCAGCAGTCCGCGGTTCTGGATTACACGATTATAGGCGTCGACGATCGTCTCCCTGTCGAGCGACTCATTCGCTCGAGGTGCTTCACCATCAATGCCTCTTACGCGAAACGACTCTTCGATTGCCGTGAGGATGTCGTCAACCGACACGGATTGCATGAGGAAGTTGACCATGCCTTCAGCGCTGAATGGGCGATCGTCAACCGCTTCGATCAAGGCTTCTCCAGGAAGCCTGACCGGAGCCTGAGTAAAGACGACCTCGCGCCGCTCAGGACTAACCTGCCTTACCCAGGCTTCGATCCTGTCGCCTTTGAGGCCACGGAAAGACGAAGACATCTGCGTATAGTGGAGGATCCCCGAGACATCTGGATTATCGAGCCTAAGCAAAGCAAAGCTCGGAGATCCCGATGCGGTGACGCGGAGATACTCGATGGTCGCCGTAACCTTCTGGCCGATGGCAATCTGAAGATATGGCTCCATCGGCAGATGCGCCCTGTTCTTGCTTGGTGCCGCCTGGACAGCCTGAGCTAAAACTTGCTCCTCAGGCATCTCTGTCAGCGGCACGGTCAATGGGGAAGGCTGCCCTGTTCCTGAAATCTGCGGTTCGCGTGCGTTGAGGATGTAGGTATCCGCTGTAACGAGTTCCGTTAGTTTGGCGATGTCGAGGGCACCATCGTCCTTCGAGACCTTGCAAGCGCCGGCAGAGTGCTTGATCGGAAGATAGGCGGCGTTTTCAGGCGTAACCGACATCTCGCCGGTGAGACCCAGCAATCCATTGACCTTACCAACGGAATGGGCGTCCACGACCGTCACCACGACTGCCGGAGTGAGGAGGCGCTCGACCGACTGCAATTCTCCGGAGTTCAGGGTTTCCTTATGCAGGATGAGCACGGGCTGCCGTCGCTGCTTGCCACGATACACGCTGGGAGTGCAGATGGCCATGAGCCTATCGATTTCTGCATCGGTTTCGCACCAACGAATACCTGCGTAATAGAGCTCCTTGGGTACGCCCAGAAGGTTGAGAGGTCGTCTCCAATCGAACGATACCGCCGCAATGTCCTCGAGGCCTTCAAGCTGCTTGGCCCGAGTTTGGGCTGAGATTTTAAGCAAGGACTCTCCGATCTTATCGGCCTGCACATAGACGGTTGAGTGGGGCCTGCCCGGGCGAGACAGCTTCAGCAGGAGGCTCCCGGGGCGCAGTTCAGGCCTGGCAAAGTCAAAGGCTCCGTGGATCATCTCGAGAGCCTCTTCTGGCGAAGTAGGGTTATTGAGGACGACACAGGTCTCCACTTCCAACTCATCCGGGAACGGGGACTTATATCCGTATCGACCTTCTAGCTCAGCGATAGGGCTTAGAGTCATCTGACTCAATGCTTCCGCAGTCTGAGCAAGCTCATCGATGGCTTCCGGCGATCCCAACTCGCAATCAAACCAGCGTCCGCCCGGGGTAGGACAGATGACTTTTGGGCAGGATTTTTGAGCCTTCTCGCAGGTTTCCCGAATCAGGTCGCTGAGATCAGCTCGAGCGCCTTTGTCGCCATGGACAAGAAAGATGCCCTTGGTCTGTTCAGCACGTTCGAGCTTATCACCGAGGATGTAACGAATGATGGAGGGGCCATCGGCATGCCCAGAGTAGTATTCAGAAACCGAGTCGAAGCCGCACTTGATCGCGTCTCCGGGTACGGCTTTTGCGGGGCGCCCGGTTTGCTTGTCTTTGGGGATTTTGACTGCCAAAGCCGAGCGTTCGTTAAGGGAAAGCGGGGCGATTTGCCGGAGCTGGCTACCCGGGGATCGGGCAGGGACATAGCCACAAAGGACGAAGGTGGCGTCTTCTTTGTCGAGGAAGCTGTCCATTAGTTCGGTGACATAGCCACCTTGGGTCATGCCCGTTCCGCAGATCACGACGGTAGGGCAGCCAGTCGGGAAGCTGGGCTTGCCCCATCTTACTTCAGTGCAGATAGGGTCGTTATCTTCGTCCATTCGGGTCACGACGTCCCTCTTGCCGTAGGGGATAAGCCTGTCAAAGACGCCGGCTTCGTCGTCGCCGGCCTGCCGGATCGTGCGAATGAGCTGCGAATGTTCGTTGAAGAAACACTGACCATCGGCGAACTCCCCGAAGAGGAAATCCCGGTAAGCCTGCGCGAAGTTGTATGATAGCCCGGAAGGGATGCAGATGAGCGGAACAACGGACTTGGCTAGCCCGATTTCAGATCGCTGATATTGAAGCGCCAGGAAGACATCTGCTAGGAGGTCTAGGGTTCGCTGAAGAGAGAACGCAGGGATGACGACGAGAGAGGAATTCCCATGGCGGAAAGCCTTGGAAAGCATTTCGCAGACCTTCTCCTGACGTCGTCGGCCGGAAGCACTATCCTTGCTTCTAGGGCGGCTGCCGTAGGTGGACTCGCTGATGATGTAATCAGAGGGCTGACTGTGTGCGATTCGCTCGGCGTGAAGCGACATCGTCTCATCGCTGTGTTCTACGGGACCGATGTCGCCGGTGAAGAGGACGGAGCTGGTTTTGCCTTCGGCGCTGGCAACGATGCGGAAAGCACATGCACCTAGGAGGTGTGAGGTCGGTGCAGCCTGGATCGTGACATTATGCTCTAGAATCACAGGTGCGCCCGGCTGTACGTATTTGGCTGAACGCAGGGCCTCGAGGGTGCGATCGAGGCTGGCTTCGTCGGCAGGATTATTACCCTCCCTTGCTTCGATGCGACGACTGTCGGGCAGCGCGATTTCAGCTAACTTCGCGGTTTCTTGCGAACAGATGATCTGCCCTTTGAAGCCGGCCTGGAACCAGCGGGGTAGGTGATTAATGTGGTCGCCGTGCGCATGCGTGAGGATGATTCCAGAGAGCTTATCTGGGGTGCAATCGCGCGGCAGGTTCCGCGGCAGGGCTAGCTGCTCGTCGTCGTCATCTCCTTGAGTCGCCCCGCAATCGACGGCGTAGATGTTGCCGCTAGCCTTGACCTTGAAGAAATGGCAAGAGCCAGTGACCGTCTCCAGGGCACCATGGAACTTTAGCAGCAGGGGCATCCCCGCAGGAAATAATCCCGCCGGCATGGGACAATCCCATTTGAATAAACGCTGTATAAAGTCACATTATTGAACTTGTTGAGGACTTGGCCGCCTCTAGCCTTAAGAAATAGGTCATGCCCATCACCCCGCAGCAGAAGAAGGCCATCGGCTTTAATCAGGCCGGGTGGCGATCCGCTAGGCACCTTCGGCAGGCCGCGGAGGCCGCCCGTGGGAAGCCTGGGGCATCCTTCTTGAACGACCTAAGCCATGCGAGGAAGGTGGGTTGGGTCGAAGCTAAGAAGCCGGTGTGGGCTAAGGAGAGGTATTACCGACAGACGAAAAAGGGGCGTGCCTATCTGACAAAGCATAAATTCGAATCGGCCACAGCCGCCTTCCGCTTATCAGAAGCCCTGAAACTGTCGGCTAGTCGGGCGGAGCTGCAGCGTCTCGGCTGGTATAGCATCAAGCATGTCGGGGAGGTTGAGGCTGCATTGCTGGAAAAAGGCTATTATCAGTCGGCCGTTTTCTTGCGCGCGCAGCGGAAGTGTCGTTACTACCGACTCACGCCACTTGGGAAGCAATGGGCTAAAGGTCATTATCTGAAGCGGCTCGAGCAGGAGCTGAGGCGACAGTTCAAGGAACTCAGGGCATGTGAAGAAGAACGATACGCCGGCTATATCGCCGACCCTGAACGGCTGGTTCGGGCTTGGAGTTGGTAACTTTAAGCCTCGAGATCGTCATCTGCATCTTCCGGCCAGACTTGTACAACGATGGCTTGGACGGAGGTTTCGTCCAGGAGGGCGTTGGGCGCAGTGGCGTATTCGTCGTAGGGCGGCGCTTCGGCTTTTTGGCCGAGCTTGCTGCCGAGGAACCAGGCATGGACGAGGCCGGTCCAGAGCGCCCGGCCGCGCAGGCTTCCCTTGGCGACCCAGGCGAGCGGCACGGTGCCTTCACCCCAGTTGGAGCTCAACCACAGGACATCCCATTTACCCTCATCATCACTCCCGATTCGGATGCGCTGCTCTTCGTCATGTCCCGAGCCATGGAACATCACGGATTTGAAGACGAGGCGCGTGGACTTCGGTGAAAGCCCTGGATCTTGGTCTTGGTAGGAGTTGTAGAAACGCGGCGGAGTCATGGTTAACAATAATGGGGTCAGACCCTCTTAATGGGGTCAGACCCCATTATTTCTTAAATCGAAGGGTTTACTCCCAGGCGTAATCCTTCGGGTCAGGCTCGAGGCGGCCGTCATAGGGTGTAGCTAGGCATCCTTCGACTTCGCCGTCTTCGCCGATGTCGAAGGTGAAGACGAGCTTGGTGCCATCCGGGGCGACGACGTCGTCGTACGACCAGGCTTTGTCGATCTCCCCATCCTCGAGCCGCTTCCGGGCATACAAGGGGGCCAGTTTCTTGAGCTCCCGTGGCGTCACGGGGAACTCATCCACGTCTTCGCCTTCTTCGACTTTATCAAGATAGCGTCGGAGGTCCTTTCGGCGGGTGGTGGAGAGGATTTTTTCCAGCAGCAACGAGCCGTCTCCTTCGCCCTGCGAGAGTTCCTCGCGGAGCCACTCGTCCGTCGCGTCCTCGTCGATGGCGCAAAGGTGAATACGGTCGCCGGCATCCCCGGGCGTCACGCCCAGCTGATCGGCTAGCTCAAGGCCATCGATGTCGGCATAATTCCGGTCCTTCTTGGCCAGATCGTCAGCGATGGCCTGACGGCGGGCTTCGACGTCCGGAAGGTCGTAAAGAGAGCCGACTTCGGTCTCTTCCTCGGCCGTGGCTTCATCGAGCAAGCCATCCAGGTAGGTCTCGGTAATGACCTTGGCCTCTCCGGAGGCACACCAAGCCTCGTAAAGGTGGCGGGCGGCCGCAGCTGGCGTGAGCCCTCCCGGGGCTGACTCCAGGACGGCGACAATGCGTTCGTAGTCCGTCGGATCATCCCAGTCTGCTTCCTCGTCGGACCATTCGCAGGCCTGGAGCAGCCAAGTGTCCGGAGCGGCTTGAGCGACTTCGTAAACGATCCGGCCGCCATGGAACGGCGACTGGGACCATTCGCCGGAAGTGACCATCTCCCAGCGGAGTCGTTTGGTCGGCCGGAAAGACTCAAGTTGCTCGTCGTTAGAGCCGGTGCGGAGCGTGAGGCGCATGGGTCAAGCGTAGTGCTCGGTAATGTCGACGTCCGCCCACTCACCGCAGTAGCCCTCGCCACCGTCATTGCCGTAGCTGACGATGAGTGAGCCGGGCTCTCCGCGGCCGTTGAAACTCCAGTAGCAGCCGAAGCGCTCGCCTTCGTAGTAGTAGGTATCCCCGGCGGCACCCCATTCCTTGCCAGCCTGAATCTTCGCCCAGTTACGTGGCCCGATGGTGAGGCTGTGAATCTCGTAACCCCACTCGACGGATAAAGTCACGGCTTTCAGTTTGCCGGTCTGGGCCCCGTCCGGGTGCTTGGGCTGCTTGCTTTCGCCGAAACTACCGGTGCGTGGATCCATCCTGCTTAGGGTAAGGTGGTGATGGTGACTGTAAACATTCTAATAGACGCATATTGCCTTCAGCGTGCGGGTTTTTAGATTCTAGGCATGATTCCCATCCCCGCCGGGTGCGCCCGCTTCCTTTGCTACGGCTGGATTATCACGGGAGTGGTTTTCGTGCTCGGCCTAAACAAGAACGGCGAAGATCTCTCCGGCGCCGGCCTAATCGCCATCGGCCTCGGGGTCTTGGGCCTCTACGTCACCCGCCCGCGCAAGGACTGACCCTGCCTCTTAGGCGACGCCACTCCACCTCACCGCTTTATCGAACATGCGCTCCCTTCGCTTTTCTCGTTGGATCATCTGTTGGCTCTTGGTCGTGGGCCTGAACGCGGCGGAGCCGGCAAAGGTGGTCTGGGCGACGCCTGATCAGCCTGAGTGGGACGGCTGGGTGAAGGACGTGGTCAAGCTACGCGCGGCCCGCAAGCCGCAGCCCTTGGCAGGCTGCCTTTATTCCGAAGAGGTCGTCTGGGATAGCTACCACGACGTGAACCAAAGCTGCCTGGCTGATGGCCGGATTCTGTCCCTGGAATGGAAGGGCAAGGAATGGGACATCATCGCCGGATGGGAAAAAGGTCAGAAGCTCCTGCTCTGCTATGACGAAGCGAATGGCGCGACGCTCCTCGAGCCCGCTTCCAAGCGGCGCTTTCCGGTCAGTGGCGCATGGGAAAAAGGCGGCGTTTTCATCCATCCGATCGACGGTTACTTGGGTTCTTTGGAGGCGTTTAGCACCTATGACATGATGTCCGCCAGCTATGAGGCGCGCCGCCTCTGGCGCCTCGAAATCGATCGGATGGTGAAGAAGGTCCTGGGCAAGAAGCATCTGCCCGCAAAGGTGCGCCAAGAATTCATCGCCCTCACCGCGGCGCGCGTGAAGTATTGCGAGCTCCAAGGCTCCTTTGGCGCCTCCAGCATCCATGCTGACATCACCGGAACCGCCCGGGGCCCGCTGGGGCTCGGTTATCTGTCAGGCATTTATCGCGACGCCTACCGACAACTCGCCGAGTTGGCCGATCATCTGCCAGCCTACGACGAGGAACCCGCGAAGTAGGTGATGCATAAGGGGTCAGACCGCTTCTGACGGATGTCGCTCAGAAGCGGTCTGACCCCTTAGTATTATGACGCACGGCTGGGTGGACGTCTGCCCGTTCCGTGGGACGATACGCCATGAACGATTCCTCGTCCTCCCTTCCGCCTCACGCACTAACGGCTTTTACGACTCTTTATCCTAAAGAGAGGCCTAGTTGGCAGCGCCGCCCTCAGACATTGCGGCTCGCCAGTTACGATTATCAGACGGTGGGCATCGAACTGCTAGCCGGCAAGGTGGTGCTCCGCCTCTCCGAAGACTGTCCTTTCGAGGAAATCGCCCCGGGTTATCTGGCGCTCTTCGTGTATCATCTCGCCAAACTTAATCCCGAGGTGCCCGTGGCGTATATCCCGGGCTACGGACACCCGATCGTGGCGACGCTGCCGCTCGAGCTTCCTCTCGATGCCCCAGCGGAGGACTGGACGTCCGCCATCGAAGCGACCATCCCTCGGCTGGAAGAGGCCCTGGCCCGGCAGAACGACGCCGCCGATCAATTCAAGAGAGACGACGATTTCCGCTGGAATTCACCCCTGCCCGATGTCGAGGTCACTCCAGAGGATCTAGCAGAGATCGGCAGGCTGGAAGCCGAGACGGTTTTGGGGCCGGAAAGACTCGGACGCGAAGAACTCGACCGGCAGACGGAGGAACTCATCTCAAAGTTGCGAAGCCTAAGGGTCATCAGGCCCGACCGGAACTGGGTACGATACCTCCGCCACCACGACCTTAATGGGGGCTTCTTTGAAGGCGCTTATGTCGAGCGCTTCACCGCCGGCCAGCTGGTCGTCACCCTCAACGC
>JACCDH010633602.1_pt1 | contig 17863 bp, 18 predicted proteins | sample 7442481 | NCBI WGS metagenome assembly JACCDH01 (sample SAMN15323433, study PRJNA562643) | freshwater metagenome | isolation source: river surface water | place: USA:Blue River Watershed | collected 2017-08-15
GGGTCGCCTGCCATGAATTGATCGAGACCTGCGGCAGCCATGAAAGACAGGTCAGGCTGCTGCGCGAACTGCTGCGTGTGGCGCGGCGCGGCATCTTCGTGTCGACGGCGAACCGCTGGCATCCGCTGGCGCGCTGGCTGCGGCCGGAACGCAATGTCGAGCTGCTCGATGCGCTGGCCATCAAGACCCTGGTCGACGTGCTGCCGGGACGCCCGGCCTGGAAGCTCGGCCATGTGCGGCTGGCCGGCTTCAAGTCACACTACTTCCTGATGGTGTGGAAGGGCGAGCGCCAGCCCTCGGGTCAGCGTGAGGACAGCCGCCCCGGCGAGTCGGATGCACCGCCGCAGGGACCGTTGAAAGGGGCGCCGCGGGTGACGGTGTCGACGGCATGAAGCCCGCCGTGCAGTTCGCCATACAGCTCACCATACAGCTCACCATTGGTCAGCCGCCGCGCCGGCGGTACCCGGCGCGCGACACAGGCGAGGAAGTCGTCGAGCGTCTGCCACAAGCACAGCGCTTCGATGTCGGCCGTATGTAGCCACAGGTGGAACACCGCGCCTTGCCGGCACGCATGCGAAAACAGCGCATACAGCCGGCCCAGCCAGTCGCGCTCGGCCAGCGCCACTGCCAGCGAAGTGTGCCGCAGCCGCCAGTGGCGCTGCGATACGAAGTTCCGAACCAGAACGCGCCGCGGATGCGGATAGAACTGCAGGGTCGTCGGCATCTCGAATGCCTGCCGGCCCGCGTCGATGCGCAGGTTCTGCGTGGTGCGCGCATGCGTGAAGCCGGCGGCGCGCACCAGCGCCACATGCTCGCGCCGATAGCGGCCGCCGGGATAGCAAAAGCCGTCGACCCGCCGCCCCAGCGTGTCTTCCAGTGCGGCCTTGCCATCGCGCACTTGGCGCCATGCCGCAGCGCGGCCCAGCTGCGCAAGGAAGCGATGCTCGGCCGTGTGCGAGCCGAGCTCGAATTGCGAAGCCAGGCTGCGCAGCTGCGGCGCGGACATCACCGGCGAGCCTTCGCAATTGGTGGTCGGCACATAGAAGGTGGCGGGAATGCCGTGGCCGGCCAGTCTGCCGGCCAGCTGCAAGTCCAGGGGATGACCATCGTCGACCGACAGCGTGAAGCACATCTCTCTCATGCGGCCCGTCACGTTCATGAACTGCTGCGTTCGGCGCTGTTGCGCACCGCTCTCGCCGCCTGTGGTTCCCGGCGTACAGCCCGATGCGCGCGGACCTGCTGCGCGGCCGGCGCCTGCGACGGCAATTTCGGTGACGTGGGCGGTACGGATGGTACAGGTGGTTCGTTTTGCGGCGCGCTCGCGCGTCGCTTCGGCACAGTCGGTGTTTGCCCGGCCACGCCATCGACGCCTGTGGCAATGCGGCAGGCATCGACGATGCCCTGCGCGGCGCTGTCGAAGGCATAGCGTTGCACGCGCTGCAGGCCGTAGCGGCTGCAGGCGCGCCACAGCCCGTCATCGGTCAGCAGCCGAACGGCGCACGAGGCCCATTCAACGACATCGGCCTCGCGCACATGGCCATTGCGTCCTTCGACCACCAGCTCGCCGGCCACACCCGCCTGCGGCGTCACCAGCACCGGCAGGCCGGCTGCGCAGGCTTCGTTGGCGACGATGCCCCAGACATCGCCTTGGGTAGGGAACAGGAATAGCCGCGCCGACTGGTACAGCGCCGGCAGTTCGGCCTGCGATGCAAAGCCGTGGAAGTGCAGCTCGACCGATGCGATCGCTGCGCGCGCCTCGTCACGCACCCGGCCTTCGAGGCTGCCCGAGCCGACCACCAGCAGTCGCACGCGCCGGCCCAGCCGGCGCGCTGTTTCGCGCGCGACGGCCAGTGCGAACAACGGGTCCTTGGCCGCTTCCAGCCGACCGCAGAACATGAAGTCGTAAGGCCGGTCCAGCCCGGCCGGCGGCGCAAAGGCGGCATTGTCGATGCATAGCCATGAATATGCGCAGCGTGCCGGATCTACCCCGTAGGCGCGGAACAGGCGCTGGCCGCCTTCGCTGGCCGCGATGAAAGCCTTGGAGCGACTGAATACCAGCCGCCTTGCCAGCTGGTGCAGCAGGGTCAGCGAACGTTCGGACTGGTCGCTGCCGTCAGTCATGGCCACATGCGCGCGCTGGCGCCAGCGCGACCAGCCGAAAGCATACAGGTGGGTCGGGTTGAAGCCGTCGGTGATCACCACATCCGGTTGCAGCCGCTGCAGCAGCGGCAGCACGTCCGGGTTGTGGTGGATGTAGCGGCCGCGCACGGTCAGGTAGCGCTCGCGCAGCGGATGATGGATGAATTCCATCGGTGGCAGATCCCACGCGCGGTTAGGTTCGCGCGCGCTGCAGAACACGGCGTGGAAGTCCAGGCCGGGATGGCGCGCAAGCCGGTTGAAGATTGGTACCCGATACGGCGGCGGAAGGTTGGTGACCAGGGCAACTCTCATCCGCGCACCTCGACATTGACGTTGGTTGATGCGTTGTCGTCGGCGGCAAGCCTCAGTGCAGGCGGGTCGCTGCGCGCGTGCAGCACGCGCCAGCGCAGCCAGCCATCGAAACGTCCGCGCGTGATCGCCATGCCGTGTGCGAGTTCGTGCAGCACGCCGCGCACCAGCGGCTTGGCCAGCGGCGACAGCAGGCCGCGCACGATCACCCAGGCCGACAGCCTGTGCTTGGCATACATGGCGCCGGTGCCGCGCGCGCGGTGCCGCGCCGAGCGGCGCGAGATCTTGCTGTTGATGCGCGGCGGCGGGTCGACCCGGTGATGCACGGTGGCGGTCGGCTCATGCGCGATCACGGCGCCTTCGCGCAGCGCGCGTAGCACGATATCGGTCTCTTCGCCGGCGCCGAACCACTGGCCCACGCCCAGCCGGCCATCGAATCCGCCGATGCGCGAGGCCAGCTCGCGCTGCAGGAACAGTGTGATCGACGCCACCGGAAAATCACGGAAGCGTGCCGAGCGCGGCCAGCTCAGCAGTCCTGGCGGCGACGGATCTTGCTGCTCGACCCAGCGCACCACCACGCCCTGCGGCCGGTCGCGGCGGCGGCTGCGCAGCATCACGCGTTCCAGCGTGTGCGGCTCGTACCAGCAGTCGTCATCCGGAAAGCCAAGCCAGCTGCCGCTGGCCACCGCAATGCCCGCATTGCGCGCCAGCGCGAGATTGGGCGGGTAATGCCGCAGGTGCCGCAGCGCCAGCCCAAGGCAACGCGCGCGATGCAGCACGGGCTGTAGCCGCTCGTCGCGGTTCTGGTCGACCACGATCACCTCGAAGTCATGAAAGGTCTGCACCAGCAGCGAGTCGAACAGCCGGTTCAGCTCCACCGTGCGGCCGACCGTCGCCAGCACCAGCGAAAAATCACGCATGCAAGCCTCCTTCAGGGTTGGGCGGCGCGCGCCGCCGTCGCAGCACATCGTGCAAGGCCGGGCGCAGAACGTGGCGCGCGACATGGCGGGCCACATGTGCCAGCCGTGTCGCCGGGTTGGGGCCCGTGTGGCTGAGACGCACCCGCAAGTCCTCGCGCATGGCCTGTCGGCGCTCGCGCGTCGACAGGCTGCCTGCGTGTTCGCGAAAGGCCGTCAATGGCTGCGCCAGCTGCAGCGGATCGGCGATGCGCGCCAGCCGCAGCCACAGGTCGTAGTCCATCGCATAGCGCCATTGCACATTGAAGCCGCCGGCGTCCAGCATCAGCTGGCGCTCGACGAAAGTCGCCGGGTGCGGAATGAAATTCCCGCGAAGCAGGCGCGCGCGGCTGTAGGGCGGCGCCTGCCAGCCCTCCGGCTCGAGCCGCTCGCCAAGTGCGCGCAACGTGCGGCCGAACAGCCAGCGGCAGCCGCTGGCGTCGAATGCGCGCGACACGCTGGCCAGCACATCGTCGTGCAGGTAGAAGTCATCCGAATGCAGGTGGGCCACGATGTCACCGCGCGCTGCGGCCAGCCCCGCATTCATCGCCTGCGCGATGCCGCCGCGTACATCGCGCAGCACGGTCAATGGCCGCCGGCCGTCTGCGAGCGCCGCAATGCGCTCGAGGCTGCCATCGGTCGAGCCGCCATCGACGAACACCAGCTCATACGAGCAGGCGCGCTGCATCAGTACCGATGCGATGCACGCGTCCAGCCATGGCAGGCTATCGAGCGTGCAGGTGATGATGGAAAAACGTGGGGCGGGCTTCATCGCTGTCATCGCTATCATCGCGGTCTTCGTGGCTGCGTCATCATGATCATCTTGGTCGTCTTCGTGGTGGTGATCGTCGTCATGGTCTCGGCTTCATTGCAGGCCGACTGCGCCAGCCGGCATCCGATACAGCGCCAGCAGCTGGCCTGCGGCGTGCGCCGGATCGGCGTGACGCTGCGGTTTGCCCGCGTAGTCGGGGCGCGCACGGAAGGCGAGCAAGGCATCGACCAGGTCTTCCATCGTGTCGTACAGCCGCAGCTGGTCGGGGCCCAGCGCGTAGATGGCCAGCTCGGGCGTGCCGCCCAGCCGTAGTGCGAAGACGGCCTTGCCCAGCGCGAGGCCTTCGAGCACTGTCGATGCGCAAGCTTCTTCACAGACCGACGGCACCACCAGCGCATGCGCATGCGCGGCCAGCCGCAGCGCCTCGCCGGCGGCCTGCCAGCCATGGAAGTACACATCGGGAAAGCGATTGCGCAAACGGATCTCGTCATTGCCGTCGCCGGCCACCTCCAGTTGCAGCCTGTCATGCAAGGCATTTGGCGCGCGCGACTGCAGCACCTCAAGGAAGCGCTCGACGCCTTTGGCCGGGTACAACTTGGCGGCGATGAAGACGCGCAGCGGCGTGGCTGCCATCGAGGCCGCCATCCTGCCGGCCACCGTGGCGGCCATTGCGGCGGGCGACGGCGGCTCCAGCCAGCGCACGGCTTCGGCATCCACGAAGTTGTGCACTGTCACGCCCCAGCGCTGGCGGCCGAAGCAGCGCGTCAGGTTCTTTTGCAGGAAATCGGACACGAAAACCGTCTTGTGGCGCTCGAAGCCACGCCGCACTTCATCGCGATAGCGGGTCACGGCCCAGGCCGATACCCGCTGCTGCAGCAGGTTGGGTCGCCAGGCGCGGCATTCCGCGCAGGCGGCGGGATCAAGGTCGGTACAGATCGCGCCGCGCTTGAAGCGCGTGTGAACCAGACAATCGCTACCCTGGTCATGCCGTGTCTGGATGAAGTTGATGTGTGTTGGAATGTAGCTGGCGAGATTGGGCAGATGGCCGTGGTAGTGGATGGCGTCATACGCGGCGGCACGGTGCAGGATCGCGCGCGCGAAACGATACCCGAGCACGCTGCGCTTGGGCGGCATGAAGACACCCAGCCGTATCTCTTTCCAGCCATCGAATTGTCCGTGCAATTCGCCAAAGAAGCGGCCGTCGAAGTCGAACTCGCCGCCTGCCTCGTCGGGCTCTATGTCGTCATTGCCCATCAGGTCGACCTGATGGCCATCGGCCTGCAAGGCGCGCGCCAGCAGTAGAACGTGGCGCGCCAGGCCGCCCATGGATGGTGACGGCAGATCTTCACTGACGAGCAGGATGCGCATGATGTTCCTTATGCTCCTTTTGGTACTTTAGTCCTTTGGTCCTATGGTCCTCTGGGCCGCTAGTCCCTGTAGTCCCCGGTTCTTCAGTGGATCAGCGCAGCCGGGGCGCGCGTTGCAGCCACGGCGCTTTTTTCGACAGGCGCAGCGCCGGCCGTGCCGCGTGTAGCGTTGCTGCAATTTGCGTGCGCAGCATTGCGCGCTCATCGACGTGCAGCACAAAGGCCAGGCCGGCCAGCAGCAGGGCCATACCCGAGGCGGCGAGCAGTGCCAGCAAGCCAGGCAGGCCCGGCAGCTGTGTCGCCAGCAGCCACTTGAGCGGCAGCACCGCAAGCGCAGCACCGCTGCCGACCAGCAGGTCGCGCCGCCAGCATTGCGACCATACGCTGGCGAGCGTCACCGGCACCGTACGCCCGTGCACCCACGCGAGGAACAGCGCGCTCATCAGCACCGACGCCAGCAAGTGCGCCAGTGCCGCGCCAGTAATGCCGGCCAGTAGCGTGCCGATGCAGACCAGCGGCACGCCGGCCAGTCCGCGCGCCAACGCAAAGCGTCCCGATACTTGCGGATGGCCGAGACCGTCGTTGACGAGGGAAGGCAGCGTGGTCAGCGAATCGGCCAGTAAGGCCAGTGTCACCAGCAACAGCACCGGGTAGCCGGTGCTGACGAACTCGGCGCCGACCCAGCGCTCGAGGAAAGCCGCGCCCGCCAGCGCGATCACGGCCAGCACCGCAAAGTTCAGGTAGGTCAGCAGCCGCGTGGCGTCGAGGTACAGGCCTTGCAGCTGTGCCTGCTGGCCGGTGGCGGCCAGTTCGGAGACGCGCGGATAGATGACACTGGCCAGCCGGTACGTCAGGCCGAGGATGCGTCCGGCCAGTTGCACTGGCACGGTGTAGAAGGCCAGCGCCACCGGACCGGCGAGGGCCCCGACAATCAGCTTGTCCGCATGCTGGTGCAGCATCGCCGCCAGTCGCGACAGATAGCTGTGGCCGGAGAAGCGCATCAGCACGACGCAGACCTCGCGTGTCGGCAGCGTCGGCGCCAGCGCCAGCTGCAATTGCGACTGCAGCCGCCATAACTGCCAGCCCAGCCACACCAGATTCACCGCCGACACCGCGACCCGCGCCAGCACCACACCGGCGATGCCGCCGCCGCTGCAGGCAACGAGCGCCGATGCCACATTGACCAGAATGCCGAACGCCGCCTCGCCGCGTGCCGATACGTCATAGCGTTGCAAGGCTTGCGGCACGGCCAGCAGGTAGCCGAGCAGCTGCGACAGCGCGAAGCCGACCGCCGCCAGTTGCAGCGCCGTATGCGCATCGGCGCGCAAGGCCGGGGAGACGCTGAAGAAGCGATCGAGCAGCGGCGCAGCGCAAGCGGCCAGCAGCGTGGCGCCGATCAGCCCCAGCGCCAGATGGAACAGCAGGCCGAACCAGAAGGTCTGCGCGAAGCGGCGCTGGTCGCCGGTGGCCTGGTGCTCGGCCAGGTACTTGATCGCGCCGGCCGACAGGTTGATGTCGATGATGCCGAAGTAGCCGACGATGGAAGCAATCAGCGTGACGATACCGAAGCCTTCCAGCCCGAGACCGTGGATCAGCCAGGGCACGGTGGCCAGTGCCACCAGTGCCGGCAGCGCCAGTCCCGCGAAATTCCACACCGAGTTACGAAGCAGCATGCGGCCTCGCTTTCTGCGGAGCGGCGCTCAGGCCCTGTGTGCGGCCGGGAGCGATGGGCGCAGCGGGCATGATGGGCGCATCGGTCATGACAGGCAGAACGCGGGGCGCCTGCCGCAACGCCTGACGCTGCAAGGCCAGATAGGGCATGGCCAGTGTCAAACCGATCAGCAGCATCGTGCGGAACTCGATCACGGGCGTGCCGATCAGCAGGGTCGGCATCCAGAAAAGCAAGCTGGCCATGCCGGCATCGGCCAGCAGCGCGCCGTCGCCGCGCAGCGTCGGCCGCGTGCGCAGGTAATGGACGACGACGGCGGCCAGCAGGGTGACGAACAGCAGCAACCCCGCGAGGCCGGACTTCAGCACCAGATGGCCGAAGCCGCTGTGCACGAAATCGAATTTGCCGAAGTGGTAGTCGAGCGCATCTTCATTGCCGCGGAAGCTGCCCCAGCTGCCGAGCCCGAACAGCCAGCTGCCCTGCAGACTGTGCGCCGCCGCTTCCAGTTCGTAGAAGCGGCTGACCTCGGTGGCGCGCTGCGGGCCGACGTCGTACAGCAGCGAGGACAGGAAGCCGCTGCCGGGTATGGCAGCGACATTGGCTTGCAGGCGTTCGCGCATGAGCACCGCAGCCGCCGCCACGGCGGCCAGGCTACCGAGCCCGCCGAACAGCAGGCGGCGCTGCCATGGCAGCTGCCACAGCAGCACGCCACACATCAGCACCAGCCCCAGCAGCGAAGAACGCCGGAAGGACAGCGCGACCGTCGCCACTTCCATCGCCAGCAGCGCCAGCAGCCAGCTGCGCCGCCACAGCGTCAGGCGGACGCCGGGCATCATCAACAGCCAGGCAATGCAGAACGCAGCCAGCGCCGCGATGTAGTTGTCGCCGATGTCGAAATACACAAGGCGGATATCCAGCCCTTCGAAGTTGCGGTAGGGGTTGGCGCTGTCGCCGCCGAACCAGGCATAGCGCCCCAGCCCGAACGCCGCGCGCAGTGCCGCCAGCGTGACGATGGTCCACAGCAGCCGCCGCCTGCCGGTCTCGTCGGCCAGCGCCGCCAGCAGCAGCAGCGAGAACAGCGCCATGTTCAGCACATTAAGCAGGCCGGTGTAGGACAGGATGACCAGCAAGTCCTGCCCGCCGGCCAGCCCGACCACTACATGCGCGAGCAACAGGAAGCCGAAGGCGCCGAGGAAAGCGGGGAAGGGGGACGGCGGTGCGCGTGCCGGCGACAGCGGACCGCCGGACAACAGGCGCATCGCAGCTGCCGCGGTGGCCAGCCACAGCGCAAGGTTGATCAGCGAGAAGTGGAACAGGCCGGTGCCGCGCGCATACAGCGTGTTCTCTTCCTGTAGCTGGCCCCAGGTCGATGAGGAGAAGAGCGCCAGCAGCGCAACGAAGAGCAGCGCGACCCAGGCGAGCATGCGCATGGTCCTGCCGCTTCAGGTACGCAGCCGCGGCCGTTCAGCCTTGCCATGGTAGGCGAGGTTGGCGTGGTCTGCGCTTTGCGCTGCGAGGAAATGCCGCACCGTGCGCTGCAATCCTTCGCGCAAGTGGATGCGCGGCGACCAGCCAAGACTGCGCAGCTTTGAAGAATCGATCAGCTTGCGCGGCGCGCCGTCCGGCTTGCTGCTGTCGAAAGCCAGCTCGCCTTCGTAACCGACGGCCTCGGCCACCATCGCCGCCAGCGTGGCGATGCGCACTTCCTCGCCGCTGCCGCAGTTCAGGTGCGAGCACTGCGGCGTGACCAGCGCGGCGATCGCTGAGCGCGGCTGCTGCATCAGCATCACGCAGGCTTCGGCCAGGTCGTCGACATGCAGGAATTCGCGCATGGCCTGGCCGCTGCCCCAGATGGTAAGCGTGGGCGCATCGGCCATCTGCGCGTCATGGCAGCGGCGAATCAGGCCGGGCACCACATGGCTGTCTTCGAGATGGAAGTTGTCGCCCGGACCGTACAGGTTGGTCGGCATGATGCAGCGGAAGTCGGTGCCGAACTGGCGGTTGTAGCTCTCGCACATCTTGATGCCGGCAATCTTGGCGACCGCATAGGGCTCGTTGGTGGGCTCCAGCGGGCCGCCGAGCAGGTAGTCCTCGCGCATCGGCTGCGGCGCGGCGCGCGGGTAGATGCAGGACGAGCCGAGGTAGAGCAGCTGTTCGACCCGATACTTCCATGCGCAATGGATCACATTGGCCGCGATCATCAGGTTCTGCTGGATGAACTCGGCCGGGTAGCTGTTGTTCGCATGGATGCCGCCGACGCGGGCGGCGGCCAGGTAGACGGTATCGATCGCATTCTGTGCAAAGAAGGCATCGACTTGCACGGTGTCGGTCAGGTCGAGCTCGTCATGGCTGCGCAATACCAGCTGGCATTCGCCCCGCTCACGCAATGCGCGCACCAGTGCGCTGCCGACCATGCCACGATGACCGGCGACGAAAATTCGTTCCACGTTGCGCTTGTTCATGCGATCACTCATGATGGGCGGCGGCCGCAAAGCCGTGGTTGCGTACCAGCGCATACTTGCGCGCGGCGGCGAGGTCAGCATCGACCATCTCGGTGACCAACTCTGCCAGCGTGGTGCCGGGCTCCCAGCCCAGTCGCTCGCGTGCCTTGCTGGCGTCGCCGAGCAGGTTGTCGACTTCGGCGGGCCGGAAGTAGCGCGGGTCGATGCGCACGATGATCTGGCCCGGCGTCACGCCCTCATGCGCGCCGGCGTCATCCACCACGGCCACTTCGGCCACGCCATAGCCTCGCCAGTCCAGCGACATGCCCAGCCGCGCCGCTGCGAGGTTGACGAAGTCGCGCACGCTGGCCTGGCGGCCGGTGGCGATCACGTAGTCGTCGGGGCTGGGCTGCTGCAGCATCAGCCATTGCATCTGCACATAGTCGCGTGCATGGCCCCAGTCGCGCAGTGCGGACAGGTTGCCCAGATAAAGACAATCCTGCTGGCCGAGCGCGATGCGTGCCAGCGCGCGCGTGATCTTGCGGGTAACGAAGGTCTCGCCGCGCAAGGGCGATTCATGGTTGAACAGGATGCCATTGCTGGCATGCATGCCATACGCTTCGCGGTAATTGACCGTGATCCAGTACGCATACAGTTTGGCGGCCGCATACGGGCTGCGCGGATAGAAGGGCGTGCTCTCGCGCTGCGGCGTTTCCTGTACCTTGCCGTACAGCTCGGAGGTGGAGGCCTGGTAGAAGCGGGTGCGGCCTTCCAGCCCGAGGATGCGGATGGCTTCCAGCAGGCGCAGCGTGCCCAGCGCATCCGAATTGGCCGTGTATTCCGGCTCTTCGAACGACACGGCGACATGGCTTTGCGCAGCCAGGTTGTAAATCTCGTGCGGTTGCACCTGCTGGATCACGCGGATCAGCGATGCGGTATCGGTCATGTCACCGTGGTGCAGGATGAAGCGGCGTCCGCTCTCATGCGGGTCCTGGTACAGGTGGTCGATGCGCGCTGTGTTCAGTTGCGAGCCACGGCGCTTGATGCCGTGCACTTCATAACCCTTGGCCAGCAAGAGTTCAGCGAGATAGGCGCCATCCTGTCCGGTAATGCCGGTCACGAGGGCAATACGGCCAAGGCAGGGCTGCAGGGGTTCGGTGGGGATCATCAGTTCGCCATTCAAGGTGCCGGGTGGGTGGTGGTCAGAGCACATCCATTGTGACCAGCCGCCATTGCCGGCCCTTGCGCGCCCTCACGTGGCGACCGGCAGGTGCGATTCGGTCAAGCCGGGCCCGCGGCATCAATGGCCGGCGTAGCCGTGCGGGTGCCTGTGCTGCCAGCGCCAGTGATCGGCGCACATTTCATCCAGCGAGCGCTGCGCGCGCCAGCCGAGCAAGGCCTCGGCGCGCGCCGGCGACGCATAGCAGGCGGCGACATCGCCCGGCCGGCGTTCCGCGATGCGCAGCGGGATGCTGCGCCCACAGGCGCGCTCAAAGGCAGACACGGCCTGCAGCACGCTCACGCCTTGCCCAGTGCCGAGGTTGACCGTGAAGCTGCCCGCATGCGAGTACAGGCGCTCCAGCGCCGCAAGGTGGCCTTGCGCCAGGTCCATCACGTGAATGTAGTCACGCACGCCGGTGCCGTCCGGCGTCGGCCAGTCATTGCCATATACCGACAACGAAGGGCGTCGGCCGACGGCGACCTGGGCGATGCAGGGCATCAGGTTGTTCGGCGTGCCGCGCGGGTCTTCGCCCAGCATGCCGCTGGGATGCGCACCGGCCGGATTGAAATAGCGCAGTGTCGCAACCCGCCATTCCGGGTCCGATTGCGCGAGATCAGCCAGTACCTGCTCGACCATCAGCTTGCTGCGCCCGTAAGGATTGGTGACGGACAGCGGCGCAGCTTCGGCGATGGGCACGCTGGTCGGCTCGCCATAGACGGTAGCCGACGAACTGAACACCAGCTTGCGCACACCCGACAGGTGCAGCGCGCGTAGCAGCGATACACTGCCGCAGACGTTGTTGTCCACATAGTCGAGCGGCCGCGACACGGATTCGCCGACGGCCTTGAGCCCGGCGAAGTGGATCACCGCCGACACGGCCTCCCGCTGCAGCAGCCGGAGCAGTGCGCCATGGTCGCGCACGTCCAGCGCATGAAAGCGCATTTCGCGGTCGGCCACTTGCTCGATGCGCGACACCACGGCGGGCGAGCTGTTGCTGAAGTTGTCGACGGCCACCACCCGCCAGCCCGCCTGCAGCAGGCAGACGCAAGTGTGCGAGCCGATGTAGCCGGTTGCGCCGGTGACGAGCAGGGTCTGTCCCATCATGCTCATGCGCGGACCGGCAGGCGGTCGCGCAGCGGCAGCCGTTGCAGGAAATCGCGGAATTCGTCGCAGACTTCCGGATGGCGCAGCGCCAGTTCGACGGTCGCCTGCAGATAGCCTTGCTTGCTGCCGCAGTCATAGCGCTTGCCGATGAACTGGTAGGACAGCAGGGCCTCGGACTGCATCAGCTGCGCGATCGCGTCGGTGAGCTGCAATTCGCCGCCGGCACCGGGCTCGAGTTGGTGCAGGTGCCGGAAGATCGCCGGCGTCAGGATGTAGCGGCCGACCACGCCCATGTTCGACGGCGCATCTTCGGGAGCCGGCTTCTCGACGATGCCGTGCAGCTTCAGCAAGCGGTCCGCGACCGGGTGGCCTTCGACGATGCCGTACGAGCGGCTTTGCTCGACGGGTATGGTTTCGACGCCGATCAGGCTTCTGCCATAGTGCACGTGCAGCTCCACCATCTGCTGCAGCACCGGCACCTCGGCCTCGATCAGGTCGTCGGCCAGCAGCACGGCGAAGGGCTCGTCCTGCACCAGCCGCTCGGCGCACATCACTGCATGGCCCAGTCCCAATGCTTCGGCCTGGCGCACGTAAAAGCATTGCACGGAGTCGGGCTTGATCTGCTGTATCGCCTGCAGCAGCGCATCTTTGTGACGCGCCTGCAGCTCGGCCTCCAGTTCATAGGCCTTGTCGAAATGGTCTTCAATGGCGCGCTTGTTGCGACCGGTGACGAAGATCAGTTCGGTGATGCCGGCAGCGATCGCTTCCTCGACGGCATACTGGACCAGCGGCTTGTCGACGATGGGCAGCATTTCCTTCGGTTGCGCCTTGGTCGCCGGCAGGAAGCGGGTGCCGAGCCCTGCGACGGGGAACACGGCCTTGCTGATTCTTTTACGCATGGGGTCGAGATCGCTGATCCTGGAAGAAGTGGGCAAACAAAGTGAACAGCACGGCCACGATGCCGGCCGCTGCGACATCAAAGCACCAGTCGAGTGCGGAGGCGTTGCGATACGGCAGAAGCGACTGCAGGCTCTCGTCGAACAGGCCAAGCAGCGCGATGATGCCGACCGCCAGTAATAGCCGCAGCACCGGCGAGGCCTGCAGGGCGCGCAGGCAAAGCAGGGTCATGAAGCCATACGCCATCGCGTGCAGCAGCTTGTCGCCATAGCGATCGGACAGTGCCTGCGCCTCGCCGGGAATGCTGCCGAGCGCCATCATCATCACAAAGAAGGCCACCAGCGCGATCAGCCAGCCGGACCGCCATTCAATAAGCATTGCGATCGGTCCAGCCATGCAGCGCGGTCCAGCAGACGATCTTCAGGTCCAGCCAGAAGGACCAGTGGCGGATGTAGTACAGGTCGTACTCGAGGCGGCGCGCCATCTTGTCCTCGGTGTCGGTCTCGCCGCGGAAACCATGGATCTGTGCCCAGCCGGTAATACCCGGCTTGACGCTGTGCCTGAGCATGTACTGTGACAGCCGCTTTCGGTAGATATCGTTGTGCACCAACGCATGCGGGCGCGGGCCGACTACGGACATGTCGCCGCGCAGCACGTTGAGGAATTGCGGCAGTTCGTCGAGGCTGGTGCGGCGCATGAAGCGGCCCAGCGGCGTGATGCGCGGATCTTCGCGCGTGGCCTGCGTCACCTGTCCATCGCTTTCGTGGTGCACGCGCATGCTGCGGAATTTGTAGACATGGAAGGGCCGCCCGTCGAGGCCCAGCCTCAGCTGCCGGAACAGCACCGGCCCGGTGGACGTGGCCTTGATCGCCAGCGCCAGCGCCAGCAGCAGCGGCGACAGCAGCAACAGCGCGGCGAGCGCAAACAGGCGGTCGAATACATCCTTGATGTGCAGCGCAGGTGGCGAGGGGGTGGCGATCAGGTCATGCATGGATGCGGCGGGCCTTCATCGTGGTGAATCAAAGCTGCGGACTGAGTGCGACTGAATGCCACTGGCAGCGGCTTGAAGCGAGACTGCAGGCGACTTCAAGCGAGTTCCAGCGACTTCAAGCGACATGCGCAACCGGGACTGTGCATGGGCAAGGGCAAGGGCTTGGACTGCAGTGAAATTACGGAAGTGCGGAAAATTGCGGTCGCTCAATTGGCCTCGCTATGGCCCCCTCCATCGACCTTCAACCGGCGGCGAGACTCGATACAGCCAGCGCGTGAGCGCCACTGGCCGAGGCGACAGCGCACACGGCCATGGTCAGGGAAGCGCATGCGCTATCATCAAGGCATGGAAACGAATGAAAAGACGCTGTACCAGCTGGTGGGTGGCGACGACAAGCTGCGCGAGCTGGTCGACCGCTTTTATGACCTGATGGACCTGGAGCCGGAGTTCGCCGAGTTGCGCGCGATGCACCCGCCCACGCTCGACGGTTCACGCGACAAGCTGTACCACTTCCTGTCCGGCTGGACAGGCGGGCCCGACCTGTACACGCCGCGCTATGGCAATGCCTTCCTGCGCGCGCGCCACCTGCCGTTTGCGATCGATTCGAAGGCCCGCGACGAGTGGCTGACCTGCATGGTGCTGGCGATGCGCGACATGGGCTTTGATGAGAAGAAGCAGGACATCCTGTTGAATGCCTTCTTCAGGACGGCAGACTGGATGCGCAACAAGCAGGGCTGAAAAAAAGCGCGGCCGATGCAGGCATCGGTCGCGCTTCGTCTTCCGTTCGCGCCCCATCGGCGCCAGCTTGTTCTGCCAGTTTGCCCTGCTAGACGGTCGCCACGGCGGCGGCCTGACTGTCGCGCTCGCGGTAGTAGAGCAGGCCGCCAGCGATCGCGCTGCCGGCCGCTATCACCGAGGTGGCAAAGAACCCTACGGCCAGTGTTACGGCGACTTCGAATTCACGTGGCTCCCTTTTGTGGTCGCTGGAATTGTAGGGCAGTTGATCGAGGGCCATCAGTGTGAAGAGGGCTCCGCTACCGGCAGTCATCAGGCTGGTGAAAATGCAGCAGACCGTGGCGTGTAACGCGAGTTTGTGCACTTTCGGAGTCTCTCCGTCAGGAGCCTGGTTCTGGGCCTGCGCGTTCATCTTCTCTGCTGCTGTAGCGGCGCTACCGACGTTCTGGTCCGCACCATCTGCATGGACGCTGACCGCATTGCCAGCATCCGGCAACGCTTCCTCCTGTGAGCCAAGTTCCCAGGAATCTTCCTGGCCTGGTCTTTCTTGGGTCACCAGGCCCTCAGGCGTCGGTGTTTGCGTGTAAATCACGTTGTCGTCCGGCACCAGCGGTCGTACATTTGTGAGGGTAGGCTTACTCATGCCATTTCCTTTCCTTGGGTGTGATGAATCAGCAGTCGCCGCGCCGGTAGTGACACACGGCGTTCACGATTCCGATGCCGCCTGCAATGGCACCCGCGCCGTACCAGATCCCTGCCATGACCTTGTCGAATTCGATCTCTTCCGGATATACGTAGCCAGAATCACGGTGCGGTATCGAATTGTTTGCCAACAGGGTAAAAATGGCCCCGGCGCCTAGCAAAACGCCACTGATGCAAGTGCAAATGTGGTAGCAGCGAATCGAAGCGCGCAGCTTTTCGCGGAGGGAAGCGTTGGCCGGTACGGCAGCAGTCATACGGTTGGCGCCTGAGGCTGCGGTGCCTGTTCCGGCATGGCGGGTCGCGCTGGTGTGCGAGGTTCCCACAGGTACAGATCCAGCGCTATCGGAGCTGCTATCGGAGCTGCTATCGAAGCTGCTTTCAGTGCTGCTGCTTATGCTGCTGCCACTCACGCCGCTGCTGCTCTTGACATCGATCGCGGCCGCAGGAACATCCTGTTCCTGCACCTGTTGCGCGTTTTCCTCGGCAAGATTCCAGAAGTTCTCAGCTTGGACGTCCAGTGTGCCGTCTGGTCGCGGCGTCTGTACATAAACGAAATCGCCGCCGGGCTGCAGCGGGCGAATATGAACGACGGTATCCGTAGTCATTGTCTTTCCTTCCCAAGGTCATTCAGTGGTTTGGTCGAGGCGGCATCTTCAGTGCAGTGCTTCGAGTTTCTTCCTCGCCAGTGCCTGCAATTCGCGGCAATGAAATTTGCCGTACGAGAGATCGACGGCCTTGTGCAGGAACTGCTTTGCTTCTTCGGATCGGCGGGCAGCAAGCAAGCATTCGCCGAGCCGGTAGGCCGAGGCCGCGTCGTCGGGATTGACATCGCAGGCCAGCGCATACATCAGTGCAGCCTGCTCGTGACGGCCGAGGCGCTGCAGGCAGGCGCCGGCGATGAAGGGATAGCGATAGTTCGCCGGATTGTGCAGCGCCAGCTGCAGCGCCACCGGCAGTGCATGGTGGAAGTCGCCGTTGTCGCACAGGTCGCGCGCGATGCGGTACAGCGCGTCGTACTCTGCGTCGGTGATGCCGCGCAGCTGGCCGAGCGAATAGCCTTGCTCGAGTTGCTCACGGCATTGCTCCAGCGTCTCTGGCAGGTTCTGCAGGCCGTCGGTGAGCTGGCCGACGATGCCGGCGACTTCGGGGTCGGCCGGTGGATGAATATAGGTATCAGGCATGGCGGTGGATCATCCCTTGTTCAATGCTGGACTTCAGAAATTTCAGGCCCCAGACCGTACCGCACGCGAAGAGGGCGCCAGCGCCGATGCCGCAGGCGATCGCGTTGCCACGATGGGCGACTGCCACGGACGGATTGCTGTCCAGTGTGGCGAGGCAGGCCCTGGTTGCTTCGACGGTGAAGTAGATCAGCAGGCCCGAGCCGAATGCGTACAGGCCCGTGGTAATACTGTGGGCAGCGATCATGGTTGCGCCCGCTGTTCCCGGTGCCGGGCACTCCCAGTGACCGGATGGTGCCGTGATTTTTTGTGCCGCGGTATTGGCGGTTGCTGGCTGATCCGTATCGACGCCGATCACGGTGTAGGCGCCTTCGCTCCAGCTCGCTGCGGCGTTGTTCGCATCGGCTTGGGCTATGGTGTCGGTTGTGGCCTTGGTTTTCGCATCAGTCGTTGGAACATGCGTGCTGCCCGACGGTGCTACCGACGAGTAGAGAGGTGGCGTTGCGGGCAGTTGGCCAGAGTCGCGAAGTGACAAGGAAGCCTCCGGGGAAATCGATCAGGTGGTACTGTGCAAATGCGCGCGGTTGGTAGCGCGATCAGTGGTACGGTTCCGGGTCGCCGCAAGCAAAGGGTGGGATCGAATCGAAGCGAGGGAAGGGGCTTCGACAGGTTGGGGCGATCAACGGATTGAAGAGCCGTTGATTGAACCTTCAGGCCGGGCAGTCGCCGGCACAGTGATGACGTAGTACGGTGTCACCTCCTGCAGTGCAGGCGACTCAAGACTAGTGAAGTCGGGGTATCAGTACACGCCGTCAGAAGAGGCCGTCGAACAGCAGCACATCGACCAGCTCGCCGGCAGCGACACTGTCTTGTTCATGGTGCAGCACCACCATGCAGTTGGCAGCCGACATCGAGCTCAGCACGCCCGAGCCTTGTGCGCCGGTCAGGCGCACGCTCTGCCGACCCTGCGCATCGGTGCCAACGATGCCGCGCTGGTACTCAGTGCGGCCCGGCTTCTTGCGTATCGCTTCAGCAGCAGGCACCCGCATGGTCAGCAGCGGATGCGGCTTGCCGCCCGCCATGATGGCCAGCGCATCGCGCGCAAAGAAATAGAAGCTCGCCATCACCGCCACTGGGTTGCCGGGCAGGCCGAACAGCATGGCCTGCTTGCCTCCGCCGCTGTCGTCACGGATGCGACCGAAGGCCATCGGCCGCCCCGGACGCATCGCTATCTTCCAGAACAGCACCTCGCCGAGCCGCGCCATCAGCTCGCGCGTGAAATCGGCGTCGCCCGCCGAGACACCGCCGGTGGTGATGATCGCGTCGGCTTGCCGGCAGGCGTCGCGCAGCGCCGCTTCCAGCGAGGCCGGGTCGTCGCGTA
>JACCDH010625554.1_pt1 | contig 17861 bp, 20 predicted proteins | sample 7442481 | NCBI WGS metagenome assembly JACCDH01 (sample SAMN15323433, study PRJNA562643) | freshwater metagenome | isolation source: river surface water | place: USA:Blue River Watershed | collected 2017-08-15
CAATAAAAACACGTTCACGCGATTTCGAATTCCCTTTTTTAACATACTCATTCATTAAAAAATAAGCGGTTTTTTCTTTTTCGTTCTCAGATGCCATCGTTAACAAACCGTTTTCTTTATGCACTACAATAATATCTTTATCGTCGTACAAAACGGTTAATCCTTTGGGCTGATATTTTTTGGAGGGTTTTTTAAATGGAAGTTCCATTAATGTGTGAGGGATTGGTGAATAAAACGCTAAGGTAGTTTAAAATTTGCAAAATTCAGTAAGCTAGTTTAGGGTAAAAATTCGTAGATATTTCCGGGCAAGTTTTTAACCCATCCTGTAAGTTCTAAATTAAATAAATGCGCACCTACTTGTTGTATGGGTTTTTGGAGATGTAAGGCGATTAATTGCTGACTTAAATTTCCTTTTTGAGTAAGTAATTGTATGATTTGTTTTTCATCGGGATGGAGTCCGTCCTGACTTTTAACCGCAACAATTTCCTTTTTAAACGAATTGTTTTCCACCCAACCCAACTCGTTGAGTAATTGATTACCAGAGTTTAGTATCATTGCTTTGTTTTTTTCGATTAAATAATTACAGCCCAAACTAAAGGTATCATTCATTCTTCCAGCTACAGCAAAAACTTCTCTACCATACGATGCCGCAATATCTGCTGTAATTAACGCTCCGCCAGTTATTCCAGCTTCCACCACCACTGTAGCCATACTCATTCCGGCAACAATTCGGTTTCTTTTCGGAAAATTTTCTCTGTCGGGATTGGTATTAATGGAATATTCTGTTAATAAAGTGCCATATTCGGCTATTTGAGCCGCTAATTTACGATTACTTGCAGGATAAATTCTATCCAAACCATGCGCCAACACAGCTGTTGTAGGTAATTTATGATGTAAAGCAGATTGATGCGCAATAGTATCAATTCCATACGCCAAACCACTAACAATATTTACTTGATGCGGTGCCAAGGATTCGCAAATACGATTTACTGCATACTCGCCATAATGCGAGGATTTTCGTGAGCCAATCACCGCCACATTTCTATCTGTATTTTTTAAATTCCCCAACATAAACAACAAAAATGGCGCATCATAACAATCCTTTAATAAAGCAGGAAACTCTTCGCTATCATGTAATAAAACCTTTACTTTTTTTCTTTCGCACCACTCCAATTCGGTGTAAGCCTCCTCCAAAACATTTTTTTTAACCAAATTATCCGATAATTTTTGCAGCAAATTAGAGCCAATGCCCGGAATAATTTTTAACTCCTCATAATCTGCTTCAAAAATTTTTTGCGCACTACCAAAATAATCCACCAATAACCTAGCAATTATATTCCCAACACCATAAATCCTTGGTAAAGCAATTCTGTAAATTAATTCCATTTTAATAATTTTAAAACAAAAATATAAATTTAATTTTAATATAAAAATTTATTGTGTATTTTCGAGTAAATATCGTGTTAAAATATTTATTATCGACTTATAACTTTGATACAATGAATAATATATATGCAAAGCAATAAGGAAAATTTAATATATAATAAGATTTTTTTAAATGTTATTTGTACTTTTGCTTCAAACTAATTTTAAAATTATTTAACAATGAAAAAAAATATTCTATTTGCCTTATTAACAATTGCTTACGTTAATTTATTTTCTCAAAGTATTTCATTCAATCCTACAACTTTAAACCCATTTACTGCCGAGCTAAATAAAAATAGTGAAGTACAAAGTGTGGCTGTACAAGCTCTTTATTTTCCTTTAAGTGGAATGCTTAATATAAATCCAGTTGGAGATGGTTTTGAAATTTCATTAGATCAAGAAAATTGGGGAATATCCTTAACTGCCAATGTAAATATCCCTAGTCAGGGAATAATGGGGCCAAGATATAGATCAAATCCTTTAATCGTTTATGTAAGATTTTCTCCAACAACAACTGGAAATGTTACAGGTGGTGTAACTGCTAGTTTTGGTGGTGTAAATAGTTTTGTTGCAGCAAATGGAAGTATAGCAACAGATATCACTAATGTTAACCAACCAAATTTACCAAAAGTATCTGTTTTTCCAAATCCAACAACTAGCATTTTAAATATTGATGGATTTACAAAAACAAGTTATGATTTTAAAATCATGAATATTTTAGGTGGAATAGTGAATCAAGGAAAAATTGATAATAATATTGTAGATGTTTCAGGTTTAACTAAAGGAACTTATCTTTTAATTTTAAGTAATGAAAGCGAAATTAATTCGGTTAGATTTATTAAAAACTAATTCGAAATCAATTCGCAAATTATATTTTTTACTAAATTATATTTAACTATTTGTTTATAAATATATTATAGCTAACGTTAGTAACTAAAAGTATAAAGGTTTATGTTCAATTATTTAATTTTTAAAATACAAAAAAATATTTTTATAATGTTTTTAGTATTTTCTGGTTTACTTTCCTGTACAAAAGAAAAAAAAGAAACTACAGAAACAATAGAGTATTGTAACAAGGAAAATTCTATCATTTATTCACCAAATGTTTTTATTTATATACCAAATTTATATACCCCAAATGGTGATGGATTAAATGATGTTATTGTTATTAATTCTAGACCTAAAATGAAAAATATTGAATTTGAACTTTATAATGCAAAAGGTATATTATTATATAGTAATCAAAAGGATACAAATCTTATGTTTTTTTCTCCTTATGATGAAAAACAGATCATTAAAACAGATCAAGTTTTAAATTATAAATTGAAGTGCGAATTGGACACTCATAAAATTAATACTACAGGTAAAATTACTTTAGTATACAACATTGAGGCAAGCAGTTTAAAAATTAAAAACTGTGAATTATGTTTTTTTTCGGATATGTTTAATTTAAACTATAATGATAGTTTAGTGATTGGATATCCATTGGAAAATTTGCGTTGTGAGTAACGATTAAATATTACAACGAGACTTTCACGCAAAGGGCGCAAAAATAAACGCAAAGGACCGCAAAAATTTAAACTTCTTTTTCTTTGCCTAAGTTCTTAGCGAAATTTGCGTGAAATATTAAAATTTAGTTTCCAAAATACACTCTCAAAACTGTTTTATAACGGAACTTTATTCAAAAAAGATAATCTAGGATTGTTTAAGAACCTTTGGGCGCTTTGCGTATAACCTTTGCGAACTTTGCGTGAAATAAACCTTAAAACACAAAGTTGTTTTTGGATTTTAGTTTGTCTATTTCCAAATTAGAGCTAGAAATTACTTGTGGGATTCCTTGTATTTTTTGAGCTATCTCGTTGATTTTTAAATAATTTAACTCCCCAAAAATTAATAAAAAACTATTCATTTGTTTAATTTCCTCCACCAAAAATCCGTTTTCGCCCCTATTCACGATTAAATAAATTTCTAAATCTTCCTCAGAAGGCAAATAACTGTACCATCTAAATTTTTTGCCTTCCAAACCATTTAAACTCAAGGTATAATCCTCGCGTTTTCTTTCTAAATCGATGTGTAAAATAGCATTAATTTTAGCCACCAATTGATAATCCGGAATATTGGTGGAAATTCCAATTAAATCAAAATCAAAACTGTTACTTTCTTCCCAATCTAAAACAAATTTACCCATGTATTCTGTCTAATTCTATAATTTGAAGATTTTCTATTTTTCCGTTATTTAACTCAAATTTTACAAAAGTTTGTATAGCATGGAAACCATGTTTCCCGGCAGCACCAGGGTTAATGTGTAAACAATTTAAGTTTTTGTTAAAATAAATTTTTAAAATATGCGAATGCCCACAAACAAACAACAAAGGTTTTTTATCCAAAATGATTTCCGTAACTTTTTTACTATAATAATTGCTTCCACCGGCAATATGTGTAATAATTACAGTACAATTTTGTACCGTAAATACAGCAAATTCAGGAAATTCGGCACGTAGGTTATGGTTATCAATATTACCATAAACCGCCCTTAGTGGCGCAAAAGTTTTTAATTTATCTGTAACTTCCAAACTGCCAATATCACCCGCATGCCAAATTTCGTCAACGTTTTTTAAGTGTTTAAAAATGCGTTCATCTAAATAACTATGCGTATCCGATAATAAAGCAATTTGCATGTTATTTATGCTTTGGATTTGTGTTTAAAGCCATTACCAATAAACGAAATAAACTCTTTCCATGCTTCCTTTTTGGTAAAAACAGAGGTTATTACACTAAAATAAGAGGGTTTAGGTTTATCGGCAATAATTTCCTTGGGTTTTTCCACTTTTTCTTCCTTCTCTTCCCCTTCAAAAGTTTTTAATTTTTGCTTAAACTCGTCCCAATCAATTCCGTTTAAATCATCCGATTTTTTAAAATTCTTTTTGGCAGCCTCTAAACGTCCTTTTTTTTCCTCTAACATACCTAAATTATTGTATGCCACAGCATCTTCAGGATCTAAGCTAATCGCTTTTTCATAATCTAAAATTGCCCCATCAACATCTTTATTGGCATCTTTAATATACGCTCTGGAAGAATATCTGTAAGGATTTAGGGGCTCTAAACTCACCGCTTTATCCATGTTTTCCAAAGCCAAATCCAATTGTTTTTGATGAAAAAAAGTAACGCCCAATTCCGAGTAAACATCAGCTTGGTTAGGCGCTAAAAAAATAGCTTTTTGAAAAATGGAAACCGCTTGTGCGTAATCACCTAATTTACGATAAACCACACCTTGCAAAACATATAAATTTGCATCTTGTTGATTTATTTTTATATTGTTTTCCAACAATTTTAAGGCTTCTTGTAACTGATTATTTTGAATAAGTTGATCTACTTTTTGATAAACAGTTTCCATATTGTTTAGTTTTATGCCATTTGTAAGCGTTGTGCTGCAACCGTATCGCTGTGTAAATAATCATCAAACGACATTAGTTTATCGATGATTCCTTTAGGGGTAATTTCGATAATACGATTGGCTATTGTTTGTACAAACTCATGATCGTGCGAAGTAAATAAAATTGTACCTGTATAATCTGTTAATGAAGTATTTAGGGCTGTAATACTCTCCAAATCCAAGTGATTGGTTGGATCATCTAACAACAATAAGTTTGGATTTTGCAACATGGCTCTGGATAACATACAACGTACTTTTTCACCTCCAGATAACACATTACATTTTTTATGTACTTCCTCGCCTGCAAACAACATTTTACCTAAAAATCCACGGATATATTGTTCGTCTTTTTCCTCGCTGTATTGGCGTAACCAATCCACTAAAGTCATTGGTTCATCAAAATACTTACTGTTTTCGTTGGGAGTGTAAGCAAAAGTAATGGTAGTTCCCCAATTAAATTCGCCACTATCTGGCTTTATGTTTCCTGCTAAAATTTCAAATAAAGCCGTTACAACTTTACTATCTTTTGCATAAAACATAATTTTATCGCCTTTGCGTAATCTAAACGAAATATTATCCAACAATTTGGTTCCTTCAACCGAATAAGTAAGGTTGTTCACCTCTAAAATCTGGTCGCCTGCTTCCCTAATTTGATTCCAAATAATTGCTGGATATTTACGAGTGGAAGGTTTAATTTCATCCAAATCCAATTTATCCAACATTTTTTTACGTGAAGTTGCTTGTTTGGATTTGGAAGCATTTGCCGAGAAACGAGCAATAAAATCCAATAATTCTTTCTTTTTTTCTTCCGCTTTTTTATTTTGATCCGATCTTTGACGTAAAGCTAATTGCGAACTTTGGTACCAAAAACTATAGTTACCAGTAAATAACTGTATTTTGCTAAAATCAATATCTGCAATATGTGTACATACACTATCTAAAAAATGTCGGTCGTGGCTCACCACAATCACCGTATTTTTAAAATCTGCTAAGAAATTTTCTAACCACGAAATAGTTGCAAAATCCAAATCGTTGGTAGGCTCATCTAAAATTAACACATCCGGATTACCAAATAAAGCCTGTGCTAATAACACCCTAACCTTTTGTTTTCCATCTAGTTCACTAATTTTTTTGTAATGTAAATCTTCGGAAATATTTAAACCACTTAACAAAGATGCAGCATCACTTTCGGCATTCCATCCATCCATTTCGGCAAATTCACTTTCCAATTCGGATGCTCTTAAGCCATCTTCATCACTAAAATCTGGTTTGGCATAAATAGCATCTTTTTCTTTCATGATGCTAAATAATTTATCATGCCCCATGATAACGGTTTCTAAAACCTGAAATTCGTCGTATTTAAAGTGGTTCTGACTCAAAACCGCCATTCTTTTTCCGGGTTCTAAGCTAACCGTACCCTTGTTGGCATCTTGTTCGCCTGTTAAAATTTTTAAGAAAGTAGATTTTCCAGCACCATTCGCACCAATCACCCCATAACAGTTGCCTTCTGTAAATTTGATATTTACATCATCAAACAAAACTCTTTTCCCAAATTGTAATCGTAAATTGTTAACTGTAAGCATAATTTATGTATAATTTGTTGCAAAAGTACAAATAAAATAGGCTTTATAGTCTTTAAAATGTATTAATAATTGGCAAAAGGTTCGATTTAAAAAATTTAATCTACTGCAAAACCAATTTAAATGATTGGTTATTGGTTTTTATAAAATATAAGCCTGCTGGTAAATTTTGAAGGTTAAGTTCCTGAATAGTATCATTTTTAATATCTATAAATTTACCATTAATATCTATAATTTGAACCTGTTGCACTGGTTTTGAAAAATACACCATACCGTTTTGAGATGGGTTTGGATATAGCGTAATTTTGTTATCGATAGATGGATTTTTATATGATGTAACAATGGATTTATCGCCAGCCGACCAAGCTATTGCATTACGAATAACCTGTCCGCTTAAACTATTAACGCTATAATTATTTATATTTTCTCCAGTTTGTAAATATACCACTCTACCTACATCCGAATCTAAATTTGGATTAAATAATTTAACAAAACCTGATGTATGTGTTTGGTTATTGGGTGTAAGATTATTTGAAAATAATGCGTTTATTTCGTTTTGATTTCTACCAAACGATTGGCCTTGTAAAAATGCCATATTGTTATATATTTCATCAAAAACAGAAAATTGAGGGTATGTTGAGTATGATAAATTACTTTGCTGTAAAGTTAAATTCCCATTCCAAGCATTAGGAGCAAATTCCGAAACATTATAATTTATTCCGAAGGTAGAAACAAAATGTCCGTAATTGGTGTTGATTAAATTATATGTTGTTCTATTAGCAGACCAACCACTCATTGATGATTCTGCTCCAAATAATTGACTACATAAAATATTTTTGTTCAGATTACCATCAAAATCGTTGTATAATGCATGATGTAATCCTACAACACCGCCACCTAAATCTGCATAATTAACTAATGCATTTTGCAATTCATTTGTTAAAAAATTAGACCAATGTTTGTAAAAAACAACAACATCAAACTGCTGTAAATAATTTAAAATTTGTGGCTCATTGCTACTATTAAAAGGCAAAGTTCCAGATAAATTTATATAAGTTCCCTGAAAAGCAAAATTATCATTTAGAGAAGAAGCTCCAAGTAAAGTTTCTATATCAGTATAATCAGCTGGTAAGTTATTTCCACCGCCATAATTACAAGGTATATCATTGTTTTTATTGGTGTACAAACAATTATTTACATCAACAGCACCGCCATGTAATACCAATACTTTTTTAGGTTGTGCAAAACTGGAATACGAAGGATAAGTTTCTAAAATATTTAATAAAGTTCGTGTTGCATAAGCTACAGTTTGAGGATACCAATCTCTACTTGTAATTAATTTAAAATTTCCATTAACTGCAGATGTTAATTTTGTGTTTGGGTTTGATACTGTTACTCTATCATTTTGTTTATGTGTAACACCAAAATCTGTTAAAATATTTGTAGTTGCTGTTTCTGGATAACCCGTTGCGAATTGACCTTTTAATAAACTTTCACCTAATATTTCAACACCTGTCCCCGCAGTATTTGGAACACGCCAAAAAACAGGTAAGCTTGCTCCATGACATTGTGCTAAAATAACCTTACCATTTTGTAAAGCATCTATAGCTAAAACATTTAATTTTTCGGCTGTTGCTTGCACGGTAAATGCATTTGCTAAACCGTTTTGTGCGTAACTACCATCCACTCTATATTCTACAATACCAGTACCTCCAGCAATTATTAGTGCATCATAATCAGACATATTTTGGATATCTAAAATACTTCCATTAACAGGAATATTTGATGGAATATTATTAAAACCTGCATTCCAAGTTTGTCCAAAACCCGCCGAAAATTGATTTTGAAAATTACTATAAGTTGAACCTTGTAATGTATTAGCTGTTTCGTTTATGGTAGTATTAGAGGGTACCATGTATGTAGTTACAGGATTATTTGTTGCCGAACGAACATCGATTGTATAACCTGCTGCTTTCAAACCTTCTGCAGCAACAATGTATTCCGAATAATAAGTGTTTTCTTGTGCTAAAAAGAATAAAACTTTTTTACTTTGTGCAAAAGTAAATAATGGTAAAACAATGCCTATTGTTACTTTAAATAAGATGTAATTATGTTTCATATTCAAAAATTTTAGATATCTTTTAAATACTTTAATTCATAAATATTGTTACAAAATTAAAATAAATATTCACTTTAATTGGCTTATAATCATAATGGTGAGTTTCTGATTTTTTGTACAATACCTTCAACAGATTTGATTTCTAGCTTAGAAAAAGCGAACCATTTTTTTCCTAAATCTTTAAGTGATGCGCCTAGGTGATAAACTTCTTTATCATCTAAAATTAAAAATCTATCATGACTTTGAGTGAAGATTTTTAATTCAAAACTCCCATATTGTTCGTTGGCTTTTTTAACATCTAGCTCTAGCTGATTACTTATGGTTTTCGTTAATAAAATTACCTCAACACCATTTTCTTTTTTACTTAAATGCGTAATCGTTTCGTCGTTTATATAATTGTCTATCAAAACAATACGCTATTTAGCTGTGCGAATAATTTTTGAAGCCAGTTGATAAGCATCAAAGATTTGTCCGTTATAAAACACACCTTGAGTGGGAATAGAATGCGAAAGGATTTGTAAATCTATTTGTTTTACTTTTTGGGAAAGTTCTTGTACGTTATCTTCCAATCGATTCATTCTATTGTTTAACGCGTATCCTTTTAATAAGTAATCTTTAAGAATATTTGTTGCCCAAATTCGGAATTGACTAGCCCTTAATGAATTAACTCTGTAACCCACAGCTAAAACAGCATCTATATTGTAAAATTTAATTTTTGTTTTTTGTGTTTTTTCCGATATTGCGCCATGAATAGTGGTATGTTCCAAAATGGAACTAACCACACTTTCATTTAATTCACCTGATTTAAAAATATTGATTAAATGCTTCGTTATTGCGGGACGTTGAGTGCCAAATAAATCGGCTATCTGCTTTTGAGTAAGCCAAATAGTTTCTTTTTCTTCATCAATTCTTACCTCAATATGTTCTGCAAGTTCATCCGAACGGTATAAAATAATTTCATCTTTCATCTTAAATTTTATATTTCTTTTAACTTACCACTTTCCTTCTTGTTGAACTACCGAGAAAAACTCGGTAGTTGAAATTTCTATTAATTCTTTCTCAAAATATATATTTTTAAGATGTAAACCAATAGTATCTGAGTCTTTATCAAAAAGAATACTCATTTGTTTTTGAGTAAGCCAAATAGTTTCTTTTTCCTCATCAATCTTTACCTCAATATGTTCTGTAAGATCATCCTAACGGTATAAAATAATTTCATCTTTCATTGTAAAATTTAGCTTTATTTTTCTGTGGGATTAGTAGGATAAATAGAATCACAAAATAATTAAGTCTCTGATTCATGTTTTAAATTTTAAAACAAAAGTATAAAATTAATATTTATTGAACAAATTAAAATATAATTGACGGAATCGGACAGGAGTATGAAGGTTTTACCACAAAGGAATCTAAGGTTTCACAAAGGAAACAAAGTAAAAAAATTTGTGTGCTTTGTGAAAAACTTGGTGGTACTTTGTGGTTAAAATTAAACAAAGTACTATATGCGCTTGCCCATTTGAAGTCTTTGCGAAACCTTTGCGAACTTTGCGTGAAATTTACCTAATAATCCTAAAAAATTATATTGATTACAAACTAAAATCGCCTATTTTGGTGCGGCGTAGCTGACTAAGGTGTGCGCCAGATTGTAGTTTTTTACCAAAATCGTTGGCGAGTGTGCGGATATAAGTTCCTTTGCTACACGTTACTTTAAAATCAATATTGGGTACATTATAATTACTGATTTCGAAATCGTAAATCGTAATTGTTCGGGATGGAATTTCTACTTCAATACCTTGTCGGGCTGTTTTGTATGCACGCACACCATTTACTTTAATAGCACTATGGCTAGGAGGCGTTTGTGTAATTTCTCCCACAAAACTATTTTTAACTTCATTAATTAAATCGGTTGTGATATGTTGGGTAGGAAAATGCGCATCTATTTCACTTTCTAAATCGTACGTTGGTGTAGTAGCCCCTATACAAAAAGTACCTGTATACTCCTTTTTTTGGCCCTGATAGATATGAATATTTTTAGTTTCCTTTCCTGTACAAATAATTAATAAACCTGTAGCTAAAGGATCTAGGGTACCCGCATGACCGATTTTGATTTTTTTAATTCCGAATTTTTTTAAAATGTAATATTTTAACTTATTTACCGCCTGAAAGGAAGTCCAAGTTAATGGCTTATCCAGCAACAAAACGGTACCGTTATTAAAATCATCTAAAGATAACTCCTCGAAATTTTTATGAAGTGCAGAAACTTTAAACGGTAAATGCATACATTAAAAATTAACTAAACCTAAGTATGAAGCTGCTAAAAAAAGAACACCTAAAACAATACGGTAATAACCAAAATGTTTAAAACCGTATTTTTCAACTAATTTTAAAAATAGTTTTACCGCAAACCAAGCACTTACAAATGCAAAAATTAACCCCAAAACCAACATAGTAATTTGAATAGCACTAAAGTTTATAGGAGCTTTTAATAAATCGTAGCCAGATGCAGCAAACATTGTAGGAACAGCTAATAAAAATGAAAATTCGGTAGCTTGTTTTTTATTTAAACCATTAAACACACCACCAATTATTGTAGCCGCAGCTCGCGAAGTTCCGGGAATCATGGATAAACATTGTGCAATTCCAATAAAAAAAGCATTTTTATATGGAATTTCATCTAAATCCACCACTTTAGATTCCTTGGTAGTTACTCGTTTATCAATCCAAATTAAAATAATACCACCTATAATTAAGGAAATAGATACAACCGTTGGATTAAATAAATAAGATTTAATGATATCATAAGCTAAAAAACCGATAATTGCAGTTGGAATAAAAGCTACAATAAGTTTAAAATAAATATTTATAGATTTTAAAAATCGCTGAATATACATTAATGCAATGGCAATAATTGCTCCTAGTTGTATGGCAATTTCGAATGTTTTAACAAATTCGTCTTCGTGAATACCCATTGCCGCAGCGGCTAAAATCATATGACCTGTTGAAGATACCGGAAGAAATTCCGTTAAACCCTCAATAATGGCAATAATTATGGCTTGTAATACACTCATTATTTTTTATATACTTCGGTTGCAGAATCCGTTTTTGGTTTTAACATCACACCCACACCCACAATAACAAATCCAATTAAAACAACAACTGGCGCAATGGTTAGGCGTTGCGTGTTAAAAATTTCGGGATTAAATTCTTTAGGATCCTCCACGGCACCGCCCGACATTAAAATGAAACCTAACACACAAGTTAAAAAACCCGCAGCAATTAAAATAAAGTTTCTTTTATCTAATACAAAAGATGTAGATGCACTCATATAATTAATAATATAATTTATCGGTTTTTAATCTTAAAAATCTAGCCACAGCAAACCATGTAGATATTACACTTATTATAATAGAAGATAATATCATGGCTACATATAAAACTAAATCGTTGGTTGGATTCATTAAACTAGTAAGCTCTGGCCAATAATCATATAATAAATTTACCCCTCCTATAATACCTAAAACCGCAATAACTCCGCTAAATAATCCCATTAAAAAGGCATTCCAAATAAAAGGCGTGCGAATAAAGGAATTGGTTGCTCCAATAAGTTGCATGGTGCGTAATACAAAACGCTGATTGTACACACGTAAACGTATCGTATTGTTTATTAAGGCAATAGCAACAATTAACAACAAGGCACTAACGCCTAAAAGTGCTAAAGTTATTTTATTTAAATTTTGATGAACTAAGTACAATAAATCTTTGGGATATCTAAAATCCGAAACTATAGGATGGTTTTTTATTAATTTTTCGAATTGTAACAAACTATCCGGATGTGCATAATCTGCTTTAAATTGTACATCAATATTTTGTGGTAAAGGATTTTCGCCTAAGGTTAATAAAAAATTCTCGTTGGGGTCTATGATAGATTTATATTCCTCTAAAGCCTCGTTTTGATCTTTATAAATAGTTTTAATCACATAATCTTCGGCATCCAACATTTTTTTAAATTGCATGATTTCTATATCCTTTACACCATCTTTGATATATATTTCATATCTAAAATTTTCCTTGGATTTATCGCTAATTTCTTTGCCACGCATTAAAAAAAATCCCATTAAACCCAACATAAATATTACCATTGCAATACTTATACAAGTGGAAATATAGGAACTTTTAGTTCGCCAGTTACTGTATGAATTGGTATCTTTTGTCATCGAGCGCTAAAATACGCAAAATTAGTTGTATGTAAAATTTATTACAAAAAAAAAGGAGGTGAAAATTCACCTCCTTTACTAATTTGTTAATTGATAACTACTATTTGTTCGCTACAATATTCACTTGGAAATCGATTTCGTCTTTGATAGTTTTATCTTTAGCTAAATCAAAAAAGTTACCTGATCCATAAACAATTCCCCAATCTGTTCTGTTGATAGAGAAGTTAGCTGTTACATTTACTTTGTCATCTGCTACAGAAATTGTTGCAGGGAAAGTAATTTGTTTCGTTACATCTAAAATTGTTAATTCTGCTGTTACATTATTGTTTTCAACCGATTTTACAACAATTTTTGCAGTTGGATATGTTGCTACTTTAAAGAAATCGTCGCTTTTTAAGTGACCTACTAATTTCTCAGCATACTCTACGCTACCTGCATCTTCTTCAGTAATTGTATTCATATCGATAACAATTTCACCCATTACAACTGCACCTTCAGCTACATGAACTTCGCCAGATTGAACAGAGATTGAACCGTGATGACCCTCACCAACAATTTTGTTACCCGCCCATTTTACTGTAGATGCTGCTACATCAATTTTGTACGCTACATGTGCGCCATGCTCACCACCTTCTGTTGCTTCTACATCTTGCGCTTCAACTGTTTCGTTAGATCCACCACATGATGCTAATAATGCTACTACTGCTAAACTTAAAAATAATTTTTTCATTGTTTTCTGTTTTTAAAATTAATATTGCAAATCTATGTTAAACCAATTGATGTTGCAACAAATAAATATTTATATTATGTTAAAATTTTATTAATTTGCTGAAATACTTACTTCAAAATCGATAGTATCCTTTATGGTTTGGTCTTTTAATAAATCAAAAAAGCTACCCGATCCATACACAATTCCCCAATCTGTTCTGTTGATAGAAAATTTTGCACTTACCTCTGTACCACCATTATTAATTGCTGCATCAAATGTAATTTCATTGGTTTTATCCAAAATAGTTAAATCGGCAGTTACAGTATTGCCTTGAATATTTTTTACGGCAATGATTGATGTTGGGAATTTTTGCGTTTTAAAAAAGTCGTCGCTTTTTAAATGACCAATTAATTGTGCTGCATACTCTGCGCTTCCTGCTCCAACTTCTTCCATCGTATCCATGTCGATTACAATTTTAGCTGCCGAAACTGCTCCATTGTTTACATGAATTTCGCCTTCTTTAACCTGAATTGTTCCTTTGTGGCCATTACCAATTATTTTATCGCCTGCCCATTTAATAACAGATTTTTCTGTATTTACTTTTAAAATTGTTGTGCTCATATTTTTTAGTTTTAAATTATGAGTCAAAAGTATGTTAAAACAATTAATGTTGCAACAAATGTTTAAATATTTATTCTTAATAAAAGTTAACGAGAATCTTCATATCATAAAATAAAAATACATTTGAAGCATGTATATTGATGAATTTAGAGAATATTGTTTAGCTAAAAAAGAAGTTACCGAAGAACTTCCATTTGATGTAAACACCTTAGTTTTTAAAGTAGCGGGAAAGATATTTGCCATTACAGATATTGATAAATTTGAATCGATAAATTTAAAATGTGATCCCGAAAAAGCCGAAGATTTACGCGCCAGATACAACGCGGTACAACCAGGTTACCACATGCATAAAAAACATTGGAACACTATAATAAACAATAGTGATGTTAATGATACTTTGCTAAAACAATGGATTGATGAATCGTATGAACTGGTAATTCAAGGACTTCCTAAAAAAATTAAACAAGAATTAGGTTTGTAAAAATGCCATTTTTAGGCAAATCTTAGTTGCATTTAAATACTGTTATAATTAAAAAAAGTGGCAAAAGCCACTTTAGTTTTAATCGCAAATTTTATCTACCGTGCAGGATTTACCGTCGATAATTTCCAGTTTTTGAATTGGATTTTCGGCGCGCCATTCTTTGTATGCTTTCTGAATATTTTGTAAAAACACCGATGAGTCCTGTGCGCCATTTATAGCGTATTTTCTGTTGAGTACAAAAAACGGTACACCACTTACACCTAAACTTCTAGCTTCTTCTATGTCAAAATTAACTTCTTTCGAAAAAGATTTATGTGCCAACACATCTTTTACCTCTTGAGCATCTAAACCTACTTCTTGTGCAATTTTTAGCAAAACATTTACATCATCTACATTTAAACCGTGCGTAAAATAGGCTTTTAATAAAGCACCTTTAGCTTCGTTTTGTAAATTTTTGGTTTTTGCATAATGTATAAAATTGTGTGCTAAATAAGTGTTCGCTACAACAATTTTATCTGTATTAAATTCAATTCCTGCTTTTTTTCCGGCAGCAATAATATTTTGATTCATTTGTTTTACTTGTTGTAAAGGATAACCTTTACGTTGGGATAAAAATGTTTCGATATGGATGGAAGTATCCGTTTTTAAACCCGGACTTAATTCAAAACTTTTCCAAATTACTTCGATATCGTTTTTAAATTCAAAAGAGTTTAAAGCTTTTTCGAAATTATGTTTGCCTAAATAACAAAACGGACAAGCTACATCGCTCCAGATTTCAATTTTCATTTTATTTTGATTTAAATTAGATTGGGGTTGAATATCAGTTACCACCTGATTTTGTGAACAAGCATTTCCAAAAACAAAAAACAATGCGCTGTAAAAAAATGGTTTAAACATGATACAAATTAAGGCTACAAATGTACTACAGATAGATATACCAAGCTTGCTAAAAAGTATTAAAACAGATCGATTAAATCAAATAACAAATAAGATAAAATGATTTTAATCATGTATTTTGTGCATTTCGCAACCAAAAAACGGTTGTAAAACATACTAATGCAATGGCACTTAGGGTTTCTAGTAAATCTTCGTACAACATACCCATATTAATTACCCAAATAATACTTAAGGCAATTAATTTTGGTAAATGATTCCAGATATTTTTAAAATGATACAGCCAAGCCAATATAAAAATTGTTCCTCCAAAAAGGCCTAATGTTAGATAATTGGTTAAAAACTGATTGTGCGCTCGTAACTGATTATTAGGAGGTAACTGATACGTATTGGCTTTTGCATAAATTTGCTCATAAGCCAATTTTACATCGCCTGTACCAACCCCCAACCAAAAATTATTTTTGAAAATTTGCCAGCCGTTTTGCCAAAAAACAAATCGTAAACTTAAAGAACTGGATTCGTAATAATTGTTTTGTAAAGATTGGATTTCCCAAAAACTACGGTGAATACGGGATAAAAATCCTTTGTGTTGTAAGTAAAATACATTAGCCACGCCTTTTTCTATTTGTGCTATTTCTGTATCCGATAACTTGCTAACGCCCAAACTATCTTTACTTAAACCTTTAGAAGTTAAAAATCGGATTAAAGTAAAATGCAATGCATAATTGTTTGTAGCACTATCCAGGGGAATGTTGCTGCGTTTTTGCCATTCGTTTTGTAACTCGGTTAATTGTATTTGTGCACCCACTAAATAGCCATTTTCTCTTTCGTTTCCTGTAATAGCTTGGTAAGGATTTCCGTTTACACTAGTTGTTGGGTAATTTACATTTATATCTTTTGCTATAAAAACAACATCGTACACCTGTTTAATTTTTACGCCAGCAAAGCCTATCAAACCTAAAAATATTACCATAAAACCATACACCAACACATTATTTTTTTTACTTAAATAATACATACTTAATATAAATCCAACGCCTACAATACCCAATAATAAAGTTAAACTATGCGCTTGTGTGGCAAAATACACAAACCAAATTACAGGTAAAATCAACAAATATTTTACTTTATGATTAAATTGTTGAACTAAAAAATAAATAAAAACCACACTTAAACTAATGGCTTGCCCCAGTTGAATATGCGAAATAAATGGTGATAATTTTCGGCGATCGAAACTGGCATCGTTTAATAAATTCCAATTTTTAAAATATCCGATTAAGGAAGCCGAAAAACTAGCTAAAACAAATATTAAAACAATAAATAGGAAGTGTTTATTAGGAATTTTTGGTCCGGAAAACACAATTAAAGGCATTAAAAAAAATGGAATTTTAACTCGGATATTATCCCAAGCATATTTAAAATCTGTAGTGTATAACAATCCCAACAAAAACAAAATAGCAATAAGTAAATACGGCAAAATAAATTTTTTATGCCGAATACTATTTTGCCATTTTTGATTAAAATTCCCCAAACATAACCACGAAATACCCATTATAGCGTAGGAAATACTTATACTAGCTTTGGATAAAACCATACTAGCTCCCCATGTATAAAAGGAAAAAATGTATAAAGCGGTAAAAATTTTTAGTATTGTATTTTTAACTTGCATTTAAAAAAATTATCCTACTATTAACGTTCCAATAGCAGGATTATTGGCAGCTTCGCCTACTTTTAAAGCATGACAAATTTTTACGGAATTTACCCCATTTTGTATTGCCTCGAAAGCGTTAGTTAACTTAGGAATCATACCCGCGCTTACCACACCACTTTGTTTATATTCCTCGAAAAGTTGAGGCGTGATTTGCGAAATCACAGTGCTTTCATCTTTAGGATCTACCAAAACACCAGCCAATTCAAAACCTAATATCAATTGTGTTTTTTCCAATTTTGCCAAAGATTTTGCTACCTCACTAGCAATAGTATCGGCATTGGTATTTAATAAATTACCTTGTTTATTGTGTGTGATAGGTGAAATTACTGGCGTAATTCCTTGCTGAATTAAGGATAATAAAAATGGAGCATTTACCGCATCTACATCTCCCACCCAACCATAATCAATAGATGAGTTGTTGCGTTTATGGCTCAATATCAAATTTGCATCAGCACCACACAATCCTAAAGCATTGGTGCCTAAAGCTTGTAATTTAGCTACAATAGTTTTGTTTGCCAAACCCGCATACACCATCGTTACAACATCCAAGGTTGCTTCATCCGTAATTCGTCGGCCTTCCACCATTTTGGTTTCAATACCCATTTTATTTGCTAAATCCGTAGCCAATCTTCCGCCACCATGTACCAAAACTTTAGGGCCATTTAAATCGTGAAACG
>JACCDH011255605.1_pt1 | contig 17858 bp, 16 predicted proteins | sample 7442481 | NCBI WGS metagenome assembly JACCDH01 (sample SAMN15323433, study PRJNA562643) | freshwater metagenome | isolation source: river surface water | place: USA:Blue River Watershed | collected 2017-08-15
AGAAGCCTTTTATCTTTTTAAGAGTAAAAGATAATATGCATTTTAAAAAAATCAAAAACCATCCTATCGCTCAATTAATAGATGGCTATGTCTTACCCAAATACAATTATCTAACTGCGCCTAAATACAATAAACACATTAATCAGGATGATGTTATCATGCCAATTATTGAGAATGAGTTATTTGATACAGGGAAATTAGACAGTACTTTTGGTTACATTGATCAAATTAAGGAATCTACTTTATGTGTTAGGGTAGGAATTACAGATATTTTTAATCTCTTTTCACTTAGAAGGCCTAAAGAAAGTACTATTTATAGCCATCCAATAGGGGCAAGAGTGATTACTGATTTATTAATTAGGGCTAATTCTTTAAATCTCAGACTTTCTGGTCCAGTCTTCGAATCTTATTCCACTAAATCTAAAGCTGTTTTGATAGAGGAAGTGAAAGCGGAGGTGACAATGGGTATATATACTAAAAGTACCATCCATCCAGATCAAATAAAACATATTGAGCAGCAATATAGGGTTAATAAAATAGACTTTGAATCTGCTAAAATGCTTATTTCGAAATCTAGCTCTGTTTTTGGACACAAATTGGTCATGCAAGAAATCGCCACACATTTAAAATGGGCGCAAAGTATTATTAAAAGAGCTGATAGTTATGGAACAGTATAGAAATAAGATATTCTTTTTTGCTGACTTAGATGATTCTATGTTTCAAACAATTAGAAAGGATAAGAATGGGAAATATAAGGCAACTTATCCCAAAAATATATTAAAGACATCGTTTTACACCAAAGCACAGTTTAATTTATTGAATTTTATTTTAGCTAATAATGAAATAGTGTTTATTCCTTTAACAGCAAGAACTAAAGAGCAGTTCGAGAGAACTAAAATATTTAAAACTAAACAAGCATCTATCTACGCCATCTATTATGGTTCAACTTTATATATAGATGGTGCAGAATACAAGCCATATTCTAAAGTTGTAAAATCCAATGTTGACAATTCTTTTAGACAGTTAAATGAATTAAAGAAAAAAGTTTTACAAAAATATCCTTCTATTGAGTTTGTAGACGTAGATGGGAAGTATGTTGTATCTGATGTTAATAATGATTTGTCAAAAAAGTTTATCACTGATCTTATCAATAAAAAATATGCTGATCTTGAAGCGTATGTTGAAGAAAAGTATATTACTATTTTGCCCAAAATTTACAATAAGAGCTCAGTGGTTAAATATCTTACAAAAAAGTTCAAGCCCAAAATGACTTTAGGTATCGGTAATAGCATAAGTGATATTGATTTTTTAAACCATTGTGATTTTAAAATCATCTCTCATATAGGCATGCTGGATAATAAACTTAACTCATAATTTCATGATCATCTATTTTCCAAGAACCTTTGGATCTTCTTACAACATGATGAATGTTGTAAAGCAATATTTTAAAGATAGACGTATAGAGACGACTATTATCGTATCTCATCCAGATCAAAATTCATTAACACTTCATGCAGGGGATGTCAAACTAATTGAACCTACCTATAATGCAGATGAGAATGATATGTTTTATGAAAAGGTAGTAATTGACTATAAGGTTGATTTAATTATTCCTGGTGAATCATCTTTGCTATTTTTTAAAACAAATGAAAATAAATTTAATGCGCTAGGTGCAAAATTAATGATCAGTGCTTCAGCTGAGTTATTGAGCATATTAAGATCAAAAACAAGTACTTATCAATATTTTAAAGATCAAAAAATCGATATTGCTATTCCATTGTATAAGAATGTGACTTCGCTTGATGCATTTATTGATGTATGTAATGAAATTGAATCCATTGGGTCAATTCCTTGTTTTAAACCAGATGTTTCCCAAGGTGCATCGGGCTTTAGAATAGTGGATAATACCGTGAATACAGGTAATTTAATTTATGGATTCCCAAGTCATAAAGCTTCTATTGATTATTATATTAGTTTATTTAAAAATTGCGCTACTTTCCCAAATCTAATTGTAACAGAATATTTAAGTGGGGAAGAAGTAACCTTAGATACTTTATCCTTCAATCAATCTTGTTTATGTTATTTCCCAAGGATAAAAGATCTAAACAATCGTTGCGTTGTCGATAGACCTCTATTTAAACCTTTGATTTCAGATTTCATTTCTAAGTCTGGCATCAATTTTTTATGGAATATTCAATTAAGGTACCATAATAATAAACCCTATTTATTAGAGGTTAATCCAAGGTATTCTGGAGGCTCATATTTAGCAGAGGAAAATGGTTATAAAATGTTATGTGGTGCAATAGAAATAATCATGTTCGATAAAATACCAAGTTTCCCGCCCTTAAAATCAATGAATTTCAAAATGGTAGAATCATATATCCAATTTTAGACGTTTAATTATAAAAATATTTTATATATTGTTAAAAATTTAGAATCATGATTGAAAACTTAGGGAGCCATCCGACTATTTTAATTGTTTTTAGTGTTGTTATATTGGGCATGTTGATTTTAGATCTTGGTGTTTTTAACAAAAAAGCACACCAAGTTACTAATAAAGAAGCAGCCATTTGGACTTTGGTATGGATATCATTGTCTATGTTATTTAGTGTATTTGTTTTAACGCAGACATCAGTAGAGAAATTCTCGCAATTCCAATCTGCTTATTGGATCGAAAAGGCATTGTCTGTTGATAATCTTTTTGTTTTTATTTTGGTCTTTAATTTTTTCAAAGTACCTGATGAGTCTCACCATAAGGTGTTATTCTGGGGAATTATTGGTGCATTGTTTATGCGTGCCCTATTCATTTTCACCGGAGTAGGATTGATTAATTACACCTATTTGCCTGATATGACATTGTTTAATAAAGTAGTGTCTATAAATTTCATCTTAACAGCTTTTGGGTTATTCCTTATTTATGCTGGGATAAAATCATGGTTTGCAGATGAAGATGATGAAGAACAAGACTTTAGTAAGAGTAGGGGTGCTAGACTAGTCCACAGATTATTTAATGTGAGCGAGCATTTTGATAAGGATAATTTTTTTACGATTCAAAATGGAGTAAAACTAGCAACACCATTGTTGGTTGTTGTGGGTGTAATTGAATTTACAGACTTGTTATTTGCTGTTGATTCAATCCCAGCTATTTTCTCAATTGCACCAGATGATCCATTTATTTTATATACTTCAAATATCTTTGCTATTTTAGGTTTGAGATCAATGTATTTTCTATTATCGAATTTCATACATATGTTCTCGAAATTAAAATATGGCTTAGCGATTATTTTATCTTTCATTGGCTTGAAAATGGTGATCTCACCATTTTATCATATTGATACTTTAATTTCTTTATCAATTGTGTTATCTGTTCTCGTTGGTTCGGTTGTTTTATCTATTCTTTCACCTAAACCAGTTGAATAAATAAATTATGTTGAATAAACTTTATAAGGTTCAGTTAAAAGACGGCAAGATCCCTACTACATTATATCAAACTGTAGGGGATGCAATCAAAGCGCATGGTGCAGGGAATATTGTCAAAATTGATGAGGTAGCTGCTAAAAAAACAAGTACAGGCACTATTGCCAAATCAAGTGATCTTGTTTTAGTATTAAGCAGTAGAGCAGATAATGACTTAGAATTGTCATTAAAATGTGGCTATGCAGTAACCTATAACTGTCCATCTTATAAAAAGATTTTCGCAGGCATGAAGTATTTGGAAGTGTCCGAAAATTTTGTATTGGAAGGTGAGATTTTAAAACTAGATAAGTTTGATTTAAAAGTGCACCATGACTGGGCTTCTATTATACCTAGACATCAAGAGAAGATTTGGAAATGGTCTATTTTTCATACAAAAGCTACTATGATACCAAGGGCGGATGCGGAAAAAAAATATGGTAAGATTCCAGGTGTACAAGGCGGGATTGGATATATCAATTTGGGTAAAAAGTAATCATTATGTCAGTGCATTCAACTAATAATAGCCAGGATAATTCTAACTTAAGCAAAGGTTCTGATTCCAATTCCGGCAATCCACTACCAGATGAAAAAGTGTGTTTTAATTGTAAACATATGTTATGGATGGTTGGGTTAGGACTTGGGCTTAAATGTGCTTTAACAAGACATAATATCGAACATAGAAGACATACTTGCGATCAATTTGAGTTCAAATAATTATAATTCTAAATGGATTCAGTTAAAAAAATATTATACATTGACATGGATGGCGTCTTGGTTAATTTTCAATCTGGCATTGATAAATTAACTAAAGAAGAGCTTGAAATGTTTAAGGATCAAGAAAAAAATGTACCACACATTTTTAGTAAAATGGATCCAATCCAGGGCGCCATTGAAGCTTATTTGCAACTTGCCGAAAAATACAATACCTACATTTTATCTACTGCTCCTTGGCACAATGAAACTGCTTTAGGGGATAAGGTTGCTTGGGCGAAAAAACACTTAGGAGATGCTATTTATAAAAGATTAATTTTTTCTCATAACAAGCACTTGAACGAAGGTCATTTCCTCATTGATGACAGACCTCATAGAAATGGGGCTGGTGACTTTAAGGGAGAGCTAATTCACTTTGGCGGTGATAGATTTCCTAATTGGGAGTCTGTGTTAAGCTACTTGCTTTAAAGTCAGACTGAATTTAGTAATTATTTTTTCATAGATTCTAAGTAGTCTAAATATACTTTAAGTGCTAATTCCTCTATTTCTTCCATTTCCTCTTGGAAACATTCCTCTTGGTATTCAGAACCAGAACTGCCAATTATAAATCCAGTTTCATCAATTTTAAAGTGAATACCATGTTCAATGATATTAACTTCAAGTTTTGCATCTTCCCAATAACGGATACCCTCTATAACATAATTCCTGTTAATGTTGTCTATCGCTGTTACTTTTAATTCAGTTCTATATGGAGACGGGGTATTACTGTATACGTAAGAGTTGTATTCGGTTTTGTTTTCCATTTCAAAGTTTTTCTTTAAAATAAAGATAATAATTAATTTATTTATATGTGTTTCAATAAATATTTTCTATTTATATAGGGTTACTAATTCTTACTACTTGTATTAATCCTTCCGTGCTAGTTCGAACTATACATTTCTTGTTTTTTTCAAGTTATTGTCAAATTCTTAATAGACTGGAATTCGCTACTGCATATTTGCATCCCTCAAACTGTAAATAAACACTAAATATATGAAAACGCTTATCATTCATCCAGACGATCGAAGTACAGATTTTTTAAGAGCAGTATATGCAGGTTTAGATAATATAACTGTTATCACAGGCGGAATTTCTGTTGAGGAAGTACATGAAATGATTGTTGCGCATGATCGAGTGATAATGTTAGGGCATGGCACGCCTAATGGATTGTTATCTATGGGAAATTTTACGAGTACTGCATCCTCATTTTTTGTGGTGGATGAACGTATAGCTAATGAGTTAGCTAAAAAAGATAATAATATTTATATCTGGTGTTATGCATCCGATTTTGTGAAGTCACATGGATTAAAAGGCTTTTGTTCGGGTATGTTCATATCAGAAGTGTTGGAAGCAGAAATCATGGGAGTTCATAATCAAACTCAAGAAGCCGTAGATGCCCAATGCAAGTATTTCTGTGATTTAGTTGGTGCTGTAGCAGATAAGCCAGCAACGGATATATTTGATCATGTAAGCAATGAATATGGCAAATGGGTTGTAAAGTGCCCAATTGCAAAGTATAACCATGAGCGCTTGTACGTAGGACTATAATTATTAAATCAAAAAACAATGTATATGAAATATTTTTTAATCTTATCTCTCTCATTCGCAACTTTGAATTCAAACGCACAAGCAGTTGCCATCAAGTTAAAGTCCTACAGCTGGAATAATCCAAGTCATCAATTTACTAAGGCTTTGAATGAGAATGGTAAGAAGCTACTTGATACAGTATTAAAAGATGCAGGAGTAGATACGTCAAAATGTATCAAAGTAGATTATAGTGAAACGATTAAGTTAACCCAACCTGCCTATTTAAAGGCTACCTCCTATGCTTATTATGATTATAACATGGAGCATGGTCAAATCTCAAAAAATTATTACGAAAATTTTAATGGATATGATATGGACAAAAAGACATATTGTATTTTAAGATTTTCAACCAATAATGACAGTTTCGATAGCATTACTTTGTACTATATAAAATAAATCAGGAAAGGATACCTTTCGACTTTAAATATTGAATGCATCCATCCAGCTCTTTATCAGCAAAAGCGTTGCTGTCAATTTCAAAAGGGTTCTTTTGATAAGTTAGTTTCTTACTATAAGTATCATAATTTTTAAAGTCAGGATCTTTTAGGTGCTGTATATTGTGACGCACCTCGTGGAGTGTGGTGTGAATGATATCTCTAACTTTTGTTGACTCATTACCATCGTGACTTTTAATATAAATGACGATCTTTTTTTGACCTGAGTAGTAACAGCCAAGTCTTTTTTTACTTTTAAAATAGGAGATCTCATATTTTGGGAAAAACCGAATGTTTTGAGCTTTTAAAATTGGCCCGCAATAGTAAACCACTTCTTGTACCAATTTTGGATAGGAGCTGTTGAGTTTAAGTTCTGCCCCTTTAACTGCTTCAATTACACCCTGAATAAATTTATAGATGCATAATACCAAGAAGCCAATAAGGAACAATCCAATGAAAAATCTATCCATTTAAATCAATTTAGGGGCAATTTAAATGGGCGCTTTCTAATCTATTAAGAATAGAGATTTAATGCCTGATTGGGCTTCATTTCTTATAATTATGACCATTCTAAATAGACTAGAATCAAATGGATAATTTGCGACAATATTTAGCAATAGATAGGGTAAAAATGAGGATATTCGCTAAGGGGTATTTTTAAGGAGTTTGAAGTAAAAAAGAGGTTATGATGCATCAAAAAACAAGTGAAATTTTAAAAAAGGAGCTAGATCAACTGTTTAATCATCAGAATATCAATGATTTATGTCTATCAACAGGTTTTAATGAGTTAGATATGTATTTAGGTGGTTTTGGCCTTGAGCCTGGAACAATTACGGTCATTGGGGCAAGGCCATCCATGGGTAAGACTAGTTTCATTTTGAATCTTTTGATTCATCAATTAACTGCTATTGGGCAAGATGAGTCAATACTATATTTAAATGCTAGAGAAGGCAAAACCAATCTTATTCAACGTTTACTTGCCATTAGTAGTAAGGTGAATATTAAGGCTATTCAACAAAGGCAGTTGAATGAGGAGGATAAAGCAAAAATTTTAGAGAATGGATTATTGAATGTTTTAAATCAAGAACAATTGGTGCTCGAGCATGCAGCAAGTTTTAAATTGACTGAAGTTGAAGCGTTGATTCAAAAAACTAATTCAGATAAGAAATTAAGACTATTGATTATTGATACTATTCAGTCCATCGATGCAGAAAAGTCAAAAGATATAGAAGAGGGATATTACTTTATAATGCAAAAACTTCAAGCGATTTCGATTGCCTATAATATCCCAGTGTTAATCAGCTCGGATATTCACAGAAGGGTAGAATGGGCTAAAGAAGGACGTGTACCCAATATGGAGGATCTGTTAGGTTCTGCGCATATTGGTCATATGTCAGATAACTGCTTAATGCTCGTTAGACCGGAATATTATCAAGTACCTGGTGAATATTTTGAAATGAAACCAGCCGAGGCGCATTTGATACTTAGAAAGAGCAAATCTGGTTATCCATTGAATGTGGTTAAATTAGAGACAGATTTAAAGAAGCAATTGTTTTTAAATCCAACAATCTATCAATCAGAACTTATCTAAAGCCAACTAAAAATAAAATTGTAAAAAAAATAAACGTGAAAATATTAATTACTGCAGACTGGCATATCGGAAAAAAATTACATAACGAAGATTTAAATCAAGATATGATTTTGTTTTTTGAATGGTTATTGAACACCATAAAAACAGAACAAATCGAGTACTTATTAGTAGCAGGAGATATTTTTGATACGAACAATCCATCGAATGAAGCTAGTAGATTGTATTATTCCTTTTTAACTAGATTGAGTGCATTAAAGTGCAAGGCAATTATTATTGCAGGTAACCATGATAGTCCCTCTTTTATTGATGTGCCAAAAGAGTTGTTGTCAGGAATGGATATAGCTGTATTTGGTATTTTCCCAGGAATTGACAAAGTGGATCAAATCTTTGTGCCATTGAAAGATGCTACAGGTAAAGAAGTAGCTGTTGTGGCAGCCATCCCGTTTTTACAAGACCGTTTTGTAAGACAGGTTGGAGAGGGAGAGGGTGCCAAGGAAATTGCAGAAAAAATTAAGCAAGGAATGAAAAGCCTATTTGCGCAAATAGGTGCAGCAGTTAAAGTAAAATATCCAACTATACCAACTATTGGAATGGCGCATTTACATGCACAAGGAACTGAAGTGAGTGATGCGGAAAGAGATATTCAAATTGGTAACCAAGAAGGAATTGCGTCTAATGATTTGGATCAGTTTGACTATTTAGCTTTAGGGCATATCCATACAGGCCAACCTGTTATTAAAGGAAAGATCCAATATGCAAGTAGTCCAATTAGTTTGAGTTTTTCAGAGAACAAGTATCAACATAAAGTGGTTATGCTGCAGATTGAAAACAATCAAATTACTGAATCAGAAATCAAAGTGCCTAAACAAAGGTCTTTATACCAGGTAGAAGGTACTATGCAGGAGGTGGAAGACAGGGTGAAGCAATTAAAAAATAAGTATACATTACAAACGCTGTTGGATATAAAAATTGAAGAAGAAAAATATGATGCAACAATTGCTGACAGACTTGAATCGCTTAAGACAAGCTTAGCAACCGAAGGTAAAATGAAAATCATTTGTAATCGAATTCTTTACAAAGACAAATCAGCGTCCCGTTTTTCAAGTTCATACGATCCTCAAGCTTTAAAGGAGCTTAATCCGGAAAAAGTATTTAAGGTTTTAATAGCAAATAGGGAGGAGGTGGAACAAGCTAAACTACTAAGTATTTTCTCTGAAATTTTATCTGACACAACCCAAGCATAACATGAAAATCATATCCTTACATTTCAAAAATTTAAACTCCTTAAAAGGCGAGTTTAAAATTGATTTTACTACACCTGCATTGGCAAACGCCGGATTATTTGCTATAACGGGTCCAACTGGTGCCGGTAAATCCACCATTTTAGATGCGATTACCTTGGCGTTATATAGTTATACGCCACGTCTTGGTTCGATCAGTAAAAATGCAATCATAGAAAAAGGTATAATTGTAACAAAGCATACAAAAGAGGCGTTTGCGCATATTGAATTTGAGGTAAATAATATCAAGTATAAAGCAGAATGGGCTATTGCATCTAATAGTAAGGGAAACTGGGGTCTTTTAAATCATAAATTAAATAAAGAAGAAGCTGGTGCGTATGTTGGCATTACTCAAAATACCTCTACTACAGTTAGCATGGTGAATGAAATTATTGGCATTGATAAAGAGCAGTTCACTAAAGCTATAGTATTAAGCCAAGGCAAGTTCGACGAGTTTTTAACAGCTAAAGAAGACGTACGTTACGAATTATTAGAAATCATAACAGGTACAGATATCTACAGAAAAATCGGTGTAAAAGTTTATGAAGCATTAAGGCTAAAAAATGAAGAGGTAAAAGCAATCGACACTCAATTAGGGGGTATTGAAATCTTAACAGAAGCGCAAATTAGTGAGATTGAGACAAATAAAGCAGCATTAGAAGCTTCAACGAATGATATAAAATTAAAAGTAGATAAGCTGAATGCTTTAAAGCAATTAAAAGATAAGATCAAGAGCTTAGAAGATGAAAAAGCTTTAATTGAATTGGCTTTTATCAAACTGGAGGAAGATACAATTGCATTTAGACCTTATTTAGTAAAACTTGCAGAGCATGAAAAAGCTTTGCCTTTACAGGTTGAATACAATAATTGGAAAGACTGTGCCGCTGCAATTGTTTCATTTAAAACATCTGTTGAAACTAACAAGGCAATTCTTTTAGCAAAGCAATCCGATAAAGAGCAATTATTAAAAGAAATTGCTACTCAAATAGGCGAAATCGTTACTGACAAAGATATTGAACTAAAACTTGCATCTTTTGTTGCGCGCGTTTCTAAATTAGACAATCAAATCAATGAATTAAAAGTTGTCTTGGAATCAAAGGCCAGTTTGTTGAATACATTGTACAAGCAAATCCCAGCAGGAAGTTTAACTGAAATTAAGCCTATCCAAAAGTCGGCTTCAGATTTAGAAACATTTGTGCAATCGAAAGATATTCAATTACGCGGCATCCTATTGCCTAAGGATTTTAATGGTATTGACTATGAAGTGGAAATTGAGAAGGCCACTAACTTAATTAACACGCTTATAAAAGTCCAAGGGGTAAAGGAAAGCTTGGAGACATTACTTGTTTCAAAAACCAAGGAACAAAAAATAGTAGAAAGTTTGGATGCTAGCATTCAATCAAACAGTTTAGAATTGAATGCATTAAAAGAACAAGCAGAAAACTTTGATAAAGAATTGAAAGAAGCGGATGCCTTGCATAAAGCCAATCAAACCTTGATGAGCCTAGACGAGTACCGTGATTTATTGGAGGAAGGGACTCCTTGTCCTTGTTGTGGGTCAACGAATCACCCATATGCTACTTCAAAGCCTAAATTAAATGTAAAATTAGAAGCAGATTTACAAGCCAAACTTTTAGCAGTAGAAACATGCAATGCTTCAATTAGAATTAAAGAAAAAGCTTTAATCGAAGCAGGTGCAAATAAAGTGAATGCAACTAAAAACGTTGACAAGATTGATGCAGAAATTTTTGAAAAACAAGATTTATTTAATGGCTATTGTAAGGACTTGAATTTACCAGTAGATACTAGTTTGGATATTTTAAATGCTTTACATATTGAGTATATGACAAATGTCGCCAATTTGAAGGCGCATAAAATTTGGCATGAAACTAAGCAGCCCCTGAGCGCTTATATTACGGCATTGGCTACCTACGACAATGAGAAAGCCATTTTAGAAGCTGCCGAAGCAGAAAGAAATACCATATTTTCATTTACCTCTATTGCTGAATACAATAGTAAGATTACATTAAAATGGAATAACCTCAATCGGGATATTAATGATGCAACTAATGCAATTGATACTGCAAATAAGTCCTTGCAAGAAAAGCAATCTACATTTGATGCCTTACAATTAAAATTATCAAAAGTTGTTTTAGAATACGCGTTTGAATCTATAGATGCAATTGGTTTAGTTTTATTATCTGACACAGACTATCAAAAATACACCAATCAAAAAAACACGCTTGCCAATACAAAGGCTTCTTTAGATGATCGAAGTGCCGCGAATACTCAAAAATACAATGAAGCAATTATTGGAGATGATGCCTCAGTTAATTATGCTGATTTAGTCATTCAGATTGATACAAAATCAAGAGAAAGGGATGGGATGATGACAGAAATTGGGACGCTTAAAGGTTTAATTCAAACGAATGCAGAAAATTTGGTTCGTGTTGCAGGTATAAAAGCTCAACGAGAAGCAATTAAGTTAGAGCAAAGCTATTATAAAACTTTAGCAGATCTGATTGGGGATGCAGAGGGCGATAAATTTAATAAAATTGTTCAAAGAATCACCCTAAGGCACTTATTTAATATGACCAATCAAAAGTTATCTACCCTAATGGATAGGTACCAGGTGGATCTTGGAACCGATAAGTATGAAGATGCAATTTGGGTAATTGATACTTATATGGGAGATGAACGTAGAGTGATAGACAGTGTATCTGGAGGTGAGCGTTTTGTTATTTCTTTAGCCATGGCATTAAGTTTAAGCGACCTTGCTTCCAATAATGTGAGACTAGATAGTGTGTTCATTGACGAAGGGTTTGGAAGTTTATCGCCAGAGGACTTGGACAATGCGATTTCTATGTTAGAAAGGCTACAAGTAGAGAATGAAAAGACGATTGGCATAATTAGTCATGTGGAAAGCTTGAAAGAAAGAATTAGTACTCAAATTGTGGTCGAAAAGCTACAAAATGGAGAAAGTAATCTTTCCTTAAAACATATGGGTGGCATTACGGGATTGGCAGTAGGTAGTTAACTTATTCACAGGTCTATTTAAAACAGCCAAATATTTTTATATATGTATTTTAATTAATAATTTAGACCTCCTAGCTTTTTTTCTCAATTTCCCCCAATTGTTATCTAGCCGCTTAGGACAACAAAAACAATAGTTCTTTTTAAACTTAAAGGGAGGGTAATAAATATTACCAACAAAAGGTAACACGCGCCATTTTCAGCCAATAAAGGGCAACGAACCTACTTACCCTCCCCCTTTTTAAAACAACTGAAAATTAAGCGTATGTCTTTATTTACAATGGATGAAATTGAAAATGCATTTGATGCATTGGTTGCCGGCAAACTTAGAAATAAACGTAGATCAATTGCATTTGAGTCAATTGGTTATCAATTTACAGGTGCCAATACGAGTGTTTTACCTGTTGGTACAGACGGGATTACAACAATCCATGTTTTACAATCTCCCGAAAAGAAAGTACAATTTTTAAATGAAATTTTTCGCTTAACAAATCAGTGTGAAAAAGGGACTGAGATTCCAAGGATTAAATTCAAAAAATTCAAGGTAAAACAGATCAAAATGGACGAGACTAAAACAAGGACAGTTGTTATACCTTGTCTTAGAGATCAGGTGGTTGTAAGGTGCATTCTTAATAAGCTTAATGAAATTGGCATTACTGATGCAGCTAATAAACCCAATCCCAAAGTAATAGATCTAACAAGAAAAGTTAGGAATTTGATTTTATCAGGGAATCCTAAAAAAATAATTAGAACAGATATTACCAATTATTACCCATCAATAAAGCCAGAAAGCATAATTCAAAAACTAGAAACTTCTCATGGTCATTTAATTGATGCTAGGTTAATGTATTTAATCAAAAAAATCCTTTTAGAAAACGAGGCAAAGGACAAGTATACTGGGATTCCATTAGGTGTTGGCTTTTGTGTCCTTTTGGCTAATTATTACATCTCTCAAATGAATTTGGCCGCACATTTTCCTGGAATTGAAATTATTAGATACGAGGATGATGTAATGTTTATTGTTGATAAAGAGGTTGATGAAAATGAAATTTTAGCAAAGCTAGATGGCATTTATGAAAACTTTGGCATCAAGAGGAGTGAGAAGAAAACTGAAATACTTGATGCAATGTCTGAGTTCAAATTTATTGGCGTTAATTATGCTAATGGAAGGGTATTTATATCAGATGAAAGAATGAATAAGTGGAAGGTGTCTGTAGCGGACGATATAAAGAAACAATTTAGAGACTTCTTTATTATGAAAGCGTATTATCCTGATGCTGAAATACCAACAAATAAAGCGCTGGTAAATAAAATATGGGTTGGGCATAAAAGAGGTGTTAGAAGTAAATCGTTTACCCACTCCATTAAAGTTCAAAAATTAAACGAGGAGCCAATAAATTAATTAAAATCATTTTATGCCAGTAGATTTATCAAAAATATTAGTAGTAGGTATTTCCTCCCGTTCCTTGTTTTCCTTGGAGCATGAGAATGAAATATTCGAAAACGAAGGAGTAGCTGCATTCAGAAAGTACCAAGAGGAGAATGAAAAAGTAGTGTTAACCCCGGGTCCTTCTTTTCAATTGATTAAGAAACTATTGGACTTAAATAAAATTAGTAGCCAACAGGTAGTTGAGATTGTGGTGATGTCAAGTAATAGCCCGCAAACTGGTATGCGTGTAATGAACTCCATTAAAGCACATAACTTAGACATTACCCGCATGGCATTTACAGGTGGGGAGCCTATTAGTTCCTATTTGCCGGGTTATGGTGTGGACTTATTCTTGTCTAGAGACGAAGAGGATGTTCAAGCTGTAATTGATTCCAAATTAGCAGCTGCTGCCATTATATTAAATGCCCCAGAAAATATCAAGACTAATCCTAATGTGGTAAAATTTGGTTTTGATGCAGACGAGGTATTGTTTACAAACAGCGAATATCGTTATCAAACAGAAGGTCTAGATGCTTTTTTGCAACATGAAAAGGAGAATGAAAATGTGCCTTTGCCTGAAGGTCCATTTGCAAAGTTTCTTTTAAAGCTCTCCCAAATTCAACAATATATACCAGGGCCAGAGGAATTATCTCCCTTAAAATTGGCTATTATCACTGCACGTTCTGGTGATGCAATTCAAAGGGTGGTAAACACGCTTAAACTTTGGGGAGTATACATTCACGAAATACATTTCCTAGGTGGTTTGTCCAAGGATAAGATATTGGAAGCAGCTGCGGTGGACTTTTTCTGTGATGACAGTGAAGCACATTTAGTGCCAGCATCTAAAAAAGTACCAACGGGGAAAGTGCCCTATGCCACAGGAAGTAAAATGAAAAACTTAGAAAAATAATTATATGAACATAACCGATGATATCCATCAACAGTTTGCAGAGTATTTTGAGGAGAAAGCTATCTGGCCTTATGCATATACGTTATCTCAAAAATTAATGGAGGGAAATATTTGTATTCCTGTAGACGAGGTGAAAGCGAATTTAGGATCCTCTCCATATGATACAGTAATGCCCTCAAATGATTTAGCCAATTATAATAAATTGGTTAGCTTACACAAAGCAGGTGCAGCACCATTTGTTTTACATAATGACCGATTGTATTTTCAGCGTTATTTTAAATATGAGACAAGCATTATTGAAAAATTAAAAAGTTTAATGGCGGTTGAAGCTGGTATGGTTGCAGAAAGAATGAAGCAATTAGAGTCAAAAGCTGATTTAATTAAAACGCTTACTGCCAATTATGATATTTGTGGGTTAACTGTAAAAGAACAAGTGGACTGGCAATTGGTAGCTGTATTACAAGCGCTTTTAAATAATTTTTCGATAATCACTGGAGGTCCAGGTACGGGAAAGACAACCACTTTGGCTAAATTATTGATCGTGTTATATGCTCTAGAGCCGGATGCAAAAGTTGCGTTAGCTGCTCCTACAGGTAAGGCGTCCATGCGCATGTATGAATCATTAAAAAGTAGTACACTGCCTTTTTCAGAGGTAACAAAAGCAAAAATTGACAACTTAAAACCTAGCACCATTCATAGTTTGTTGGGCTATAAAAAAGAGTCAGTTAATTTTAAATACAATGCCGAAAATTCATTACCGTATAATTGGGTTGTTGTGGATGAAGCATCCATGATTGATGTTCCTATGTTCTCCAAATTATTGTGTGCCTTGGGGGATAATTGTAGAATTATTTTATTGGGAGATAAGGATCAGTTGGCATCGGTGGAAGCAGGGAGTTTGTTGGGGGATTTATGCCAAACCTTACCAAGTTTAAATATGTTTTCAAGTGCCAATGCACAATGGATGAATCAATTTATTCCTGAGCCTGCAAGAAATATTCAACCTGAATTTATTGGAGAAAACAAACAATTATTATCAGGCCATATTATAGAACTAAAGTTTAGTCATCGATTTAATAGTCAAGGAGCTATTGGAAAAGTGAGTAAGGCAGTTATTGAAGGAGATTTAGAAAGACTAAAAAATTTGATAGGGGTTCAAACTGCTAGTAATGTGACTTTTGATTTTGAATATAAGGAGGAAATACTATCCAAATTTGTGGAAGGGTATGAAGCCTATATTAAAGAAATTGATATTGCAGAAGCATTAATAAAGTTAAACGAATTAAGGGTATTGGTAGCGGTCCGTGAAAGTAATAGAGGTATGTATGCAATCAATAAGTTTATTGAATTGCAATTACGCAAAAAAGGATTGATTAAGCCCGACGGTGATTTTTATGAAAATCGCCCCATCATGGTCACCCGAAATATGTATGACCTAGAGTTGTTAAATGGTGACACAGGTATTTTAAGAAAAGATGCTAATGGTAATATCAAAGCCTATTTTGAAGATGGTAAAGGAGGGGTCAAATCGGTTTTACCCGCCTACTTAACGTATAGTGAAACAGTGTTTGCTATGACAATACATAAAAGTCAGGGCTCAGAGTTTAATAAAGTATTAGTGGTATTGCCAGAGGGGACAAGCAATGCATTGTTGACCCGTGAGTTATTGTATACGGGAATTACCCGTGCAAAGGATCATATTACCATTCAGGGAAAGCAAGACACCATTGATTATGCAGTGGAGACTTGTGTAAAAAGAATATCAGGTATTACAGGTAGAATAGATCAATAATCATTTGAAAAAGATAGCATGAGTATAAATTTAAATGTCTCTAATTCATTACAACCTTTGTCGCATTTACTTGCACAAGAGATAAAAGATACTGCACAGGATCCATTTGTGAAGCAATGGATTGTTACGCAAACCGAAGGAATGAATAGTTGGTTAAAGCAAACTATTGCAAAACAAAATGGGATAGCAGCGAATCTTCATTTTTGTAAACCCAATGATATCATTTCAGAGATCTATCGAAAAATCATTCGTTCTGGAAAAAGTATTGTTAATTCCGAGGATATTCGTTGGTGTATTTATAGTTTATTAAATCATCCTGATTTTTTAAGTACATATCCTAATATATCCAATTATTATTTGGGTAATGATATTAAGCGTATCGCATTGAGTGATGAATTGGCCGATTTGTTCGATCAATATCAAATATATCGTCATGATATTGTAGAAACTTGGAATGAAAAATTAATGAATGGGGAGGCGCCGGAAACATGGCAAATGTGGCTGTGGATAAATGTGAAAATTAAGTTGGGGACTGCATACGAGGATAGAGTGCAAATGGCCAATTCTTTGATAGCTTCTTTAACTGACCCAGTAGTGCAGGAATCGGTGAAGCGAAATATTCCGTCTTTACATTTGTTTGGTCTTGCTGTAATTACGCCTTACTATTTACGCATTTTTCACGCACTAGCACAATTTATTGATATTCATTTGTATCTGGTGAATCCTTGTCCAGAACATATTTGGATGGATTATAATTCGGAGCAACAAATCACAAAGTTGCTTAAAAAAAGAAATAAACAACGAAAGGAAGTAGATCATCTATTGGTGGGCAATGATTTATTATTAAACTGGGGAACAATTATTAAAGAGTCTTTTAAACTATTGATGGATCATGATGATTTTGTCAATGTATATAATGACGATTTTGCAATGCCTATTGAAAATCCCAAAACCTTATTAAAGAAAATTCAACACGACATATACAATAACTCAAATAAGGAGCAACGTTTGGTGCTGGCGAATACGGATATAAAGGATGGTTCCATTACTATAAATGCCGCTTTTACACCAGTTAGAGAGGTGGAAATTTTATACAATTATTTAGTAACACTGGTTGACAAGAAAAAAGAACAATTATCTCCAAAGGACATTGTTGTTTTAGTAAGTGATATTGAATTGTATGCGCCATTTATACATTCGGTGTTTAGTAATTCAAAGTATGAGTTCAAATACAATATCGCTGATGAAAGTTATGCTGCCGGGAATAATTTATTTACTGCGGTTCAGGAAATATTGACATTAGATGCACAATCTTTTAAAGTGGAAGCGGTCTTAAAGTTATTAGAGTCGCCATATATCCGTAAACGATTTAAAATAAAGGATGAGGAGGCATTAAGAACTGCAGCTAGACAAGCTGGAATCATATTTAGCATGGAAGGACGAACTGCAGATGATACCCGTTATGTAAGTTGGGATTATGGTTTAAAGAAAATTATGTATGGCATTTGCATGAGTGGTGAGCAAGAAATTCATGATGGGCAAGATGCATTTATTCCTTTAGATACCGCAGAGGGTTCAGAGGCCATTGAGCGTGTA
>JACCDH011432468.1_pt1 | contig 17858 bp, 19 predicted proteins | sample 7442481 | NCBI WGS metagenome assembly JACCDH01 (sample SAMN15323433, study PRJNA562643) | freshwater metagenome | isolation source: river surface water | place: USA:Blue River Watershed | collected 2017-08-15
CATTGTGGTGCTTGCCCTCAGCATGCTGCGCTTTGTGTGGCGGCTAATGAACCCGCCGCCTGCCCTACCCGCAGGCATGAAGCCCTACGAGATCACCCTCTCCAAACTCACCCACTGGGTGTTTTATTTCCTGATTATCGCCATGCCGCTGTCTGGCTGGCTGATGGTTTCCGCCTCGCAGAAATACCCCACCGTGTTCTTCTGGCTGGGCGAAGTTCCCTTCCTGCCAATGCCCGAGGGAATCGACAAAAAAGCCACCGCCCACATGTTCAAGGAATATCATGAGCTGCTAGCGTTCGGTGCGCTGGGGCTACTCGCCCTACATGTCGGCGCCGCGCTGAAGCATCAATTCATTAACCGCGACAACCTATTCGCACGCATGATGCCACGCTTCCTGAAGCACTAAGCTATTCGCGCCCTGCCAAGCCAGTATCTTTCGCCACAATCTGGCCAGAAATGCCATGGCCAGAGCCCTGCGCTGCTTCCGCAAACGCAACTTTGGTCATTGGTTTTTCGAAATTGTTTGCTTCCAACAGGCTCGCAAACATTTTGTCCATCGCACGCGCTTCCTTATCCGTTGCGAACTGATTCACCGCAGCAGAAGTAAGCGCGGTCTCATCGCTAGACTTACCACGCGTCGTGAACGCAACCATCGCCCCACGGTCACCGTCCAGATCCGTGAACTTGGCACGAATCTCCGCTTTCTGTTGATACGCAGCAACCTCTTTTGGCTCCACTAAGCCATCCTTGTCGGTATCAATCGCCGCCGCCAGTTTCTCGCGCGCGGTCAGGATATCCTTTTTCTCACCCGCGCTATCTCTGCCCACCGAGTTGGGCGTGCGGTCGGCACCAACGGTGGCAATCAACACATCTTCAGCGCTCAACGCGACAGGCACTTCCTTGCCTCCCACTTTGGTGTTGTAGTCAAGCTCTGCAACTGTCTTGCCGTCCGCCGTGACAATGACTTGGTTACCCATCATCTTATACGCAATTTTGGCGTTCGACTCCGGCAACAGCAGCTTAAATTTCGTCGGGTGATCCGCTACCACATGAAGCTTCAGCGGCTCCGTGGGCATTTCATCCAGCTGCAAATCAGCCACCGCACCAACATATTCAACCTTGCCCAACTTCTCGTCTTTTATCGTGTAGCTATTCAGCTTCACAGAGAATGGCTTCTCATTTAAATCCGCGATATCTTTCTTATCGAGATGCACCACACGCTTGCCTGCATCTTCTTGCTCCATTGCAACATCCACGCGGCGGTCAAACGCATCGTCACCCGCACCTATCGCGGCACTCTCACCACGCGCCACCAGCTTCACATCTACACGATCCGCATATTCCGCGCCCAGCTTTTCCATCAACACCTGCTGCATCGCTTCTGCACGTTGCTCAGAGAGTGTTTGGTTATACGAAGCATTACCCGCTGCCGACGCGTAGGAGGTAACCGTCAAGCGCGCCGTTGGGTTATCCTTCAAGAAATCTTTTACGCGCTTTACTTGCGCATCCGCCATTTGCATCGCATCATCTACGTCTGCGCGGCTATGGTCGGTGCCTGCTTTTGCGACGTCCGCGCTGTTGGTCTCAAAGAATCCAGAGAACAACGGAACAGGCTTCATATCCGCCGCGCGATACTCATCCGTGACACGCTGAAACACGCGGGTTGTTGTCTTTTCAACATCCAGCGTGCGTGCACGAATTTGCATTTTCTCGTTGGTTTTGCTCGTATCAGCATAGCGATCCGTGCCCACAAAGATATGGGTTTGCTTTTCACCTGCTTCATGAGCCGTCACACGGTAAGTGTCATCCGTGACACCATCTTTGCCGATGTAGAATTCTTTTTTTCCCTCTGGCTTGCTGATAACATCAGGGTGCGCTTCAGCGCTGGAAACAGCGGCCGCTGCGGGCGCTTTTTCTGCGGGTTTAGATGGCTCGTTTTTGCCACCACCAATTCCACCAACATTATTGAACAGCACCATAATTTACCTCGTTTTGTTAAGGTAAATGTACTGCAAAATGATTAAACAAAGGTTAAGATTGGCGCAGAATATTAATATCGCCGCTTATTTGGCCTTAAAAGCCTGTGCGGCGGCGACGGCCAAGGCATCCGCCTTATCATTATAAACATCCCCGCTATGGCCCTTCACCCAATGCCACTCAATTTTGTGGGGCGCGGCGGCCGCCACAAGCGCTTGCCAAAGCTCAACATTTTTCACTGGCTTCTTGTCTGCCGTCTTCCAACCCTTTTTCTGCCAGCCTGCCAACCATTCGGTAAAACCCTGCATCACATACTTACTATCTGTATAAAGCGAGACATGGCATGGCTCCTTAAGCTGCTTCAGCCCCTCAATGGTTGCCTGAAGCTCCATGCGGTTATTGGTGGTCAGCGCCTCGCCCCCACTGCGTTCGCGCACATGCGCGCCGTAAATCAGCACCACCCCCCAGCCCCCAGGGCCCGGATTGCCGGAACATGCACCATCCGTGTATAACGTCACCTGCTTCATGCTTTATATCCCATATGCCGCGAGAGACTGCACCTGCTGATGAAACCGCAGCGCGGCGACATATTCCATCGGGTCCTTCGTATGCACCAGCGCGTTCGGGTCGCGGTTCACCCAATCATAGGCACGGGTGAGCAAAAACCGCATCGCCGCACCACGCAGCAACAGGGGCAACGCCTCGCGCTCTGCCGCGGATAACGGGCGCAGCTGCTGATAATGCGCCAGCAGCGCCTGCGATTTCTCGCGGGAGAATTCACCCACCGCCTCAAAACACCATGCGTTCATTGTCACCGCCACATCGTAGGCCAAGGCGTCGTTGCAGGCGAAATAAAAATCAATCAATCCGCTCACCGCATCGCCCGTGAAGAACACATTATCCGGAAATAAATCCGCATGAATAATGCCCTGCGGCAACGCTGCCACCTGCGGCCAATGCTGCGCCAGATACGCCAGCTCATCCGCCACAAATGCCGCTAGGCCGTGAGAAATATTTTCTAACCGCGCCGCCACACTGCGGTGCAATTGCTGCCACCCGCCAAGCGAAAGCGCATTCGCCCGCCGCCCAGAAAAATCCTGCGCCGCGATGTGCAAGCCCGCCAATGCTTCCCCCACCGATGCGGCATGCACGGCCGTCCATGTGCTGCGGCTCTCGCCTTGCAAAAAACTCACCAGCGACGCAGGCTTGCCCGCCACCTGCCCCACCAATGCGCCGTCGAGCCTCGGCATCGGCTGCGGGCAGGCAATGCCGCGCTGCGCCACATGCTGCATCAGCCCAGTAAAAAACGGCAGATCGTCTGGGTTCGTGCGTGCTTCATACAGCGTCAGAATATAGCGGTGCAGCGCCCCATCTTCTGTGCGCGTGCTCACTGAATAGTTGGTATTTTGAACGCCTTGGGCAATGCCCTGCGCATCCACGAATTGGCCAAGCGCATAGCTGCCCGCCAACAGGGCGCGGATTTCCTCGTGCGATAACGATGTGTAAACAGCCATAGGCGCTGTTCTAGCAGCCACCTATTCGCCTGTCACTTTTTTGCGAAACCATCGATTTTTTGCTGGTGCAGAGCCAATCCTTTAGCTATTCTCACCCGCAGGTAACATGTGGTTACGAGCAGTCGTGCCACACCAGCCACAATCCCAACACCCCACCGCATTTTTAGGAGAGCCGCGCATGTTTCGCCGTAGAGAAGATGGAACCGAAGAACTAATCCCAGATACCGAAACCACCAGCACTCCTGCTGCTGCAGCACCGGCTGCTCCAGGGGCGGCCATCAGCGCCATTCCGGCAGCACCGGCCGCACAAAGCTTCCGCCCCGCGCCGCCACAAGCCGCCATGGCGGCCACCCGCAGTGCAGCCCCGCTTTCCGCTGCGCCTGCAGCCGCGAGCAGCGAACCTGCGCGCACGCCTGCAACGCCTGTTTCCCGCGCAACCGGCGCAAAACGCGTGCTGACCGTTGGGCCAGAAATTCAAATGAAAGGTGAAATCACCAGCTGTGACCGCGTGGTGATTGAAGGCGTGGTGGATGCCACTATGCGCGACGTACACACCGTTGAGCTCGCCGAAACCGGCACGCTGAAAGGCACCGCCGAGGTTGAGGATGCTGAAATCTCCGGCACCTTCGAAGGCGACCTGCTGGTGCGTGGCAAACTGACGATCCAATCGTCCGGCCGCGTGCGCGGTAACGTAACCTACGGCGAAATCGAGATCCAACGCGGCGGCCAAATCTCTGGCAACGTGCGCAATGTTTCCGACGCCAAAAACGCTACCCTGCCAAACAGCAAAGCAAAAGCAGCGTAACGTAGTTAATACAAGAAAAAGGCCGCGCACCTCTGGTTCGCGGCCTTTTTTTATGCGTTTGTTTTCCCGCCAAAGCGGCACCATTCGCGCACCGTGCAGCGGGCACATTCGGGGGCGCGCGCCTTGCACACATAGCGCCCATGCAAAATCAACCAATGATGAGCGTGCTGTTTCCATTGTTTGGGGATGGCCTTTTCAAGCGCCAGTTCAGTCGCCAGCGGGTTCGTGGTGCGGCACAACCCCAAACGGTTCGCCACCCGAAACACATGCGTATCCACCGCAATCGTTGGCTCGCCCATCACACAATTTAGCCACACATTCGCCGTTTTGCGCCCCACTCCGGGCAACGTTTCCAGCGCCTCGCGCGTGGTCGGAATTTCACCGCCATACACCGCAATCAACCGCTCGCACAGGGCAATGATATTGGTCGCCTTCGTGTTAAACAATCCGATGGTCTTGATATGCTGCTTCAGCTTACCAATCCCAAGCTTCAGCATTTTTTGTGGTGTGTCCGCCGCCTTGAACAAACCGATAGTCGCCTTGTTCACCCCCACATCCGTCGCCTGTGCGGAAAGCACAATCGCCACCAGCAAACAAAACGGATTCGGCGCCACCAGCTCTGTCACCGGATGCGGGTTAGCCTCTGAAAACGCTTTAAAAATTGCGTTTATTGCAACGGGTTTCAACAATGCGGTGGTGGCAGCCATGCGCCCACCCTAACCGATTGAGCCCGCATGCGAAAGCCCCAAAACTTCATCAAACTGTCACACTTCTCGCCGCGCTTTTTGCTACAATCAAGCTATGAATACATCCGTACAGCGCTCCGCATTGGCACAAGCCCCTAACACCGCAGGCACCTTCCTGCGCGGCTTCCGCTCGGGTGCGCTGAACAGCTCGCTAATGCTGGGTATCTTTTCTGCCGTCACCATGGCCGTCACCGCAAGTTTGACATTGCCGCTGGGTCTTAGCGTGATGGGCATCACTGTGCTCACCACCGGTATCTTCAGCGGCGTGATGGGTGTGAAGAAATCAACCGAATCAAAAGGCGCAGGCCATGAAGTGGCCGCGCCGCGCGCGCAAACCCGCGCACCCGCCCCCTCGCCCGCCCTTTCGCAAGCGGTGGAAATGGAACAAGCCCCTGCCCTTGAAACCCGCACGGATTGGGCCGATCGCACCCGCCGCAGCACCGATGCCCCAAGCCGCGTGCAACAAATCCTCGCCAATGGATCGTTGAGCGACAAAGACCGCGCCAGTGCCATTCTGGCCGAACGCGCACAAGCCGCCAACACAGGCGCTTCCATTTCCTAAAGAATGCCACGGGGCGCACCACCACCCTGCGCACCGCCACACCCTCAAAAATATGCTTAATTTTTTATCGTTTCTGTGCTATAGTTCTGGTGTTGGGGACGTGTTTCCCAACCCATAAAAAAAGAAAAGAGCTAGGGTAGTGTCATGTCACGGTTAGAATTCCCAGAATTCAAGCCAACGTTCAACGTCAGGCTTGCTGAGCAGAAAAAATATCTTGCCCAACTGGAAAACGCGCGCCGCGTGAATCAAGCGTCGGACGACGCAACGTCGCTCGCGATTGCCACACGCATCAACGCGGATGTGGTGGCGCTGGGTGCAGCGGCAACCACTGCCGCCACTGGCCAAGCATTGCTCGCCGTTGCCGATGGCGGGCTTGCCGCCACCTCCGGCATTTTGGAGCAATTAAAGTCCCTCGCCACGTTGGCGCAATCCGGCGCGCTCAGCGCCGCCGACCTCGCCACGGCGAACGATCAATTCACCGCACTCACCAACGAGCTGGATGCCATCGCCTCCACCACCAGTTTCAACGGCCAATCGCTGCTCGATGGCAGCTCTGGCTTCGCCACTGGCGCCACCTTCCAGCTTGGCGCGAATGCGGGCGACACCGTCACGGTAACGCTCAACAGCACCACTTCCGCCGCGCTTGGCCTAAGCACCAGCAACCTGCTGACACCGGCCAATGCCGCCAGCGCCTTGAACGCGATTGATGCGGCCATCGCCGCCGTCGCGGGCGACCGCGCGCAGGTAGGTGCCACCGCATCGCAGTTCGAATTCAGCAGCGCACTCATCGCCGCCACGCGCGAGAACAGCATCGCGAGCGTTTCAAGCCTACTAGATGCAGATGTGGCGGATGCAAAAAGTAAAGAGACAGTAGCCGCACTGCTGAATGAGGCGAACATCACCGCGCTCGAGCGCACCAACGCCAAGCGCAAAAACCTGCTCTCTCTGCTACAATAAAATACGTGTAATTACGCGTGCACCTGTTGCATTTCTCGCGGGGCAACCATGCCGGCTGCGTGGCGCTCGCCGGAGATAGTGCTTTCTGGCTGAGAAGCGTTCAGCGTTGGCGGTGCATCACCCGTGGCGTCCGCCATTGGCACAACCGCCTCCCGCGTCACACTCGGCTTCTCGGATGCCAGCTGCGCCTTCTGCGCCCGCTGCTTAGCAAAAATCCGGCTCGTTACGTAGAGAATTGACGTCGCCGCCGCTGTCGCAAAAACATCCAATGCCCCCAGCTTGCCATAACTGAACATCTTGGTTTCGTGAGCAACCTTAATTTCATTCATCGCTTCTTTTGTTAGCGCTGCACCATTTTTCTTTGTTTCTTCAGCAATTGCTTTCTCCATCGCCGCAACATTGTGGGTGGGCTTATCGCCAAGCCGTTTACACACCTCTTCACCAACAATGGTTTCAAAGTTTCCAAGAGCGGCCGGATTACGCAGCCATTTCGACAATGCGCCCATTAACTTAAACCCAGAAAATACGGCGCACCAAGCAACCAAGCGCCCCTTCAGAATAGACCCAAATGTCTGCGGCGCAGGGTTTTCAACCACTGTTTTTTTGTCTTTATCGCTACCGAAATGCTGATTAAACCATGTAACGATGGGCTTTCTGAAATGCTCTGCTACGTATACTGGAAGAATCATAACTGTGCCGCCGATGCCAAGAGTGGTGGCGCGAACAGCTGTTTCCGCATTCTTAGGATCTGCACCCCATTTTTCTAGGTAAGAAGCGCATTTTTTGAAGAATGCTTTACCCCCACCATGGTCGCCCCAATAGGCGAGCGGAATAGTGAGGATGAACGTTCCAACACCATTCAATCCAGCATAGATCCAACGATCAAAAAGCTTGTCACCATGCGTGCGTGCAGGTTTCGCAGGCGCGGCAACAGGCGCGTCGGGAAGCTTGGATTCGCTATTCTGTGGCGTATTGGCCAATAAACTACTCCTATTCACCTTGCAGTGTACCCTAATTTTAAGGCCAGATGTGTGAAGGTTTTATGACATCCGTGCGCCCAAACAGAAGCTTACCCAAGGATTTCCGCCATTTTATGCCCCGCTATGCCACCACCATGGCCTTCATGTCGCACTGGCGCACCATCCACACCGTTTTGAATGGAAAGCGAAAATTTCATTAGACAGCAGCCTATTTTGTGGCAATGTGCGGGCATTCACACATTACCGTCTAGGGAGTTCTTATGCGTACGTTTATTCTTGGTTTACTTGCTGCCACCACGCTCAGCACTGCTGCGCTGGCACAATCTGGCCCATTCGGCGTTCCAAGCGCCCCGCTCACCGCAAGCGAAACCGCTGCCATCAAAGCAGAAGCCGCAAAAATCAAACGCGAGCGCGCAGCTGCCGCTGAACGCGCACGCAAAGCACGTGAAGCACGCGCCGAGAAAGCACGCTTGGCTGCAGAAGCTGCAACCAAAATTGAAGAGCCTGTGATCGAGCCTGCTGCTCCCGTTGCCGCAGACCCAATGGCGATCGAGCCTGCTGCTCCCATCTCCGCTGCACCTGCTGCGGTTGAGCCAGCACCCGTTGCTGCGCCTACAACCACCATCCCGATGGATGTAGCGCCTGCTGCTCCTGCAGCGGCACCCGTTGCACCTGCCGCAGGTCTTCCTCCAATGGAAGCACCACAACACTAGGCATCTTATGCCTCAACAAAAAAGCCGTGAAGCACTCCTTCACGGCTTTTTTTGTGGCTATCACCAACGAAAGGCCTCGCTATGAAACACCATCTCATTGCCCTGATTGCCGTCACATCCCTTGCATTCCCTGCCGCTGCGCTGGAGGTCACGAACCTCGACACGCATGAACACCGCGTCGCACTAGACGTTGCTGGCTCGCAAGAAATCCGCACCGTTGCAGCAGGCGCAACAGAGTTTTTCGTGGGAAAGCCTAACGGATTTATTTCACTGCTCTCCGCAAAAACCCCTAAAAAAGGCAAAGCAACCCTGCAATCGGATGGCATCCTTTCTGGCTATATCGGCAATGGCCGCACGAGCGGCCTTCCCGCAGAAAACCGCGATGTATTTGTAATCTGGCCGGATGGCAGCTTCACCCTGCAACAACGCCGCCGTGGCGGACGCTTTAATTAGGGCTACGCGTTCTTGACCTGAATTGCCGCCTGCGCTGCTGCCAAGCGTGCAATCGGCACGCGGTATGGCGAACAGCTAACATAGCTTAAGCCAATTTTCTGGCAGAAGGCGATAGAGGCTGGGTCGCCGCCATGCTCGCCGCAAATGCCCAGCTTGATATCCGCGCGCACACTGCGCCCGCGCTCTGCCGCCAGCTTTATCAATTCGCCCACGCCGTCTTGGTCGATGGTCACGAACGGATCCTGCTCAATCACGCCCTGCTTCTTATATTGCTCGATGAAGTTCGCTGCATCGTCGCGCGAAATCCCTAGCGTGGTCTGTGTGAGATCGTTGGTACCGAAGCTGAAGAACTCCGCATATTCGGCGATATCCGCGGCACGCAGTGCCGCACGCGGCAGCTCGATCATCGTCCCCACTTGATAAGGCACGCTCACGCCTGATTTCGTAAACACATCCTTCGCCGTATCGTCGATAATCTGCTTCATCAGCTGCAGTTCTTTTTTCGTCATCACGAGCGGAATCATAATCTCGGGAATCACGCTGGATTCCTTCTTCACTTCCACCGCGGCCTCAAAAATCGCCCGCGCCTGCATCGCGTAAATCTCGGGGTAGGTAATGCCCAAGCGCACCCCGCGATGCCCAAGCATCGGGTTTGCTTCATGCAGCTGGCTCGCGCGGTATTTCACCGCTTCCAGCGTCAGGTGGCTGGCGTCTGCCACTTCCTGCATTTCACTTTCCGTGTGCGGCAAAAACTCATGCAGCGGCGGATCCAGCAAGCGAATCGTTACTGGCAGCCCATCCATAATACGGAAGATATCCACGAAATCCTTACGCTGCATCGGCAGCAGTTTTGCCAGTGCCGTCTCACGCGCCTTTTTGGTTTCCGCCACAATCATTTCGCGCATCGCGATAATGCGCTCGGCATCGAAGAACATATGTTCCGTGCGGCACAGCCCAATGCCTTCCGCGCCAAACCCGCGAGCGGTTTTCGCATCCAGCGGCGTCTCGGCGTTGGTGCGTACTTTCAGCGTGCGCACCGCATCCGCCCATGTCATCACCGCCTCAAAATCGCCCGAAAGGTCTGGCTGAACGGTGGCCACTTCGCCCAGAATCACTTCACCCGTCGAACCGTTAAGCGTGACAATATCACCCTCGCGCACCGTCACGCTGCCTGCCGTAAATTCCTTGCGCGCGTAATTGATGCGCACCTCGCCTGCGCCAGAAACGCAGCATTTTCCCATGCCGCGCGCAACCACTGCCGCGTGGCTGGTCATGCCCCCGCGCGCCGTCAAAATCCCCTGCGCGGCATGCATGCCATGAATATCCTCTGGGCTGGTTTCAATCCGCACCAGAATCACTTTTTCTTTCAAATTCGCTGCATGCTCCGCATCATCCGCCGAGAACACCACCTTGCCAGAAGCCGCACCAGGGCTGGCGGGAAGCCCGCGCGCAATCACCTGTTTCTTGGCTTTGGGGTCAAGTGTTGGGTGCAGCAATTGGTCGAGCGCATGCGGGTCAATACGCAGCAGCGCCTCTTCTTTCGTGATCAGTTTTTCTTCCACCATGTCCACGGCAATTTTCAGCGCCGCTTTCGCCGTACGCTTGCCGTTGCGGGTTTGCAGCATCCACAGTTTGCGGTTCTCCACCGTGAACTCGATGTCCTGCATATCGCGGTAATGGGCTTCGAGCTTCTGGTAAATCTTCACCAACTCAGCGAACACATCGGGCATCACTTCTTCCATGCTCGGCAGATTGCCGCCTTCGGCTTTGCCTTGAATCGTCAGCGGTTGCGGCGTGCGGATGCCCGCTACCACGTCTTCGCCCTGCGCGTTGACGAGGAACTCACCGTAAAATGCTTTCGCGCCCGTGGACGGGTTACGCGTAAACGCCACGCCCGTCGCGCAGTCATCGCCCATATTGCCGAACACCATGGACTGAATATTCACCGCCGTACCCCAATCCGCAGGAATGTCATGCAGGTTGCGGTAGGTAATCGCCCGCGGGTTCATCCAGCTATCGAACACGGCGCGCACCGCGCCCCACAGCTGCTCGTTCACATCCTGCGGGAAAGGCTTCTTGATTTTGCGCTCCACGCATTCCTTATATTGCGCCACCAGATCCTTGAGGTCGTCCGCCGTCAGGTCGGTATCCTGCGAGAAGTCGCGCTCGTTCTTCATCAAATCCAGCAAATCTTCGAACTCATCATGGTGCACATCCAGCACCACGTCGGAATACATCTGGATAAAGCGACGGTAAGAATCATAGGCAAAGCGAGGGTTACCCGTCTTTGCGGCCAGCCCCTCCACCGTTTCGTCGTTTAGGCCAAGATTCAAAATCGTGTCCATCATCCCAGGCATGGATGCACGCGCGCCCGAGCGCACCGACACCAACAGCGGGTTCTTCGCATCGCCAAACTTACGGCCAACCGCCTGCTCGATATAGCGCACCCCATCCGCCACTTGCGCTGCCAGCGCCTCGGGGAAGTTTTTCTCAGCCGCATAATAGGCCACGCACACATCCGTCGGAATGGTGAATCCGGGGGGAACCGGCAAGCCAAGCGAGCACATATCCGCTAGGTTGGCGCCTTTGCCGCCCAGCTGGTTTTTCATCGCAACCGAGCCCTCAGCCTTGCCATCGCCAAAGGTGTATACGAGTTTTTCTGTCGGTTGGGTTTTCATCGCGGTTGCTACCTTAGCCATGGTTATCCCTCAATTTTCGAAAAATCAGCGATGCTTGCTGCGGTTTCACGCACGCCCGCCAACAGCGAAAGGCGCGCATCTTTAAAGCCTTCTTCGGTCACCAGCAGGTCTTCGAAGAATGTGTTGATCGGTGCCGTAAGCTGCGAAAGCGCCTCGAGTGACACCACGTTTTGCTGCAGCGCTTTGTGCAGCGCCTGCTCCGCAGGCTGCGCGAACGACGCCGTTTTTGCCGCAGCAAAATGATAGCTGGTTTTCGCCTTTTTCTCTTCCGCCGCCAAAATATTGAGCGCACGCTTAATCGCCGCCAGTGAAGCTTGTTGCTTGGTCGCGAATTCAGAAAGCGCCTGCGCACTGGAAATAATCTGTAGCGGCTTGAAGCCAGCCTCACCCATGCCCATCGTCGCCTCGATAATATCGTGGCGCATCCCCATGTCGCGCATCAGGTTCTGCAAGCGGTCGGCAAAGAAGCTGCACACTTCGCCAGCCACTTTTTTGTCAGAAATCAGTGCCGTCAGATCAATCTGCCATTTGTGGTGCAGCACAATACGCAACACGCCCAGCGCCGCACGGCGCAGTGCCAGCGGGTCTTTGGAGCCTGTTGGTTTCTCACCCGCCGCAAACAACGACACAATCGAATCCAGCTTATCCGCCACCGCAATAATCGCGGCGAGCTGGGATTCCGGAACGGAATCGGAAGCGCCAAGTGGTTTGTAATGGTCGCGAATCGCATCCGCCACCGCGGGCGACTCGCCTTGCGCGGTTGCGTAATAGCGTCCCATGATACCTTGTAGTTCAGGGAACTCGCCCACCATGCCCGAGGTTAAATCCGCCTTGGCAAGCAGCGCCGCGTTGCGCACGGTTTGCACGTCTGTAAAGCCCACGGCGTTTGCAATCTCAACCGCCAGCGCTTCGATGCGCGCGACCTTCTCGTTCATCATGCCCACCTTGGCATGGAACACGACATCTTTCAGCCCCGCAGCCCAATCACGCAGCGATTTTTTGCGGTCCTGCTCCCAATAAAATTCACCGTCCGAAAGGCGGGCACGCAGCACGCGGGCATTGCCTGCAATCACGCGCTTGCCGCCATCCGCCGTCACCATGTTAGCCACGGCAATGAACTGGTTGCTTAATTTACCATCCGCCCCCTGCAGCGCGAAATAGCGTTGGTGCACTTTCATTTCTGAAATCAACACCTCTGGCGGCAGTTGCAAAAACTTTGCATCAAATTCGCCCAGCAGCGGCACCGGCCATTCCACCAATCCCGTCACTTCGTCCAGCAGTGCTTCGTCTGCCACCACGGATAATTTTGCTGCGCTGGCGAGTGCAGCAATTTCTGCAGCAATTTGCGCGCGACGCGCCGCATAATCCACCACCACATGCGCGGCCTTCAGCGCGTCCTCATACTTCTCGGCATGCGCCAGCGTAATCGGCTGCGGCGCAAGGAAGCGATGCCCTTCCGTGACGTTACTCGCCGCCAAATGCGCGAACTGAACAGGCACCACGGCGTCATCCAGCAAGCACACAATACGGTGCAGCGGGCGAACCCATGCCAGCGGCCGCGCCCCCCAGCGCATGGATTTCGGCCACGCAAAACCCGTAAGCACATCCTCAATAATCGTCTTCGCTACCGACGCTGTCGGCTGCCCTTTGCGCTCAATCGTCGCGTAGTAATATCCATCGCGCTGTTCACATTGCTCCACCGTCAATCCGGTCGCGCCAAGGAAGCCCTTCATCGCCTGTTCTGGCGCGCCCACTTTAGGGCCTTTGCGTTCCTCGCGCACATCTGGCTGAATCACGGGCAAGCCAAACAGCTGAATCGCCAAGTGGCGTGGCGAAACAAAGGTTTTCACCTGCTGGGCTTTCAGGCCATTTTTCTCCAGCCCCGCAAGCATGGCGCGCTGCAATTGCTCCGCAGCATTGCGCTGCATGCGGCTTGGGATTTCTTCCGAGAACAGTTCAAGTAGCAGCGTAGCCATTATTTTTTCGCACCTTTTTTTGCAGTCACTTTGCGTAGGCGCTTGGGGTCAACCATCGCCGCATCCGGTTTTTTCTTGATCGTATTTTTTGCACCCAGCAGCACCACGGTCGGTGTGTGGCGAGCCGCTTTTTTGCGCTCCATCTGGCAATAGGAAACCACGATAACCTTATCGCCCTTGCTCACCAAATGCGCGGCTGGCCCATTAATCACAATCTCGCCCGAGCCTGCGGGATATTCCAGCACATAGGTCGTCAGCCGTGCGCCGTTGCGGAAGTTCAGCACATCCACCTGCTCGTGCGGCAGCAGCCCCGCCTTGTCCATCAAGTCGCGCGGAATGCCGATCGAGCCTTCATAGTTCAAATCCGCCCCCGTCACCGTCGCGCCGTGTAGCTTACATTTCATCATGGTCAGCATCATAGCTGGGCTCCCTTAACGATACTGCATTTTGCGTTAGCAGTCGGATGCGTTTTCATGAACTGAAGAACAACTCCCGCAGGGTTGCGGATATCTTCTGCCATCAGATTTTGAATCGCGCGCTTACCATTACTATAGGTAATGATAAGGAAGGATTTAATGTCTCGATCCTCAACCGTTAGATAGAATTCATTAGCTTGCGCATCCGTAATCTCGTGCATGTCTACAAGCTGATTTAACTTGGTGCGAACATCGCTGCCTTCCATTTTTGTCATACGCAAGAAAGTGTTTTTAAACAGCGGAGAGCTGAAGGCGCGGTCTGCCTTCTTGAACATATCCATTGGAATTTGTTCGACCCAAAGACGAATTGTCTCCGCACGTAGTTTTTGGGGAGACATCTGAGCGAGCGCATGCCGTGTGTAGTAATCAGAGAATCCATAATTATTGAGGCATTTGCCTAAATCAGAATGAGTAATCTTTGAGGAAATCATCTCTCTGATTTGCCCCTGATTCTCTTCTTTGGCCAGATCCTTTTGTAGGTTGACTAGAGATTGACCATTCGTAACGGGGAAGATACGTTCAGCTATAGCAGTAGCAGTCTTTCTCTCTTCTGCTGTTTTTTGAGGCGACACAACAGTAATATAGCCTCTGGGACCGCAGCCCGACAACAACGCAACAGCCGCAACGACAAGGACAAATCTACTCAACATCACGCGGCCTCCTGCGTTTTCACCCATGCTTCGCAGCAGGCTTTCGCCAGCGCGCGCACACGGCCGATATAGCTCGCGCGTTCCGTCACCCCAATCACGCCGCGGGCATCCAACAAGTTGAAGCGGTGCGAGGCTTTGATGCACTGGTCATACGCCGGAAGCACCAGCCCTTGCGAGCGTTCGTTGGTATGAGCGAGAAGCGATTTACATTCCGCCTCGGCTTCCTCGAACTGCTTAAACAGCTGCTCAGTATTCGCCGCTTCAAGGTTGTAGGCCGAGAATTCCACTTCGTTCTGCTTGAACACATCGCCATAAGTGAACTGCACTTCGCCCTCTTTGGCATCGTTCCATTTCAAGTCGTACACATTCTCCACGCCCTGAATATACATCGCAAGGCGCTCCAGACCATAGGTCAGCTCACCCGAAATGGGGCTGCATTCGATGCCGCCCACTTGTTGGAAATAGGTGAACTGCGTCACTTCCATGCCGTCGCACCAGACTTCCCAGCCAAGCCCCCACGCGCCAAGCGTCGGGCTCTCCCAGTCGTCTTCCACAAACCGAATATCATGTAAGGATGGATCAACGCCTAGCTCCCGAAGGGAGTCCAAATAGAGCTGCTGCAAGTTATCGGGCGAGGGTTTCAGGATCACCTGAAACTGGTAATAATGCTGCAAGCGGTTTGGGTTTTCGCCGTAGCGTCCATCCTTCGGGCGGCGGCTCGGCTGCACATAGGCGCAGTTCCAAGGCTTGGGCCCAAGCGCCCGCAAGGTTGTGGCGGGGTGGAACGTCCCCGCCCCCACTTCCATGTCATAGGGCTGCAAAACAACGCACCCCTGACGCGCCCAGAAATTTTGTAAGGTCAGAATAATATCTTGAAACGATTTCGCCACATGCCACTCCAAAAACTGCTCGTGGTGTAGCGCTGAAAGCCCTTTAAATCAAGGCTATATCGCAGTTGCGAATGTGAATAACTACGCGCCAGATTCGATTCCGCCTATAGGATTCGACCGCATTCCAGAAGCCTGAAGGCGCAGCCTTCTACGCATGCCCCACAGCGGTGGAGTAAAACGCCATATCAATCCCCAGCGATTTGCTGGCTGTCGCCCATTTCAGTTCGTTTTCGGTGTCGAACATCAAGGCGGCGGTGGCGGGCACATTAATCCAGCTATTGGCTTCAATTTCCGCCTCCAACTGGCCTGCGCCCCAGCCTGCATAACCCACCACCAGCGCGGCTTTTTCGGGCCCCTTGCCCTGTGCAATATCCGTGAGGATATTGGTCGAAGCCGTCACCGCCAGCTCACGCGAACGGGCAAGCGAGAAGTCGCGGTAATAATCTGCCGTGTGAATGACAAACCCGCGCGCACGCTCCACAGGCCCCCCAAAATAGGTCGGGATTTGCTTCGCCGCCACGTCTTTCGGCAAATCCATCCCCTCCAGCAATGCCGAATAGCTGAGCAGCTCAAGCGGCTGGTTAATCACCAACCCCATTGCGCCATCGGCCGAATGGGCAAAAATATAAATCACCGATTTTTGAAAACAGCCCGAGTCAATCACAGGCGTTGCCACCAGCATTTGCCCCGCCAGATAGCCGGTGGAAGTGGAAACATCCATGGGTGTCACATGGCGCATTTGCCCTGCAGAAAGCGCAATATCCTTAGTCGATAATATACTGGATTCATTTGATTTTTTCTTAGACCTAAACGCGCGGAACAGTTTCATAATACGGGGTATTCTCCTAACAGTTACCATTCAAATTACCATGTAAGCAGCGCCACTCAAAATACAATAACGCAGCAACAAAATCTTTCTGGGCGGCGCAAATAGATAAAAATAGAAAAATAATAGATCGCGTTAACGAAATCGAAAGGATTGCTGTGGTACTCTGAACTCATGAGGTCCGATATGAGCACACACACCACACAAACCATTTCTTCCCCACGACGGGTGAATGTCACCCCCGCGAGCGGAAAGAATCCCGCCTTCATCACCGTATATTTTCGTGATGCTGCTTCGGCGCAGGCGGGCTACCACCATTTGCCTTCGGGGCTTTCCACCGACCCACGCACCGCGCTGGATCTGGCTAAGCCAATGCCAACCCTTTGCTATCCGGTAATTTAAATGGCTAAGCACGCACTCCACGACCATCTGTCCGCACTCGCCGCTATGGGCGTTTCCGATGCCGCACTAAAAGTGTTGGAAGCGCCAATCGCAGCTGCCGTCAATGGCGCAACGAAGTTTCATGCGATTCCAGAAATTGCCGCTATGGCCAACAGCACCCTCGCCGTAAAAGCGGTAAGCGGTGCCGCAGAAGGCATCGCCCATGGCGGCTCTATCAACAAGTCTGGCGGCGGGATATCTGTTTAATCCCACTGTAAAGACTGCAAGAATCAAATAAATTAGAATTTACGTTCAGCTTTTAGCTGCACTCTACTTTTTTCGGCGCGCCTCAAACACGCGTCGTAGTTGTTTCGTGCAACTCATCCCTGCGAACCAATCAGCCCTGCGCGGCGAACGGATTTCCAAAAACAAAACGGCTCCGAATCGCAATGGAAAAACCATTAGGATTCGGAGCCGTTCTCAATCAAAAAGGCCGCTTCGAAGGTCTGGCGACGTCTTACTCTCCCATGCCTTAAGACATAGTACCATCAGCGCTGAAAGGTTTCACGGTCGTGTTCGGTATGGGAACGTGTGGTACCACTTTCGCTATAATCACCAGACCGTCGAAACGGCCTTTTTGATTGGGGGATGGTTTCCCATCCCCCATATGTATAGGTATCTACAAACTGTTGTTTCATTAGTTCAACTCAGCTTCAACACACAGTTCAAAGACCAGCTTTGCACTGCACGTGAAGGATCATAATAATCGAATCAAGCCAGCCTCGGACGAATCCGAGATGCTAGATAAAACAATGGAGCAATTAGTACCAGTTAGCTGCACTCCTTACGGAGCTTCCACATCTGGCCTATCAACGTGATGGTCTATCACGGCTCTCATAGGGAAACCTTGTTTTAAAGCTGGTTTCACGCTTAGATGCTTTCAGCGTTTATCCATTCCGCACATAGCTACCCAGCTGCGCCATTGGCATGACGACTGGTGCACCAGAGGTGCGTCCAACCCGGTCCTCTCGTACTAAGGTCAGATCTTCTCAAGTTTCCTACACCCACGGCAGATAGGGACCGAACTGTCTCACGACGTTCTAAACCCAGCTCACGTACCACTTTAAACGGCGAACAGCCGTACCCTTGGGACCTTCTCCAGCCCCGGGATGTGATGAGCCGACATCGAGGTGCCAAACCTCCCCGTCGATGTGAACTCTTGGGGGAGATCAGCCTGTTATCCCCGGCGTACC
>JACCDH010215941.1_pt1 | contig 17857 bp, 19 predicted proteins | sample 7442481 | NCBI WGS metagenome assembly JACCDH01 (sample SAMN15323433, study PRJNA562643) | freshwater metagenome | isolation source: river surface water | place: USA:Blue River Watershed | collected 2017-08-15
CACCTGTCGGTCTACCACCTGACGCTGGAGCCCAACACCTATTTCGCCAAATTCCCGCCCAGCTTGCCGCCCGAGGATGAGGCCTGGGCCATGCTGGACGCCATCACCGAAGGCACCGCTGCCGCCGGCCTGCAGCGCTACGAGGTGTCGGCTTACGCGCGACCCGGTCACCGCTGTGGCCACAACCAGAACTATTGGCAGTTTGGCGACTACTTGGGCATTGGCGCTGGCGCCCACAGCAAGCTCAGTTTTGCCCACCGCGTCATGCGCCAGGTGCGGCTGCGCGACCCGCGCCGCTACATGGAGGGCGCGGCGCGTGGCGACGCGGTGGCGCAGACCGAGGCGGTCAAACGCAGCGAGTTGCCGTTTGAGTTCATGCTCAACGCCTTGCGCTTGCGCGACGGCTTTTCGCTGGCGGACTTTGCCGCCACCACCGGACTGCCTTTGTCGACCATCGACGCGCCCATCAAAAAAGCCAGCGCGTCGGGCTGGCTGGTGGTCGATGGGGACTGGGTGCGGCCCACCGAAAGGGGATTTGATTTTTTGAGCGACGTGCAGTCGCTGTTTTTGCCCGATTGAGCGCCGCAGCGAGTGCGGCGCGGTGGCGACTCAGGACGCCAGGCGCAGCGGCTGGCTCATGCCGGGGGCGCGCACGCCGGGCAGGGTGGTCCAGGCGTCGCGGATGTCGCTCATGAGGCCGTGCACCTCTTCCAGAGCTTGCAGATCGTCGTTGGCGTTGATGTGCAACAGCCGACGGGTGATGTAGCTGTAGAGCTCATCAAGGTTCTGGGCGAGTTGGTTGCCCTTGTCGAAGTCCAGCGCGCTTTGCAGACCCAACACAATGCGACCGGCCTTGGTCAGCGCCTTGGATTTGGCTTCAATGTTGTTGCGCTGGATGTGGCCGCGGGCAAACGCCAAGCTTTCCAGAAAACCGTCGAACAGCATCAGGATCAGTTGGGCGCTGTCGGCGGTGGCCACCCCGGTGGTGACTTGAACGGCGGCGTAGCTGTCGAGGGCGTTTTTGTGCAGGCGCATGGTGAACTCCGATATGAATCAAACCTTGCAACAGGTATCGGAGTGGCCGGCGGTAACTTTAGCCGCCGTCAGATTTTCAGTGACACTCGCAGCTTTTTGACGGTCGCGCTCAACAGTTGGCTGACGCGAGACTCGCTGACACCCAGAATCTCGCCGATTTCCTTCAAGTTCAGCTCTTCGACGTAGTACAGCGACATGATGAGTTTTTCTCGGTCAGGCAGTTCGTCGATGGCCTCTGTGACCGCGTCCATGAACTCCGCGTGCTCCACCAGGGCCTGGGGCTGTTGCGAGGCGTCGTCGGCCAATGCCATGACCTCGTCTTCCACGTCTTCAATCGAGTGGGTCTCAGACCGATGGGCTTGGCCACGCTCGTGGTGCAGGGCGTCGATGGACAGGCCCATGAACTCGGCGATTTCGCTCTGTGTGGGCTGACGACCCAGTTCGGCGGCCAGTTGGTGCTGGGCTTCGCTTTCGCTGCGGTTGAAGGACACCGCAGAGCGCGGCAAGTAGGACAGGCGGCGCACCTCGTCGAGCATGGCGCCGCGCACCCTGCGCAGCGCGTAGTTCTCGAACGCATGACCCAATGTCGGGTCATACGAGCGCGCGGCCTCAATGAGGCCCAGCATGCCCACCTGGATCAACTCGTCCAAGTCCATAAAGGGCGGAATCCGCGCCTTCAGGTGGATCGCCACCCGTTTGACCATGGGCATGTGCGAGAGCACCAGCTGCTCATGCCGGGTCTCGCTGGCTTCGTACATTTCCAAAGCGGCGGCCATGGTGTCACCTGCTGAGCGTGGAGGTTTGCAGCATGCGCTGCATAAAAAACTGCAAACGGCCGCTCGGCTGTTCGATTGGCGGCAGGTCTTCGACCGCTTGTGCCAAACGCCGGAAGTCGGCAGCGCCTTTGCTGCCCGGGGCAAAGTCGAGCACGGTTTTGTATTTGCGTTGAGCGGCCAGCACCAACTCGTCGCTCTCGATGCTGCCCAGGTGGCGCACCGATTGACCCAGGAAGCGGGTGCACACGTCGTTCATGCGGCCAAACAGCTGCTTGCCTTCCAGCGGGCTGTCCACCATATTGGGGATCAGGTAGACCTCATCGAGGTCTTCTTCTAGGGTCATGACCTTGATCATGCCGTAGGCGTCGGCGATGGACGAGGGTTGGTCGCACAGCACCACAAATCGGCGTTGGCAAGCGGCCATGAAGGCCAGTACGGGGGGCGATATGCCCGCGGCCACATCGACGATCAGGTAGTCGATCGGTTCTTCCAGATCGTCAAAGGCGTGCACGATGGCGCCGATTTGTGCCATGTCGAGCGCGGCAGCCTCGCGCAGGCCTGAGACGCCGGGCACCAGCGAGACGCCTTGCGGCGTGGTCACCGCCACCTCTTTGAGCGTTTTTTCACCGCGCAGCACATGGCCAATGTTCCACGGGGTTTTGACGCCCAGCGAGATCTGTGCGTTGGCCATGCCCAAATCGGCGTCGAGCAGCATGACTTTGCGGCCGCGCAGGGCCAAGGCGACAGCGAGGTTGACCGACACCGTGGTTTTGCCCACCCCACCCTTACCGCTGGCAATGCCGATGACCTGTGGGCAGCTCTGTTGTGATTTCATGTTGTATCCCGAATGGCGGCAATCGATGCGTCAGGCGGCGACCCACTGGGGGCGTGGCCTGTGTTTGGGCGTGGCGGCGCTCGGCGCATCGCTGCGCCGTCGGCCAGGCCCTTGCAGGTTGAGCACAATCGCAGGCGGTGGCGTTCGGTGGGCTGCATTGGCGCGTGCTCGCGCCGCTCCCTCGCCGGCTGCGATGCCAAGAGCTGGTGATGCAGCAGTGGAATGGACTGGGCGCGGTGCGTCGGACCTTCGCTCGTCCACCGATGGCACTTCGAACGGTGGCAACAGGGCCGCCACCGGCGCCATAGCGCGCTCCACCAACAGATCGGGTCGCCACCGCTGCAGGGGCGCTTGCGTGTGTGGACTGTCGGACAGTCCGGCAATCGGTATTCGCTGGTTGCACAGCTGTTGCAGCAAGCCCCAAGGTTGTTCGCTTTCGTCGATTTTGGAGATCAGCAGGCTCTGCCAGGGCAGGCGCGACTCTTGCCAAAAGCGCCGCACCGTGGCCGCTGACGAGTCGGCGGGCAGCACCGTGTGCAGGCCGACGTGGGGCAGTTGATCCAACAGCGTTTGGGCGTGGTGCAAGGGTTCGGTGCCCGGGGTGTCGATCACCACCAGCACACGGTCGCTCAATTCACTGAGCAAGGTCTGTAAAGCGTCGGGACTGTTGACGCGATAGGCGGGTACACCGATCTGGGCGGCCAGCATCTGGGTTTGGCTCCAGGCGCCAGGTCGCTGGTCGCAGTAGCTGATCAGCGCCAAGCGGTCGCTCTCGTGGTCTTGGGCGGCCTGTTGCAGCCAGCGCGCGGCCATGAGCGATTTGCCGGCGCCCGAGGGGCCACACAGGGCGTGTACGCCCGACATGGGCAGGGCCAATGCGTCGGCTTGTAGCCCGGCGGTCAAAGCTTCGCGCACACGCAGCGCGCCATCGGCCACGTCGGTGGCGGACTGGGCGCTGTCCAGCAGCAAGGCGCGCAGGGCCGCTGGCGCGCCGGCTTGCTCCAAAGCCGCCATCAAGGGCTCGGCCACAGGGTGCGCGACACCGCCTGTGTGCAGCTGCTGCAGCTTCAGATTGGTGACAAATTCTTGGCGCAAGGCGGCGATTTCGGCGCGCACCAAGTCCACCAGTTCGCGGCCACGCTCGGCTTGAGCGGTGGCCTCGTTGGGCGCTGCATGCGGAGTGTGCGTTGCCGCTTGGGACGGGTGGCTGTTGGCCGGTGCGGAGGCGATGTGCACGCTGGAGGCTGTATCGGTGGTCTGTGCATCGGCCTGCGCATTGGTTTCATGGGTTTGTGCGTCGGCCACGCAGGGTTCACTGGCGCGCATGGCGTTCGCGCGGGGTTTGGCTTTCGGGCGCTTGACGGCCGCTTTGTCAGCGGCTGGCGCAGAGCGCGTGGGGGCCTCGGCCGCATTCGGCGTTGCGTTGACGACGCTGGCTCGGCGGGTGGCTGTGGCGCTGCGCCGACGCGCGGTGGAGCGTGGTGCAATGGTGATGTCGCCCACGCTGGGCACTTGCCAGTCGGTGTCGAGTGGGTCGCTGCAGGTGTGGTCGACGGTCGGTTGTGCCATCGCCGGGGCTTCTGCCACGGCGGCTGGACGGCGGCGCTGGCGTGTGGCCGGCTTGTCCTCTGGGGGTTTTCCCATGTCGGCCAAGGTGGGGATGGCCATGTCGCCCCAGAACACCGTGGCGGCGTCGTCGGCGTGGCGCTGGCTGCGGCGGCCGCTCGCGCGAGGTGCTGTGCTGTGGCGTTGTGCGCTGTCCTCGTTTGAGCGAGATGTCGCTGACGCACCGGCCTCTGCATGGCGTGGGGCGCTGGTGGCAGCACGGGCAGGTGCCTCTGCCACCGCCGCCTGGGTGTTGCGCACCAAGGCCATGGCCTCTTCAAAGGCTTGCATATTGCCGCTGGCGGGCTTGTGCACACGGGCGGGCTCCATGGTCTGGAAACCTGCGGTCGGCGCCTCGCGCACCAGCGCTGCCGGGGCTTCGGGCGCGATGTCGATGGCCACGATCAACTCGGTTTGACCGTCGATGCTCTGGTTGGCGATCACCAGCACGTCTGGGCCATACAAAGACATGGCTTTTTCGGTGGCGGAGCGGCTGTCGCGGGCGATGATGCGCTTGAGTTCCATGGTTCAACCCAATCAGTTGTTGCGGTTGTTGGGATCGGCTTCGACGGTGAACACGACCTTGACCGCTTGGTCGTCCGGGATTTCGCTGTAAGACAGCGTGGTCAGATCGGCAATGCGCGGGCGGATCATGCGCGAGAGCCAGGCGCGGATGTTGGGCGAGACCACCAGCACGGCGGGCAGGCCGCTTTCTTCCATTTGCCGTGCGGTGCGCCGCATGGCGCTGAACAGGCTTTCAGCGAGTTGGGGTTCGATCACAGGTGCCATGTTGCCGTTGCTTTGCATGAACACGCTATGCAAGAGTTGTTCCAGGTTGGGCGACAGTGTCATTACCGACAGGGTGTCGCGGTTTTCCAGCAGGTTCTGGATCATCATGCGGCCCAGCTTGGGCCGCACCAGTGCGGTGAGTTGCTCCACGTCCTGGGTGCGGGCGGCGGCTTCGGTGATCTCCGCGGCCACCGAGCGCATGTCGCGGATCGGCACCGATTCGGCCAGCAGGTTTTGCAGCACACGTGTCATGTTGCCGACGCTGATCTTGGCTGGCACCAGTTCTTCGACCAGCTTGGGCGATTTGGCCGACAGTTTGTCGAGCAGCTTCTGGGTTTCGTCGTGGCTCAGCAGCTCGGCGGCGCTGTCGCGCAGCACTTTGTTGAGGTGGGTGGCCACGGCGGTGGCGGCGTCGACCACGGTGTAGCCCAGCGAGCGGGCCAGATCGCGTTGCGAAGGTTCGATCCACACCGCCTCCAGGCCAAAGGCGGGTTCGCGGGTGGGGGTGCCTTCTAGGCTGCCGTAGACTTTTCCGGGATTGATGGCCAGTTCGCGGCCGGCTTTGGCTTCGCCCCGGGCGCGCACCACGCCGTTGAGCACAATGTTGTAGCTGTCGGGCGGCAGGCTCAGCACATCACGAATACGCACCGGTTGCACCAGAAAGCCCAGTTCGGCCGAGAGCTTCTTGCGCACCCCTTTGACCCGGGTCATGAGTTGGCCGCCGGTGTCGGGGTTGACCAGTGGGATCAGGCCGTAGCCAATTTCTAGGCCGATCAGGTCCACCGACTCCACATCGTCCCAGTCCAGCTCTTTGGGTGCCTCGGTGGCGGCGGTGGCCGCCACTTCTTGGGCGGTTTGCCCCTGCACTTCGCCTTTGAGCACCATCAGCCCCAGGCCAGCGGTGGCGCCGGCCAGCAGCAAAAACATCAGGTGGGGCATGCCGGGCACCACGCCCAAGATGCCCAAAATGCCAGCGGCAATGAACAGGGCCGATGGGTTGGCCAGTTGCGATTTGGCCTGTTCGGTCATCGACTCTTCGGTCGTCACCCGGGTCACGATGATGGCGGTGGCCAGCGACAGGAACAGGGCCGGAATCTGGGCCACCAGGCCGTCGCCGATGGTCAGCAAGATGTAGATACGGCTGGTCTCTTCCAGTGACAGACCGTGCTGGCCCATGCCAATCACCAAGCCGCCGACCAAGTTGATCAACAGAATCAGCAGGCCCGCCAAGGCGTCGCCGCTGACAAATTTGGACGCACCGTCCATGGAGCCGAAGAAGTCGGATTCCTGGGTCAGTTCGGCGCGGCGTTTTTTGGCGGTCTCTTGGTCGATCAGGCCAGCGCTCAGGTCGGCGTCGATCGCCATTTGTTTGCCGGGCATGGCGTCCAAGGTGAAACGCGCGTTCACTTCCGACACCCGGCCCGCGCCTTTGGTCACCACAAAGAAGTTCACGATCATCAAGATCACGAAGATGATGAAGCCGACCAAGTAATTGCCGCCGATCACAAATTCACCAAACGCCTCGATCACATGGCCGGCGGCGTCGGTGCCCTCGTGCCCGTGCACCAAGATCACCCGGGTGGACGCCACGTTGAGCGCCAGCCGCAGCATGGTGGCCATCAGCAGCACCGCGGGGAACGAGGAAAAGTCCAGCGGCTTGCGGGTGTTGATGGCGATCATGATCACCACCAAACCCGTGAGGATGTTGAAGGTGAACAGCAGATCCAGCAGCAGTGGCGGCAGCGGCAGCACCAGCATCGCCATGATGAGCAGCACCACGGCCGGAATCATCAGGCCGGACTTGTCGTAGCCGGCCAGGCGATGTCGGAGCGTTGACAGAGACAGGGTGCTCATAAGAGTTTGGTATTGCTTTTTGGGGGCTAGGCGTCTTGTTGTCGGCTTGCATGCAAGGGCTATGCCATCAGCAACGGCTGCGCATCTGCCGAGCGGTTGCAGCTGTTGGGGTGAACGTGCCCCTTGGCCTTGTTTTTGCGTATGTCCTGTTCGTGGCGACAGAGCGGCAAGGGTTTGCCTGCGCTGAGGCCCTATTCAGAGGACATTGCGATGGACATATTGATGAACGATGTGGCCAGCGTTGCGGGGACCGATGCCCCGACGCTGCCAGGCCAGCCGTTGACCGCTCCGGGCTCGGGGGTGGCTTTTGCCGCTCAACTGGGGGAGGCGCTTGACCGTCTGCAGGGGCAAACCTTTGCCGATGGGGTACCCGGTCTGCAAGCCACCGCTTTGAGCCCTGGTTTGCAGGTGTTGACGCCCTCTAATGTTTCTATGGATCACCAATCGCTGGCCGACTTTGCCAAAGCGCAGGGCATCGATGAGGCGGCGGTGCGTTGGCTGTTTCAAACGCCTGCAGCCTCTGGTGCAGATGTGCCAGTGGGCGCGGGGGATGCGCAGGCCGCCGCCGGCGCCTTGTTCACGGGCACACCATTGGGTCCCGACGGTGCTTCAGCACCTGTGGTGGGGGTCGATGGCGCTGGCTTGACCAGCATTCGGCTGGCAACGCCAATGGAGACCGCACAAGCGCCGATGTCGGCGGTGGCCATGTTGATGCGGCGCGCTGAATTCGGTGAGGGTCGTGGTCAGACGCCCAGCACGGGGGTGCCCACCTTGACGGCCGTTGCGCCAATCGCGCCCCCAGCGGTCCTTGTACCCGCCGACGCAGCTCAAGCGCCGGCCGATGGGGAGGTCACCGAAGCCGGTGACGATGCCGACGGCGAAGCGAGCGATGCGCTGCAGGCCACCTGGATGGCCCTGGGTCTGTGGCGCACCGACCCCAACGCCGCCACCGCGGGGCGCGGGCTGTCGCCCGAGGCGGCGTCGGTCAGCACCGATCCGATCCAAGGCTTGCCCCAGGCCACCATGCCGCTGCGCGATGGTTTGGTGGCCGCGCTGCAAAAAGCCGCGACCACCGCCACCGCCGAGCGCAAAAACGCCACCGTGGTGGAAGAGTTGGAGCTCGACCCCGAACTGCAGGCCGACCTGAGCGCGTGGCTGGACGACGGCTCCATCGAGCCACCGGCGGAGGTGGCGCCACCGGCGCACAACGGCCCGGCCAGCGCCGCTGCCGGCCAGAGCGCGTCGGCCCCAATCACGGCGGCCCGGTCAGAAGCTGTGCACCAGGCGGCACAAGCCTCCACCGCCGCCGAGCGGGCAGAAAACTTACAAGCCTTGGCCAACCGCGTGGGGCAGGCTTTGGGCCAGCGCATGGTGTCGATGATCGAGCGCGGCCATTGGAATGTCCGTTTCATGCTCAAACCCCAGCAACTGGGCGAAATTGAGGTGGATTTGCGCATGCGCGCCGGGGAGCTCGACGCCGCTTTCCGTGCCACGCACGCCTTCACCCGAGAGTTGTTGCAAGACGGTTTGCCCAAGCTGCGTGAGGTGATGTCTTCAATGGGCATGGATGTTGCTTCCATGCATGTTGGAAACGGTCAAACCTCCAAACATGGCGGTAATTCGACACCTCAGCGGCCACGTCCCACACCGGGTCAGCAAGCGGGAGAGTCGACTGCCACCACAGCGGTGAATGCGGCACCCAGCCGCACCAGCCGCCAAGGGAGCGATGGCCTCGATGTGATGGTGTAACCGGATCAACCGGAGGAAAACATGGCTGACGAAGTCGTCGAAGAAGAGGTCAAAAAAGGCAAACCGATCCTCAAGATCATTTTGCTGGTGGTGGTGGTGTTGCTGCTGCTGGTGGGCACCGCTGTGGGCACCTTGTTTGTGAGTGGCTTCTTTGAGCCCAAGCCGGAAGCCGCTGCCCAAGCCAAGCTGGAGCATCTGGAGGCCGAAGCCAAGCCCAAGACCGATGAAAAAGGCAATCCGCTGGGGCCTGATGGCAAGCCGATTGAGCCGCAACTGGTCACCAAACAGGCGCCAGATGTGGTGAAGTTCGAGTACTCCTACAAGGAAATCGAACGCGATATGGTAGCCAACCTCACCGGCTCCAAAAAGGTCATGCAAATCAAGATTGCATTCATGACGCGTTACGACGAGCGGGTGATCAAAAACGTGGAGAAACACGAGTTTGCCATTCGATCGGTGGTGCTGGACGTGATGCGCCAAGTGGTGGAATCTGAATTGGACAAACCCGATTTCCGCACCGTATTGGCCGAACGTATCCGCGAGGCGGTGAACGATAAATTGATGAATTTAGAAGACTTTGGTGGCATTGAAGAGGTGTATTTCACTTCTTTTGTGGTGCAGTGATCGGTCCCGATGAGGTGTTTCTACAAGGCTTGCCACCATGTCTGACAGTCTATTAACCGCCGAAGAACTGGCCGCGCTGGTCGATGGCGTGGTGACGGGCGCTGTGGAGGTGGACACCGGCTACAACGTCGAGGCCAAGTTCCGCAAGCACGACCTGGTGGCCGAGGACAGCAGTTTGGGTGTGAACGTTGCGTCGATCGACATGATCAACGAGCGTTTCATTCGATTGTTCCGCTTGGGCATGCTGGAGGTGCTGCGCACCAGTCCCCGCATCAACCCGACGCGCGCCCAAATCGTCCGTTTTGGCGATTACCTCAAGGAATTGCGTGCACCGTTGTCCGTGAATGTGGTCCGCATGGCCCCATTGCGCGGCTATTCCATGGTGGTGATTGAGCCCACCATGATCTTCAGCTCGCTGGACAGCTTTTTTGGTGGGTTTGGGCGTGGCGTGGGGCAATTGCCACCCAGCCGCATGTTCACCCTGACCGAAAACCGCATCATCAAAATCATTTTGCAGGTGCTGTTCCGGTCATTCAAAGAGGCCTGGGCCCCACTTGCCCCGATCGATTTTGAACACATCAGTTCAGAAATCAATCCACAATTTGCTCAAATCGCCGATGAGAACGATTTGGTGATCCTGTCGCGCTTCGAAACCGAAGCCACTTCCCAATCGGTGGGCTTTGTCGACATGGTGATTCCTTACATGTCGCTCAAACCGATTCGAGATTTGCTGCGCAGTCGCGTGCAGTCCGGGGACGGCAACGAAGAGTCCGACAAGGTCTGGCGAGATGAGCTGTCGGAGGCGGTGCAAGACGCTTCGGTTGAGTTGCAGGTGGTGTTGGGCAAGCTGCAAAGCACCATGGCCCAACTCCAGACCATGTCGCCTGGCGACATCTTGTATTTCCGCAAGTCCGACCACGCCCGGCTGGTGTCGGGCGATCTGCCGATTTTTGAAGTCGAGGTGGGCAGTCAGAACAACCAGGCCGCGGTGCTGCTGGTCAATCCGGTGGCCCCCCATCCCCATTGAACCCATTCGGAGCCGATATGAGCGACATCAGCACAGGCGACACCGTCGCCAGCGAAACCAGCGACGCCTCAGGGCAAATTCATCCCGACGTGTTGCAGAACATCCCGGTGACCCTCTCGATCGAGGTGGGCAGAGCGGTCATCAAAATCCGCGACCTGATGCGCTTGACCCAAGGCAGCGTGGTCGAACTCGACCGCATCGCCGGCGAACCGCTGGATTTGCTGGTCAACAACACCGTGGTCGCCCAGGGCGAGGTGGTGTTGGTTAACGAGCGCTACGGCATTCGCCTGACCCGCGTGGTGCCGGCCAGCGACCGGCTGGACAAGCTCTGAACCGCGCCAGCACAGGGAGAAACCCACATGCCACCCCAAGTTGGTTGGGCCGATTTGCTGCAGTATTTGCTCAGCTTTGTTTTGGTCATCGCCCTGCTGTTGGGCCTGCTGTGGACGCTCAAGCGTTTGCAGAGTGGCGCGCTGATGCAGCGCAAACAGCAGCGCTTGCAGGTCCTTGAGACCTTGAGCCTGGGGCCACGCCAAAAGCTGGCCTTGGTGCGGGTCAACGACCAAGAGCTGCTCATTGGTGTGACCGCAGGTCAGATTCACGCCTTGGGCCCGGTGCAGGCCAGATCCCCCGACGCGACTCCTGAGCCCGAGGTGTTGCTATGACCGGCTCATCCACGATATCCCGCTGGCGTTCTCTGGTGCCAGTCTTGGTGTGGGTGGCGTTGTTGTGTCTGCCCAGCTGGGGTTGGGCCGCCGATTTGCCCGCCGTGCGGGTCACCAATACCGGCGGCGGCCAGCAGTACAGCTTGACGCTGCAACTTCTGGCGTTGATGACCACACTGACGCTTCTGCCGTCATTGTTGCTCATGATGACTTCATTTGTCCGTATCGTCATTGTTTTGTCGATATTGCGTCAAGCCTTGGGGACCGGCCAAACGCCGCCCAACATGGTGTTGGTGGGGCTGGCGCTGTTTTTGTCGCTGTTTGTGATGTCGCCCGTGCTCAGCGAGGTGTACCAGTCCGCCCTGGTGCCTTTTATGAACAACACCATGGGTTTTGAGCAGGCGCTGGCGGCAGCGGAAAAGCCCATTCGTGGGTTCATGCTGGCCCAAACCCGGGAGAGCGATATCGCCATGTTCATGGAGATCGCCCGCAATGCGCCGGTGGCCAGCGCCGACCAAGTGCCATTCACCACCCTGGTGCCGGCTTTTTTGACGTCTGAGCTCAAAAGCGCTTTCACCATTGGTTTTTTGATCTACATCCCCTTCGTGGTGATCGATCTGATCGTGGCCAGTGTGCTGATGGCCATGGGCATGATGATGTTGTCGCCCATGATGATTTCGATGCCTTTCAAGCTGATGCTCTTTGTGCTGGTCGACGGGTGGAGCCTGATCATGGGCTCGCTGGCGTCCAGTTTTGTGATGCCTTAGAGGAGAGCGGCCATGATGGACACCGCGATGGTGATTGATTTGGCCCGCCAGGCCTTGTGGGTGACGATTTTGGTGTCGGCTCCGCTGCTGGGTATCGCCTTGGCGGTGGGTTTATTTGTTGGCATTTTTCAAGCGGCCACGTCCATCAACGAAATGACGTTGAGCTTTATCCCGAAAATTCTGGCCTTGGCAGGTGCCTTGGCGCTGTTCGGCAGCTGGCAAATCGTCACTTTGGTGGATTTCACGCGGGCGATTTTTCAGCGCATACCGGCGCTCTTTAACTGACGTTATAGGGCCGTTGTATGCAATTGCTGGCCGCCGACGTTGTGGAGAGGTTTTATACCTTTCTCTGGCCCATGCTGCGCATTTCGGCCTTGATGATCGCCGCGCCGATTTTCTCCTTGCCGGCCTTTAACCTGCGGTTGCGGATTTTGACGGCGTTGGTGCTGGCGTGGCTGGTGTATCCCTTGCACCAGTGGCCTGTCATCGATCCGACATCGGCCCAGGGCTTGCTGGAAATTTTCAACCAGCTGGCCATCGGTTTGATGGCCGGTTTGATTTTGCAAATTGTGGTGGCCACCTTGGTGGTGGGGGGGCAGACCTTGGCGGCGTCGGTTGGTTTGTCCATGGCCAACATGATCGACGCCAACATGGGCAATGTGCCGGTCATCTCGCAGTTTCTGATTGTGTTGGCCAGCCTGGTGTTTGTCAGCGCCGGAGGCCACGCCATTTTGCTGGGCTTGATTCTGGAGAGTTTTCACACCTTGCCGGTCGGTACCTCCATCCTGAGCCAAGACAGCTATGGCCTGATCGTTCGATGGAGTTCGATGATGTTCTTGGGGGCGGTGCTGGTGGCGCTGCCCGTGATGGTGGCACTGCTGTTCATCAACGTCGGTTTGGGCGTGGTCAGTCGCGCGGCGCCAAGCCTCAATATTTTTGCTGTCGGCTTTCCGGCCATGCTGTTGGCCGGATTCTTGCTTATGTGGTTGGCCGTCGGTGCCATGGTGGGCCGAATGGAGTGGCTCTGGTTGCAGGGCTTTGATGTTGTCCGGCAACTGCTGGGAGTGCGAAATGTCTGAATCCTCAGAAGACAGAACCGAAGAACCGACAGCGCGGCGCCTGCAAAGGGCGCGCGATGACGGCCAAGTGGCGCGCTCCACCGAGTTGCCGGCGGCCGTGATCCTGATCGCCTGTTTTCTTTTGTTTATGGTCACCGGCAGTTGGTTGATCGAACGCTTGACGCAGTTGTTTTCTCAGGGTTTTGTGTTTGACCGCAAAACCCTGGACCAGCCCACCTTGCTGCCCGCGACCTTCGCCAGCCAAGCGGTGGATGGCCTGATCGTGATGCTGCCGGTCTTGGGCTTGACCCTGGTGTTGGCTGTGCTGTCTGCGGGTTTGACTGGCGGATATCTGTTCTCTATGAAAGCGGTTGAGCCCAAGTTCGACAAGATCAACCCGATCGCCGGCCTCAAGCGCATGTTTGGCCCCAAAGCGGCGGTGGAGCTGCTCAAGGCGGTGCTTAAGTTTGTGTTGGTGGCCTCGGCCTTGTGGTTCATGCTCATGGGCCATTTGGAAGAGCTGCTCATGCTCGGGCGCATGGAGTTGCAACCGGCCATGACCTTGTCGGGTGAGCTGATCGCCAAATCGGCCTTGACGGTGTCCTTGACCTTGGCGTTGATCGCCATGATCGATGTGCCGTACCAAAAATGGCAATTCAAGAAAAACCTGCGCATGACCAAGCAGGAAATCAAAGACGAGATGAAAGACATCGAGGGCCGGCCCGAGGTCAAGGCCCAGATTCGCCGACGCCAGCGCGAGATCGCCAACGCCCGCATGATCCAGCGCGTCAAAACCGCCGATGTGGTGATCACCAACCCTGAGCACTTTGCGGTGGCGCTCGAATACGACCCCAACGGCGACAGCGCGCCCATTTTGGTGGCCAAAGGATCGGACTTCATGGCCGCCAAGATCCGCGAAGAAGCGCGCACCCATGGCGTGCACCTGTTCTCGGCGCCCGAACTCGCGCGTGCGCTGTACTTCACCACCGAGCCCGATCAGCCCGTGCCCGAGTCGCTGTATTTGGCGGTTGCCCAGGTCATTGCCTACGTCTTCAGCTTGGAAGGCGCGCAACCCGGGCAGCAGGGCATGGCCAGGCCCTCACCCAAAGTGCCCGACTCGATGCTGTTTGACACCGAAGGTCACCTCGTTCACGCCCAGCCCGCCTGAGCCCCGTCACAGGAGAACACGCCATGCCATTGCGCAAACACTTCACCGGCGACACCGCCGTGGCCGACGCGCTCAACAGCGAATGGGCACAAAACGGCTACCGCAGCGAGGACGACGCCCGTCAAGTCGCCAGCTTGGTTCAGGATTTGATCGACAACCGCTGCCATGTGGCGCTGTCTTGTCGCGACGCCGACACACTCGATCACTACAGCCGCTTGCTGGTGCGCGACTTGCGCCAGCGTGACTCGGTGAAAGTGGTGCCCTATTTCCCCAGCAGCACCGAGGTGCTGCTGTCCCGGCTCAACGAGTTGTTGGCGCGGGTCACGATCGAGCAAGCCATGCGGCGCGAGCACCACCAAGAACGCGATATCCACGTGTTTGTGTTGCACGACACGCCGTCTTTGGCCAATGCCGAACTCACGCTGCTGGTGCAGTTGATCAACGATTTGCCGGGCACCCAGTTGCGCCTGGTGTTGGTGCTTGACAGCGATGACCACGATCACGCCCGGTTGCCCTTGCTGGGTCAGCGTGCGCGTCATTGGGATGTTCCGGTGTCTGCGGAGGCGGCCACCTTGCCATCGCGGGATGGACGGACCAAGCCGTCACACGTGCCGGTGCTCAATGACGCATGGCACAGCACGGCCCCTACCGATGCGCACAAGGATGAACCGGTCAAACCCCGGTGGTGGCAGCGTTTGGCCCGTATTCCAACGCGTCAGGTGGCGACGGCCATGGTGGCGGCGTGCGTCTTGTCTTTGGGCGCCACCTTGGGTTGGTCGCCATCGGCGACGGACACACCCAAGGCCGCCCATTGGCAGGCTGGCACCGTGATCGCCTCGACGGCATCCGAATCGGCGGGCAGTCCAGTCCCCCGCGAGGAGGCGGTTGCCATGACAGTGCCCGCTTGGTTGAGCGCACGATGTGGTGCCTCGGCCCGCCACGGCGACACCGTGTGTGCGGCTGCCGCTACGCCATCCTGAAACATTTCCCATCCACCGAAGAGCCATGGCCAAGTCCAAACTCATCGCCAACCGGGCGGCCCACGCCGTCGCTTTGTCGAACGACGGGGTGGCCTCGCACCGCAAAGCGAACAGCAAGGCCAAGAAAGACGGCGTAGAAGACGTGCCCGCGCCGGTGCCCGTTGCGCCTGTGCGTCCAAGCCGGCCTGTCCGGCGCCCAGCGGCCAAGGTGGAACCGGTGATAGAGCCTGTGCCGGTGGTGGTGCCGGCTGCGCCGGTCGCGCCTGCGCCACGTCCCTCGCGCCCCAGGACCAAAGCCCCGGCGGGCCCATCGCTGAGTGCGACCACTCAGGCCCGCATGCGTGAGATGACCGCTCAACTGGATGCGGTGCGCGCCCAACTCAACAAGCTGCAAGGCAGAAAGGGCGTTGCCGACGCCAAAAGGAGAAGTTCATGAGTGACACCCCTGATACGCCCGATGACGTCCACAAGGCGGCCGGTGAGGCCGAGCCGGTGGCGGCCGATGGTTTTGTGGCGACTCCTGTGCCCGACCTTGCTCAGCCTCTTGAGGTGCCTGCGGTGGCTCCCGCTGCGGCGCCTGCCCCAACTGTGGTGCCGCCAGCGCCGGCCAAACCCAGCAAATTCGAGCACATTGAGGCCCAGATGGAGTCTGTGGCGGCCTTGGTGTTGGACGCAGGTGAATTGGCAGGCCGCAGTGCCCAAGCCTCGCTGGCCTTGGGCGGTGAGCTCAAAGCCGCCTGTGGCGATCTGGAGAAGATCACCCAGGCCGGGCAGAAGAAACTGCAATGGCTCTTGATTGCGGCGGTGTCGGCCATGTTCATTTCCATGTTGTTTTTCATGATCATGGGCGTTCGCATGGTCAGTCGTATCGGACAGCTGGACGCCATGGTGACCGAGGTGGGGAAGAAAGTCATTGAACTCAACGCAGGCTTGACTTCGCTCGACACGGTCAATGCGACGCTCACGGAAATGGCACAGCGCCAAGAAGCGCTCAAGCAGGCCAGCACCGAGATCGAAGGGCGCATCGAATCCTCGCTCAAGCAGTCCGAGGCCTTGGTGCAGCAATTGCCAGCCCAAACTGCGCAGCAGGTGGCCGCCACCAGCGAGAACCTGGTCAAGCAGGTGCAGGGCATCAACTCTCGTCTGCAGACCCAGTCGTCGGCCGTTCAAACCTTGGCCAAAGATGTGCAATCCCTCAAGGGTTCTGTTGGCAATGTCGACAAGCTCAATCGCGATGTGCAGGCACTTGTCACGCTGCAGCGAGAGCGCTACCTAGAAGCGCTGCAGAAGAATCAGGCAGCGTCAGCCGCCGCTTCGGCCGCTGCGGTCAAAGAGGCGTCGCCACCGCCCGCTCCTCCCCGAGAGCGTGCGCTGCAATACCCGCGTGTGCCACCCCCCGGCGCCTCTGCGCCCGCGGCCGGCGCCAGCGACGCCAACAGTGGCTCACCGAGGTGATGCCGCGAATGGTCCAGACGGCACAAGAAAGCAAAAAGGCTTGTCAATCGACAAGCCTTTTTGTTGTTGAGGGGCGCCGACTCAGTGGTGAAATTTGCCTTCAAAACAATGGCGCACCTCGTGTCCGAGGTAGTTCACGCCGTATGACGGGGGCGTGATGACGGTGCACTCCATGCGTGCCACGTTCCAATACGCGCAGGCCATGGGTTTGGAGTAGGGCGTCACCGGCACGCCTGTCAGGCGAGCGCAGATCGCCTCGGCGTCTTCGCGCGGCTGCCAGAGGATTTTGGGCGCCGCCATGATGCGGGCTTCGCGCGTTACCGGTTCGAAATACTCCAGATCGGCTTTGGGCGGTTGCATGGTCATGCAGCCCGTCAGGGCAAGCCCTGTGCAAGCGGTCATGGCCAGGGTCACGAGGCGATGCAAGTTCATCACAGTCTCCCCTCAAAGCAATGGCGCACCAAGTGGCCCATGATCGAATGGGTGGTCCGGCTGGCGGTGTAGATCGTGCAGCGGTTCTGCGCGGTGTCGACCACGGCGCAGCCCTGTTCCGGCAAATTCAGGTCTTGGGCGCCCGTGGGTTTGGGGCAAGCGGCGAAGTTGCCCTGCAGCGTTTCCCACTGCACCACCGGCTGGCGCAGTTGGCGCTCGGTGATGGCGCGCGCGCGCATCTGGGTCAAATCGAAGTCGGGAACAGGCTGGGACAAGGATTGGGGCTCCAAACGCACCACCGCAGCTGAGCTGCTGTCGGCATGGGCCGTTGGCCAAGCCAGCGCCAAGGCGCCCAGCGCGACAACGAGTGCCAGTGCATGACGGCGCAGCTGCGGGCGGGTCTGGGTCGTCACTGTTGTCATGTTCATCTCCGCAAATATCAAAACTAACGTGATGGTATTTTTGCGGATGAAATGACAGATGTGAAGGGGTGAAAATTGATATGAATCAATTGTGCATGATGATGGAAAAATCCTTTGATAACAGTACTTTGCGGTATTTGTTAGTACCTTGTTATCAGGCTAAATCGCTTGGTTTTGGGCTTGGTATTCAACAGTTTAAAAACCAATATTCAATATTTCATTTTGAAATGATAAAAATAACTATGAAGTAACAATAAAAAGCCACGGAGTTCGTGCGCTAGGTCACGAACTCCGTGGCTTTTTTGTTGAAGAACCGTTGGCGGCTTCTTGGTTACAAGGATTGACGGCCGGTGTGACTCACTGAAGAAAGCCGATGCGCGACTTGGCGCTGCCCGGACGGGGCAGATCGCTGGGGTCAATGGCGTACCGCTTGTCCAGGCGGGCGTTGCCAAAGGCTGTCATCAGGGCGCGGCGCATCTCGCGTGGCGCCAGGGTGGCCAAGGCGTCGGGCACGTCGTCGCTGGGCTGAGGGGCAAAGCGCTGGCCCCAGTCGTGTTCCTGGCAGATGCTTCTGTAGAGATGGGCCGCGATCTTGCGCGCCGCTTCGGCGTCGGGC
>JACCDH010761014.1_pt1 | contig 17853 bp, 14 predicted proteins | sample 7442481 | NCBI WGS metagenome assembly JACCDH01 (sample SAMN15323433, study PRJNA562643) | freshwater metagenome | isolation source: river surface water | place: USA:Blue River Watershed | collected 2017-08-15
CCCCTATTTGTTGCAGGGAAACCTATTCAAAGCCTTTCAGCAATACAGCCAACTGTTTTTCAACGAAAATCCCTTAGCGGAAGACTATAAACCCAAACTCTGCGCCGAATCCTTTCTTGCTTATTTAGGGCTCTTTATCCCGGTGAGGCATCGGATCGATTGCCCGGTATTGGTCATCGGTGGATCTGCCGACGGACTCATCAGCGTGGATGAATTCCAACAAACCGCGAAGCATTACCAGGCGCCGATTGAGATCATTGACGGAGGATCGCATGATTTGATGTTGGACGAGGGGTGGGAGAAAACGGCGGAGGTGATGGAGGGGTGGATGCAGTGAGAATTTCCAATTTCAAGGGAAAAGAATACGCATACGGGCATCAATTAATTCTTGAAAGCTGACTTTCATTTCCTCCGAAAGAAAACTATCAGCAATACACGTTGACCAAGCCGCTTGAACAGCGACAAATTTCTTAAATATATTTTCCTGTTGTTTCGCGCTTAACCCAAAAGTCTCAAACAGGTGAATAAAATCAGTTCTTTTGATCCGTTTCTTTTTGCCATTCAAAGGCAAAGCTAATTCCTCGGAATCTTTTGGGTTGACCAAAATCGTCGCTACTAAATCATAGGCAGGAGAAAGCAAATACCCTCGATCCGGATATTCTATTAATGAATAATTCTTTAAATGCATATCCGCATTTCCTGTCAAATAGGCAAAAACCACCTGCTCTGAAAAATTATATATGTCCAACATAGGGTTGGCTGAATACCGAAGAATTGTTTTGGCAATTTGTTCAACTGAGCCTTTATATTTATCCTCTGTTAACCGACCAGAGAGCTGGCACATATCTTCCATCGCCAATTTCTTTTTCCCTTCCCGATCAATTCGTTTGGTCAAATAGGCCAAATCGCCCGAATTTAAACGAATTAACGTGTGGGGAACTACATCAATTCGAGCTAAACTTGCCAAGTGCATGGTCAAATCCTCCACTTCAGGCAAAGATGGATAGGCTTCTGTTGGCAGTTTTAGAATATAATTTCCCAGCATCCCAACTAATGTAATGCGAGGATTGGCCCTGTTTTGATTACTCCATTGAATTGACAATTTAGGTTGCACACCAGGTATTGCCCATTTTCGCTCCACATGTTCACTAGCAAAATCCCGAAAATCCTGTTGATCAAATGACCAAAGGGGAGCGGTATCTTGAGAGAAAAATCGCCGACTACATTTCAAATGATAATCCTTTTCTTCCTGATCCAATAAACCATAGCATGCTAAACAACGATTATGCATTTTCTGTATCTTTTATTTCTTCAACGGAAATATCCCCAATATTTTCTTTGCAACAGGCCAATAATAAACCCATACGATCTCGTGGATTCAATTTCCAATGTTCTTGGGCAAAAGCTAATAACCAACCCTCCGGAATTAAACCATCAAAAAAAGGAAATAACACGTTAGAACGATGCATTGCTTTATGCATGGGCAAGGTTAAGCTGATGGATTTAGCTTGGTCGGATGCAAGATATGTAGCGTCATATTCGAAACCATATCCTATATCATCTTGAATAAGCCGACCAGCGAAAATACCCTGCTTAAATACGTTCGCGCTCCTCATTATATTGTGGTTTAACTTGTGAAACAACACCGAGTTCAGCTCCAAAAAGACTTAATACTTGATTCACCTTATCCATCCGAAAGGACGATTTCCCCTGCTCAATCTCCCGAATAAGGCGCAAACCTACTCCAGACTTATAAGCTAATTCAGGCTGGGTCATGCGAGCCGCCTTCCTCTTTTGCTTCACAAATTCACTTAATTCCATGCTTACATGATTATATGTCATCAAATTTATACCTTATTGGGTATAATCAAAATGAAATTAAATAAAATATACCTTTAAAGGTATAAATAAGAACAAATACTTAATATATATACCCAATAAGGTATAAAATAAGTCTATTTAATTCGATGAAGCGAAAAGAAGTTTGTAAAAACGAAGCAGCAGATGGCTGTTTTTCTTTCGATATGATGTATCTCAATATTTCAATTTTGTACCCTAATAAATACTATACCTTCGTCCGCTTAAATATTTGCAATTCCTTATAAGGTTCTGTAAAATTCCCGTGGGTGTCAAGTATTCCCGCACCCACAAAATCGGCTAAAATCTCTTCTTTCGTACGCTTTTGAGCCTTTAGCTTAGCAGCTAAAAGATTCATTTGCTCGAGTTGTTTTTTATAATAATCCATGTCTTTTGATTTAATACCCAAACTTACGCGGAAAACGAACAGCTGCTTATTCGATAAATAGGTAATTTATTCTGACGAAGAATCCTCAAAACGAATGGGGCCTTTGGCGATTTTTTTGATGCGATGATTCAACGATTCAAAAGGATCATATTCATCAATCATCCATTGCCGTTTTTTATAGCGAAAACTATAAACAACCCGCTCTTCATACGACTTCAAATTATTAATCACAATTTCCATGCGGTCCCCTGCCTTTGGCATGATCGGAATATCAAATGCATCAGATTCATTTAAACGCGCTGCCAATTTTATCTCATTCGCCTTAAAATCAGAAACAAAATATTCAAACGGAGTCCTAGGATCTCCCATACAAAGCTCCTCCCTCGTTTCCCCCACCCGGTAATACAACCAGTAATGTGGGAGTTTGGAATAATGACCTTTGACGCAGGTGCAAAACTTAATCTTGTCGCTTATTTCACACATCTAAATCAGGGTTTTCAAATACTGATAAGCCTTATGATATTTCTTCAAACGCTCGAAATCTTTGGGCCCTAATTCGGGAATACGCTTGATGTCCATGTTATCTGCCAAATCATTTAATTTCACCCGAATGGCCAACGGATTTTGCGCCACGCGCTCGATAAACAATTCGTAATCTTCCTCCTCTGAGGTCTTCGTGATACATTTCACTGCCTCAATGATCCGATGTGAAAAACCCTCCTTTTCCAGTGCCTCAAAAGTCCAATCTGTATCTTCAACCACATCGTGCAATAAGCCCACGATTTTCTCATCTTCGGTCTGGCCAGCCAACATCACCCGGTGCACATGATGCATATAAGGCGACCCAAATTTATCAAATGTATTTGCGTGTGCTGCCGCCGCAATTTTTTCTGCTTGTTGTATTGTACTCATATTAATATGTAAAAGTGTCAAAGGCTATCCCATGCTTCTTCAAGTAAGCCTTGAATTGGGTATAGCCTGAATTAGTTGAAAACAAAGGTGCCAAAGCTTCCAGCAAGGCTTCTTTTTCACCGGGAACGATCCCATGCAACGCATACAAAGGCCCCAAATCCTTCGCCAACACCGTCGCCGTATATTCATACTCGGAACTGCCCCAGTGTTCATCCACCGTCGTTCCCAAATCATGCCCATCAAATTTTAGATCTTCCCCCTCAAAACCGAGGTTCATGTAGACACGAACGTCCGTCCGCTTGATGGTAAACAATTCGATGCGTGGGTCCATAGGCTTATTGGCTGTTTATTCAAGATAAAAAAATTGGGGGAATTTTGAAAATCCCCGACTGGAATTGCAGGTATTTTCACCGACAAAATTGTCCAGTTTATTGATAAGAATTATCAACATTAAAATCAACATGCTGTTCCCTGCGCACTACCTTTGGCAAACCTGAGGAGGATTGCCAAAGGTTAAGGGAGCGAAAGACATTAAATTGTAACACCTCGCTTTTTCGCATAGGCCAAAAAACCCGAAAAGGACTTAGGATCTTCCTTCAAATATTCATCAAAAGCTACATCAGGTTCTAAGTTGATCGCTCGCAGGTAGTCAAGCAAGGCGCCCGACAAATCCTTCCGTTCAATCTTCACCACGGCCCTGCTGAAATAGGCCCAGGCATGTTCATCCGAAAGGGAAATACTTTTGTCTAAATCCTCCAATGCCCCTTGGATATCCCCGGCATGATCTTTGGCAACACCCCGATAAAAATAGGACATCCCAATCAATTCCGTTTTCGCAGGATGTTCCTCCGCTTGGCGGATAATGCGCGTCCGAAGCATGATTTCGGTCTTAAAATCTTCTTGTTTGGAGAACACATCGGCTAAGAGGGCCAAAGCGAAAATGTTCGTGGGATCCATGGCGTATGCTTTCTGAAACTCCTTCTGCGCTTGCGCATAACGCTTTTGGCGAGTATACACTCGCCCAGCGTATTCATATACCTCGGATGGTGGGAATTGGGCACGCTTCAACAAGCTTGCCTGTTCCAAGCAGGCCTCATCCTCCATCTTTTCAAAATAGACCTTCATGAAGGCGAGCGATAATTCCTCCTGGAGCGTATCCTTCCAGCGTTCTTTCGCCTGTGCCAAATACAACAGGGACTCATCCCATTGCTCTTCCTGCAAATAAACGTTTCCCAAACCCAAATAGGCCTCCGCATGGCCACGATCCATCCCGATGGCCTGATTGAAATTGGCTTTGGCCTTTTCGTAATCTTCTTTTCCCAAATAGCCCTTCCCCATACCCGCACAGGTCTGCGCCGTGGGATGCATGGCAAAGGCTTTTTCGTAGTCAAGTAAGGCATCTTGTTCCAAATCCAAGGCCAAATTACTCTCCGCCCGCGCGTAATACGCATCCCAACGCGTCGTATCGCTTTGAATCCAAAGACTCAAGGCCTCTTTGGCTTTTTCATAATTCTTTTCGGCCAACAATTCTTTCCCCCATTCCAAAGTCGACGGCCGACAGCCCATCAGGGCAAATAGCAACAACCCATAAACGATTTTTCGCATGTCTGATTCATTAAACAGCTGCAAATAAAGGATTTATCCTACCTACCAAAAATCAGGATATACATTTCAGTGACAAAATTCACTGCCTTTTCAATGCTTGAATGTTGATACGTGATACCTCGTCTAGATTCACAACGAAAATCCCAGACTTTAGCTTAGTGATCTTTTACGGCACAATACTTTGGATTTCTTGATAGCACTTTTATAAATTTAATTTATATGCTTTTTCTAAATTTTGTCATTTTAAATTTTAACTAATTTTAAAATTGAAACAAATATTAACTAAATTTAGACAAGTCAAAAAAAGGTTAAATTATGTATAGGATTACGTGTAAAGGAATAGAGGTCAACCCAAGGATTAATGCAAAGAGAAATTTCAGCCTAATTATAAGTAGATAAAGCCTATATAAGTAAATTGAAAATGTTGAAAAACGCTTAAGTAAGATACACATTCCAATTCTTTCAAATTTATTAGGTGTTTCAAAACGTGAATTAATTAATCTTTGACAAGCTGACAAAGTAATTGGTGTTTTAGAAAAAGATGAATATGCAGAACAAACAATATTGTTAGTATTAGATTATATAAATTTAAATTATAAGAAATGCTAACTCCATATCATGTCAAGTATTTCGCGTATGAACTAACAAGACAATTGCCTGCGAATGATTTGGGTAAACTAACTTCATCCCTTCAAGATGCACAAGTAGATTTGAATCCCCATCAAATAGAAGCAGCATTATTTGCTTTTAAATCTCCTTTATCTAAAGGTGCAGTATTGGCTGATGAAGTTGGTTTAGGCAAAACTATTGAGGCAGGTATAATTCTTTCTCAACAATGGGCAGAGAGAAAACGTAAATTGTTAATTATTGGTCCTTCTAACTTGCGTAAGCAATGGAACAGAGAGTTAGCCGATAAATTCTATTTGCCTTCTGTTATTTTGGAAGCGAAATCATTCAATGCTCAAATAAAAGACGGGAACCTAAACCCTTTCAAATCAGAAGATACTATCATTATTTGTTCTTATCATTTTGCCAAAAACAAAGCTCCTTACTTAAAACACATCAATTGGGATTTAGTAATTATAGATGAAGCACATCGCTTACGCAATGTTTACAAACCTTCAAATAAAATAGGCAACGGGATAAAGGATGCTTTAGACCATTGCAAAAAAGTGTTGCTTACCGCAACACCCTTGCAAAACTCTATTTTAGAATTATACGGCTTAGTAAGCCTTATCGACCCCTACATTTTTGGCGATTTAAAAAGTTTCAAAAGCCAGTTTAGTAGAAATATTGATGAAGAAAACTATACAGATTTAAGAAACCGTTTACAGCCTATTTGTAAGCGTACGTTAAGAAGGCAAGTTTTAGAATACATCAAATATACCGAGCGTAAACCTTTGGTACAGGAGTATTTCCCTAATGAAGATGAAACTACGCTTTACAATTGGGTATCGGACTATCTACAACGACCAAAATTATATGCCTTGCCTTTCAGTCAAAGGCAATTAATGACCTTAATACTTCGTAAACTTTTAGCATCATCAACTTATGCTATTTATGGCACTTTAGATGCCTTAGTCAAGCGTTTGGAGAATATCATTACCAATCACAATGCGATTGAGGAAGAAGTTGAAATTACCATTGATTTTGAAACCTATGATGAAATTCAAGACGAATGGGAAAGTGAAGAAGATGAAAGTGAATCTGAAGCTGAAGATAATTTTGAGGAAGTAGTTTATACAGAGGAAGAAATTGAAGAAGTAAAAAGTGAATTAACCGACTTAGAAAAGTTTAGATCCTTAGCTCAACGCATTAGAAAGAACTCAAAGGCAGAACAACTTTTTACAGCATTAGAAAGAGGATTTGCCGCCTTAGAATCATTAGGAGCTAATCAAAAAGCCTTAATCTTTACAGAGTCCAGAAGAACACAAGATTTTATTTGCAACCTTTTAGAAGCAAGAGGATATGCGGATAAGGTTGTAAAATTCAACGGGAGCAATACTGATGCTAAATCAAAAGAGATTTATGCAGCTTATCTAAAAAAACATCAAGGCACAGATATTTTAACAGGATCATTAACAGCCGATAAAAGAGCAGCTATTGTTGATTATTTTAAAGAAGAAGCAACTATAATGGTAGCTACTGAGGCAGCAGCCGAAGGTATCAACTTACAGTTTTGTTCTTTAGTTATCAATTTCGACCTTCCTTGGAATCCACAGCGAATAGAGCAAAGAATTGGTAGATGCCACCGTTACGGTCAAAAATTTGATGTAGTAGTTGTTAATTTTTTAAACAAAGCCAATGCAGCAGACCAACGTGTTTATGAGTTACTAGACCAGAAATTCCGCCTCTTTGATGGTGTTTTTGGGGCTTCTGATGAGGTTTTGGGTAGTATTGGCAACGGTGTTGATTTTGAAAAAAGAATTGCATCTATTTATCAGCAATGCCGAACTACAGAAGAAATACAATCCGCTTTTGACGAGCTGCAACAAGAACTAAAACCCGATATTTCCGAAAAAGTCCTAGAAACAAGAAAAGTACTTATTGAAAATTTTGACGAAGAAGTTAGAGAAAAGCTAAAAAGCAATCTTTTTGAAAGTACAGAAAACCTCAACCGTTTTGAAGAACGATTATGGGACACCACTAAATTCTATCTAAACAGTTCTGCTCAGTTTAATGATGAAAACTATACGTTTACATTAAAGAAAAATCCATTTCCTGATGAATCTATCCATCAAGGACCATATATGATTTTAAAACCCAAACAAGGGCAACGAAAATCGGATATAGATATTCCCGATGACACTAATATTTATCGTGTTGGTCATAAGTTAGCCAAAGCCATTTTGGGTGCTTGCAAACAACTAAATACATCATCAAAGGAATTAACCTTTGATTATTCCAATACTCCAACCAAAGTGACTGCACTTGAAAATTACATTGGACAATCGGGTTGGTTACAAGTAAGTCATTTAGAAATCAATTCTTTTGAGTTTGAAGACTTTTTAATCACGGCTTGCATTACAGATAATGGCGAAACCATTGATAATGAATTAGCCCAACGCTTCTTTTCTATTCAAGCAATGGAAGGGCAAACTATTGATGTTTCAGATGATACATATAAGGTATTAGAACAAGTTGTTTTTAGCGAAATTCAAAATGTAATTTCAGAAAATGCTAATCGTAACAAAGATTTTTTTGATACCGAAATGGATAAGCTCGACCAATGGGCAGACGATATGAAATTGAGTTTGGATAAAGAAATCAAAGACTTAGATGCTGAAATCAAACTCCGTAAATCTGAAGCTAAAAAAATGCTCAATCTGGAAGCCAAAGTAAAAGCCCAACGAGCCATTAAGGATTTAGAAAAAAAACGAAGCGAAAAACGCCAACACCTTTTTGAAGCCCAAGATACCATAGACGACCGAAAGGAAAACCTTTTGAACGAAATTGAAAGACGTTTAAAGCAAGAAGTAAACACCACAGAATTATTCACTATAAAATGGAAGATGATATAAATGGATAATCAAGAATTAATAAGTTTAATTAATGACCTCAGAGCATTACCCAAAGAAACAGAATGGGCAGAGTTTAAATTAAGTACCATTAAACCACAAGAAAGATTGGGTGACTACATTTCTGGTTTATCTAATGCTGCTTGTGTAAACAATCAAGCGTTTGGTTATTTGATTTTAGGGGTTGATGACAACGATCATTCTATAAAAGGAACAAACTACAATTTTAAAAACCGTAAACAAGGTAATGAAGAGTTAGAATTTTATATAAGACGCTATTTGTCGCCATCCATTCGCTTTGAATATTTTGAGTGCAGTTATGATGCAACACATAAAGTTGAAATTTTCAGAATTCCTGCTGCTGTGGGCGAACCTACCAATTTTCAAGGGAAAGCAAGTATCCGTTTAGGTACTTCGTTAACCCAACTAAAAGATTATCCACATTACGCTAAACACATTTACAACTCTCAAGAAGATTGGTCAGCTAAAATTATCGAACGAGCTACCATAGATGACTTAGACCCAAAAGCCATTCAATTGGCCAAAGAGAAATTCAAAGAAAAGCAAGCGGGCAAATCCTTTTACAAGGAAATTGATGATTGGTCTTATGCCTTGTTTTTGGATAAAGCCAAAATAACTATTAATGGTAAAATCACGAATACAGCCATTATCCTTTTAGGAAAACCTGAATCAACACATTTTATTTCTCCAAGTGTAGCTCAAATCACTTGGAAATTGGATACCGAACAAAAGGCGTATGAGCATTTTGGAACACCTTTATTTCTGTCTATCAATGATGTATTAAAACAAATACGTATTGTAAGGCATAAGTTTTTTCCCAACAATCAGCTCATTGCTACCGAAGTGTTAAACTATGATGCAGAAGTAATCTTAGAAGCACTCAACAATTGTATTGCCCATCAAGACTACAGTTACAATTCTCGTATTCTGTTGACGGAAAAAGCCAATAAGCTCATTTTTGAAAATGCAGGCTCTTTCTTTGAAGGTAAGGCAGATGATTATTTATTGGGTAAAAAAACACCTGATAAATACCGAAATAAATTTTTAGCAGAAGCAATGTTCAATCTCAATATGATAGATAGTATGGGCTACGGTATTCATAAAATGACCAAAAGCCAATACCAACGCTATTTTCCTTTACCAGATTATACTAAGTCTAAAAGAGACGAAGTAGTATTAGAAATTTATGGAAATGCCATTGATGAGAACTTCTCAAAGCTACTTATTGAGCATAATGACGAAATGAACCTTACAGAGGTAATCCTTTTGGATAAAGTACAAAAATCATTACCCATTACAGATGATGCTGCAAAGCTTTTAAAGAAAAAGGGATTTATAGAAGGCAGAAAGCCCAACTATTTTATCTCCGCTCAAATTGCTGAAGCTACAAACCAAAAAGCAGAATACATTAAAAACAGAGGCTTTAAAGACGACCACTACAAAAAGTTAGTCATTGATTTTTTAGTTCAATACAAGAAAGCATCTAAAGCTGATATTGACCGCTTACTTTTAGATATACTTCCTTCTGTATTAGACGAAAATAAGAAAGCAAATAAAATAAAGAACCTTATGTATGCAATGCATAAAAGGGATAAATCCATTGAAAATCAAGGAACTACAAGGTATCCTGAATGGATTCTAAGTTCATCTAAAACTGACGAAAAGCTAACTATTTAGATAAACTTTAGACAAACAAACTCTGGCTAAAAAAAATAGAAACGAAATAGAAAATCTTAAACCCTTGTAAAACAGCCTAAAATCCTACTTTGTATAGAGTTTAGAAATTTTAAGAAATTGAAACCAATGAGCAATAAAAAACAACTTCAAAAACTCGAACTTACTTGGATAGGCAAAGGCGAAGAACCTAAGCTCGAACCTCGTATACTAATTGAAAACCCAGAGTACAGCTATGGCGACCCCAATAGCGAAAATATGCTCATACACGGGGATAATCTCCTTGCACTTAAAGCCCTTGAACAAGACTATGCTGGTAAAGTAAAGTGCATTTACATTGACCCGCCCTACAACACCGGCAACGCCTTTGAGCATTATGATGATGGCGTAGAACATTCACTTTGGTTGAATCTAATCGGGCAAAGAATAAAGTCACTTTACAAACTATTAGCAAAAGATGGTACTCTTTGGATAAATTTGGATGATAATGAAGCCCACTATTGTAAAGTAATGTGTGATGAAATATTTGGAAGAGAAAATTTCGTTGCTTCCATAATTTGGCATAAGAAACATACTCGAAGTAATGATGCAAAATGGCTATCCGATAATCACGATTTTATTTTATGTTATGCTAAATCAAAAAATGATTGGAAACGTAATTTGCTACCAAGAGATGGCGAAGCAAAAGGATATTCAAATGTTGATAATGACCCAAGAGGAGTTTGGGCATCAGGGCCTTGTCATGCAAAGACACCAAGCGATTCAACATATTTTGGAATAACGACACCTTCTGGGCGTAAAGTTCTACCACCACCAGGTACAAGCTGGAGATTTAATAAGGATCGTTTTCAAGAATTAATTGATGATAATAGAATTTATTTTGGAGCTGATGGCAATAATATTCCTCGTTATAAAAGATTTCTAACAGAGGTTCAAGATGGATTAGTGCCTTTAACAATTTGGTTTAAAGATGAAGTGGGTGACAATCAAGAAGCAAAAAAGGAAGTTAAGACTTTCAATGAAAATGACGTTTTTTCTACTCCAAAACCTGAAAGATTAATTGAAAGAATTATTCATATTGCTTCCAACGAAGGCGACCTCGTCCTTGACTCCTTCCTCGGTTCCGGCACCACCGCAGCAGTAGCCCACAAAATGGGCAGGCGTTGGATAGGCGTAGAATTGGGTGAGCACGCCAAAACGCATTGTTACCCTCGCCTAAAACAAGTAGTAGAAGGTGAGCAAGGTGGCATCAGCAAAGCGGTGAACTGGAAAGGCGGTGGCGGTTTCAAATTCTATACACTTGCCCCAAGTCTATTAAAGCTAGATAAGTTTAGCAATTGGGTTATTAGCCAAGAGTATAATGCCGATATGATGGCAGCAGCTATGGCAAAGCAAGAAGGCTTCAAATACCAACCCCACGAAAGCACCTATTGGAAACAAGGGCAAAGTTCTGAGCAAGATTTTATTTTCACTACTACCCAATTCCTTACCGTGGAAGCCATAGACAGCATCAAAGAGGAAATGCAGCCAGGTGAGACCTTGATGATATGTTGCAAGAGTTTTCAAAAAGAATGTAAAGGCACGTTTGGCAACATCACCATCAAAAAAATCCCTCAAATGCTGCTAGGTCGTTGCGAGTATGGCAAAGAAGATTACAGTTTAAATATTATAAATCTTCCAATTGATAGAGAAGACGATTCAGAAGATGAAGAACCAAACATCAGTGTACAGGCAATAAACGATAACAAAAAGCAAAACGACCAACCTACTTTATTTTAAGTATCAGAGAATATGAATACAATAGCTAATAATATCAAACAACGCCTTTCACTTCGTGAACCCCTACAAGATGCACTGGATATAGTAGCAAAACTGGCAGACGATTTTGAAATGAAAAAGGAAGTAAACTTGGTAGATGAATTGGAAATGGTAAAAAGCCAATTTCCTACCTGCACAGACTTTGAACGAGAGTTTCCTTCCATTGCCTTTTCCATTGCCACGGGTGTAGGCAAAACCCGATTAATGGGTGCAATTATAGCATACTTGTATCTCAAAAAAGGAATAAAGAACTTTTTCGTTTTAGCTCCCAATCTCACTATTTACGAAAAGTTGATTGAAGATTTTGGCAACCCTGCCTATCATAAATATGTGTTCAATGGTATTTCTGAATTTGTACACAACAGACCCGTAGTAATAACAGGCGACAACTATGCACAGCAAGGAGCATTATTTTCAGATTCCGAAATTCGAATCAATATTTTTAATATTTCAAAGTTCAATTCCGACAACAGAGGTTCAACACAAGGCGGTGTGGTTTTGCCACCTCGAATCAAACGTTTGTCAGAGTATTTAGGACAATCTTATTGGGAATACCTTTCAGGCTTAAACGATTTAGTGATATTGATGGACGAAGCACATCGTTACCACGCTGATGCTTCAAAAAATGCTATCAATGAGCTTAATCCAATTTTAGGTATTGAGCTCACTGCCACACCTTTTGACGAAAAGGGGAAGCAATTCAAAAATGTGGTATATGAATATTCATTGGCACAAGCATTAGCCGATGGCAAATATGTGAAAAATCCAGCCATTGCGACTCGGAAGAATTTTCAGAAAGGATCACTTTCAGACCGTGAAGTAGAAATTATAAAACTTGAAGATGCTATAAGTATTCATCAAGATACCAAAACTGAACTGGAAATTTATTCTAAAAATAACGAATTAAAACTCGTTAAGCCTTTCATTTTGGTAGTTTGTAAAGACATAGCCCACGCCAAAGAAATTAACGAACTTATCAATTCAGAAGGTTTTTATGAGGGGCAGTACAAAGGCAAGGTGTTGCAAATAGACTCTTCTACCAAAAAGGAAGAAGACATTGAAAAGCAATTCTTGTCATTAGAAAGTCCCGATAATGAAATAGAAATTGTCATCCACGTGAATATGCTCAAAGAGGGTTGGGATGTAACCAACCTGTACACCATTGTGCCACTTCGTGCCGCCAATGCTGGTGTTTTAGTAGAACAAACAATAGGGAGAGGGTTAAGATTACCCTATGAGGGCAAACGAACAGGTGTAGATAAAATTGATAAATTAACAGTAGTCGCTCACGAAAACTTTAATGCCGTAATTGAAGCAGCCCAAGACCCTAATTCGGTATTAAACAAAATGAGTTTTGTAGAAATAGCAGAAGAAGATTTATCTACCAAAACCGTAGTGGTTACATCTCAGCCAGTAATGGAGCAAACCTATGTAAAGGAGCAGGAGAAAATTAATGTTATTGTCAATCCACAAGACAAACAAAAGGCACAGAATAATCTTGATGCAAAAAAAGCAATCATCAATGTTTTGCCCGACTTTAGCAGCTTGCCGGAAGTTCGAAGAGTAGAAGACCTGAATAAAGAGGAAGTAAAGCGTAAAGTAATCAGACAAGTTGAGCAAAACTTATCCAAAGGTCAATTAAATGTATTTGCAGCTCAGATTGTAGAGGAGGCAAAAGAAGTCTATGAGAAATTAGTAAATGAATACAAAAAGAACATCATCGAAATACCTCGTATGGACTTGGTACAAGGTGAAACCAGAGCTGAGTTCAAGTCATTCGATTTAGACATTTCAGGCTTTAATTTTCAAGCCTTGGAGCAGGAAATCATCAGAATGGGTTTGAAGGATAAGCAAGTAGAAACACTAAAAGCAAAGTCCAGTGGATCTTATGGCAATCCAATAAAACTCATCATTGCAGAACTCATAGACTACCCGGAAATTGACTATGATGAAAACGCAGAACTGCTTTATCATCTTGCTTCGCTAGCTTATGAAGCCATAAAATCCAACATAACTAAAGAAGAAGAATTGCCTTCGGCAATCTTCCAATTCAAAGCAGCCATAGCGGAAAAGGTTTACAATCAAATGAAACAACACTTTCAGTTGCATTCAGCTGATTATGTTGCCCCACGAGTATTTCCATTTATTCGGATAGAGCAATGGAGCTTTTCATCATTGATAAATGCAGGCTACAAAGACTATCGAGACATTGTAAGCCCTACCAATATGATTCCTAAATATGTATTCAGAGGTTTTGAAAAAGCGTGTCATTTTGAATATAAATTTGACAGTAAAGCAGAACAGGATTTAGCCTTTGTTTTAGAAAATGATGCATCAGTAGTAAAGTGGCTAAGGCCAGCACCAAATCAATTCAGAATTTATTGGGATAATAATTCAAAGCGATACGAACCGGACTTCATAGTAGAAACAGGCGATACCATTTTTATGATTGAAGTAAAACGTGCCGACCAAACAGAAGAGGAAACCGTATTAGCCAAGAAAATAGCCGCAGAGAGGTATTGCAAATATGCATCAGAATACACAGCAGCTAACGAAGGTAAAAAGTGGAAATACCTAATACTTCCACACAATGAAGTCAGCAGAACTGTAAGTATGAGTTTTTTAGCAACTAAAGGGTAATTGATATGTACTTATCCAAACTCATTATAAGCAATTACAGGTCAATCAAAGAATTGTCAATCTCTTTCGAAAAGGGCAAAAACATCATTGTAGGCAAGAATAATGCAGGTAAAAGCAACATTATAAAAGCCATAGACCTTGTGCTTGGAGAAAGTAGCCCAACCTGGCACAAATCTGAAAACATTACTGCTAACGATTTTTTTAATGGTCAGACTGGAAATGACATTTATATATTCTGTGAATTAAAAAGAGATTTTGATGAGGTTTTAAATTATGCAGAAATTAATAAATGTTACGGCTATAGAATATTTGCTAAAAAGGGCAACTATGTGAAAATTGAAGGTGGCAAAGGTTTTTATAATGGCATCCCAATTAGGGTTCCTATATCAACGGAATCTGTAGATGCTTGTATTAACAATCTTCAAGCAGTATTGGATATATCAGAAGAAGATGCAGATGGTAAAACTATTTATATAAACTCTAAATTACAGAATCAAGCTACATTCGAGGGACAATTTCAAGACAAATATCACTTTGCATATGGTTTCCGAGCTTTTGAAAACAAGCAGGGTAAATTTTCTAAAGAAATACGTTTTTTTTATCGTGAAAGTGAGGATTTAGATTGGGTTATGGCATTCGCTGCTCCTATACGTAACGAACTTTTACAGAGTGCGATTATACATTCTTTCAGAGACCCGGCAAATGAATTAAGGATTAATCAATGGTCTTGGTTTGGTAAATTACTAAAAGAGTACATTAAAGCAGACGACCCCGATTTGAAGGATGCGTTTCAAATGCTTGAAACCGCTTCTAATGGTGTTTTCAAAGAGTTGCAAGATGAAATAAACAACTCAAAAGTTAAAGTAGCTTTTCCGGACACATCAATATCCTTTCAATTCAACCCAGCTACTAAAATTGATATTTACAAGAGTGCATTGATATATGTTAATGATGGTTTTAATAGTTTATTGCAAGATAAAGGTTCAGGAATCCAAAGTGCAGTAATTATTGGGTTATATAATTACTACACCAACAATATTGCACACACTTCATCCTCATTGCTTGCCGTGGAAGAACCGGAGATATACCTTCACCCACAAGCAAGAAGAGTTATTTCTCACAGAATTGATGACTTCCTTCAAGGAAACAAAAATCAAGTAATCATTACAACTCATTCTACGGAGTTTATAACTTCCGCACACGAAAATTTGAATATCATTTCCGTCAGAAAAGACGCATTGAATGGTTCAAAGGCTACGAATACAAAATTCAATACATCAAAGGAAAAACAAATACTTGTCAAGTCTCAAAATGCAGAAATGTTTTTCGCTGATAAAGTAATATTAGTAGAGGGGGGTGATAAATACATAGTTGAAGCCGTGGCATATCATCTTAGCAAATATTTGAATCCTGATTTAGGAGAGAATTGGTTAAACGAGCAAAACATTTCAGTAATTGCGGTTGGCGGTAAAGGTGAATTTTCAAAATACTTAATGAAGCTCAATGAGCTTAACACACCCGTTTATATACTTGCTGATTTTGATTTCTTTTTAAGAGGTCTGACCCGTTTTTTTAGTGATCTTTCTTATGAGCAGAAAGTTTTGGATGAACTCAATGGATTGAAAAGCAAACTGCAACTTGATACATATGAATTGAGCAAAGAAATTATAAATCAGATTAAAGCATTCACAGAAAATTTTAAGGAAACAGGTTTAAAAGTTGACGAAACTGATATTAGAAAGGCCTTTAAGGAAAAGATAAGTGCTAAGCGATTGTGTCATTTCCCGGAAGACAAACAAGGACATATAAAAGCATATTTGAAAAGATTAGAACGCATTAACGTTTTTGTACTTGAAAATGAGCTTGAGAATTATTTTACAGAAAAGTGCTTTTCATTACTGAGAGGTATTAATGGCAAAGAAGAACGCCCAATTCACATAGTTTCTAAACTTATTTCAAACGATTTGCAAATTGATACATTGATTGAAACTGATGAATACATATATTTTTTAAATCACGTTTATTCAAGTTAACCTTAAATAGAAGTTACACTATGTACATCATAAATAAAGATACAAACCGAATAGAGAAAATTGAAAGCTCAACATTTAAGCAGCTGGGCTTCAAAGAAAGAGAGCACCTGCAAGAGTGGATTGCAAACAATCCTTCCTGCTTGAACGAAGATTTGATTATCATTCAAAAAGAGTTTGATGGTTTCAATGACACCTCAGAACGTTTAGATTTATTGGCTTTAGATAAACAGGGCAATTTGGTAATCATCGAAAACAAATTAGATGATACAGGACGTGATGTTACTTGGCAGGTACTCAAATACTCTTCTTATTGCTCTACCTTAAATGCAACACAAATCATTGCCATTTTCAATCAATACCTTACAAAAATCGGCAGTGCAGAAACCGCTGAAGAATTGTTGGAAGAATTTCTCGAAACAGAAGACTACAAAGAAAAACTCAACATAGGCAACTCCCAACGCATAATGATGATAGCCGGAGAGTTTCGCAAAGAAGTAACCTCAACCGTACTTTGGTTACTCAATTACGGCTTACGCCTTCAATGCTTCAAGGCTACGCCTTTCCGTCTAAACGAGCAGTTGTTTTTGAATATGGAGCAAATCATACCCATCAAAGAAGCAGAAGAGTTTGTCATAAGTATGGCAAACAAGTCCAGGGAAGAAGTAGGCACACAAGAACAAATGAAAGAGCGCCACATTGTAAGGCGTAAATTTTGGACAGCCTATCTTAAAGAAATCAATAAAGCCACAACAATATATCAAAATGTAAGCCCGAGTAAAGACCATTGGATAAGTGCAGGAAGTGGCATAAGTGGTGTGACATATACAAGTGTGGTAACAGGAGATTATATCCGGATAGAACTATCTATTCACGGAAAAACACAAGAAGAAAACAAAGCAATCTTCGATGCTCTTGAAAGTCAAAAAGACAAAATAGAAGCAGCCTTTGGAAATCTCCTTGAATGGGAACGCCTTTCCGACAGACGAATGAGCAGAATAAAGTTCGAACTTCAAGGTGTAAGTGTTTTCAATGAAGAAGATTGGCAAAAGATGACTGCCTTTATGGTTGAACAAGTTCCTAAATTCGAAAGTGCTTTCAAGACATCAATTAAATTTTTACAAAGAAAAAAAATATAGCATGACTCATTTTACAAATTTAAATTTGAGTTAAAATGAAAAATTGCATTAAAATCCAACTTGCAACACCCCATTTAGCACAGGGCACAAAAAAAGTCTCTGAAAAATCAGAGACTTAATTTATAGTTGGCGGTCCGGACGGGACTCGAACCCGCGACCCCATGCGTGACAGGCATGTATTCTAACCAACTGAACTACCGGACCGTTTGTTATTTGGTGGCACAAAATTAGGGAAATTCTGCTTGGATGCA
>JACCDH010684227.1_pt1 | contig 17849 bp, 14 predicted proteins | sample 7442481 | NCBI WGS metagenome assembly JACCDH01 (sample SAMN15323433, study PRJNA562643) | freshwater metagenome | isolation source: river surface water | place: USA:Blue River Watershed | collected 2017-08-15
ACCTGTTTTGGGTACAGGGGGTTGCAGGTTCAAATCCTGTCATCCCGACCAGTTACTGAGTAGTCCACCTATCTCACGGAGAAACGTTGAAAACTAACGTAGAAAAGCTCAACCCAACGCGCGTCAAACTAACCATCACGGTTGAGGCTGCAGACTTCAAGACAGCACTAGACGCTGCCTACAAGACCGTTTCCGAGCAGGTGAACATCCCTGGTTTCCGTAAGGGTAAGGTGCCGGCTGCGGTAATGGACCAGCGCGTGGGCAAGGACATGATCATTGCTCAGGCCATCAACGACGGCATGGATGATTTCTACCGCCAGGCTCTCGCCGCCGAGAAGCTGGTGCCGCTAGCAACTCCGCAGGCTGATGTGCTGCAGGCACCATCCGCTGCAGAGCCAGACAAAGAGCTCAAGATTGAGCTCGAGGTTGAGGTTCGCCCAGAGTTCAAACTTCCTGACTACAAGGGAATGAAGGTCAAGGTTGACGCCCTCAAGGTTGCCAAGCTTGACGTAGACACCGAGCTAGATGCTCTGCGTGCTCGCTTTGGAACCCTGAAGACCGTTGAGCGTCCGGCTCAGAAGGGTGACTTCACCTCAATCGACCTGACCGCGAACATTGACGGTAAGACCATCGACACCGCCAAGGACATTTCCTACGAAATCGGTTCTGGTCAGCTGCTCGACGGCATTGATGAGGCGCTAGAGACCCTCACCGCCGGCGAGAGCACCACCTTCCGCTCCAAGCTTGTTGGTGGCGAGCTAGCTGGCCAGGAGGCCGAGGTTTCAGTAACCCTCAACGCCGTCAAGGAGCGCGAGCTTCCAAAGGCCGATGATGAGTTTGCGCAGCTTGCTTCGGAGTTTGACACCATCACCGAGCTCAAGGCTGACATTGAGAAAAAGCTTGAGGTGAACCTAGCTCGCAAGCAGATCCTTCAGGCTCGCGACATCATGATCGATGAGCTGCTTGAGAAGGCCAAGATTCCGGTTTCCGAAGAAGCCGTAAAGCGCGAGGTTGAGAGCCACCTGGAGGGCGAGGGGCGTCAGGCTGATGACGTTCACCGCAAAGAGGTGACCGAGGAGACCGAAAAGAACTTCCGCACCCAGCTCTTGTTGGATGCAGTTGTCGAGGCCGAGGGAATCAAGGTCGAGGATCAGGAACTTATCGAGTACCTGGCATTCACCTCTCGCAACTACGGCATGGATCCAAACGAATTCATCAAGCAGGTTGCCAATGCCGGCCAGGTTCCAGCATTTGTCGGTGAGCTTGCTCGCCGCAAGGCGGTAGACGCGCTTGTTGCTGCGGCGGAGATCGTTGACTCAAAGGGAAACAAGGTTTCGGCTGAAGCCAACAACTAACGCCTTGGGCGAACACGCCACAAGGTTTTGGTTTGCCTGACTATCTTTGTTTCAGATAGCTAAGGAGACACCCCTTATGTCCATGCCTCAAATGGAGCGAAACGGCGTTTTTGATCGCCTGCTGAAAGACCGAATTGTTTGGTTGGGCAGCGAAGTTCGCGATGAGAATGCAAACGAGATCTGCGCCAAGATTTTGCTATTGGCTGCCGAGGATGCAGAGAAGGACATCTTCCTCTACATCAACTCTCCAGGTGGCTCCATCACCGCGGGTATGGCGATCTACGACACCATGCAGTACGTGCCAAACGACATCGTGACTGTTGGAATCGGTATGTGCGCATCTATGGGTCAATTCCTGCTCTCCTCTGGTGCTAAGGGCAAGCGCTACGCAACCCCAAACACCAGAGTTCTGCTGCACCAGCCACACGGAGGTTTTGGTGGTACCGCCAGTGACATCCAGACTCAGGCTGAGTTGATCATGTCGATGAAGCACCAGCTGGCATCCATCACCGCAAAGCAAACCGGCAAGACCGTCGAGCAGATCATGAAAGATGGCGACAGGGACCGCTGGTTCACCGCTCAGGAAGCCCTAGAGTACGGCTTCATAGACCACATTCAAGAGTTTGCAAACCGCTCCACCGGCGTTGGAAAGGCTGAGTAATGAGCTACCTAGAGTCTTCAGCGGGCCGCATTCAGATGCCTCAGTCGCGCTATATCCTTCCTGAGTTTGAAGAGCGCACCAGCTACGGTTTCAAGCGCCACAATCCATACACCAAGCTTTTTGAGGACCGCATTGTTTTCCTTGGGGTTCAGGTTGATGATGCCTCTGCCGATGACATCATGGCTCAGCTTCTGGTGCTGGAATCCCAGGATCCAGATCGCGACATCACCATGTACATCAACTCTCCCGGTGGTTCGTTCACTGCGCTAACCGCAATCTACGACACCATGCAGTACATCAAGCCGCAGATTCAGACCGTCTGCCTTGGACAGGCAGCATCTGCTGCCGCGGTGCTGCTCGCAGCCGGCGCCAAGGGTAAGCGACTTGCACTGCCAAACGCGAGAGTACTCATCCACCAGCCCGCAACCGGTGATGCCGGTCGCGGCCAGGCCTCGGACATCGAAATCCAGGCGCGTGAAATCATGCGTATGCGTGAGTGGCTTGAGGAGACTCTTGCCAAGCACTCCGGTAAGCCGGTCGAGCAGGTGAACAAGGACATCGATCGAGACAAGATCTTGACCGCTCAAGAAGCTCTCGAATACGGACTGATTGATCAGGTATTGACTAGCCGCAAGGCGTAATCCCGACACGCCTAAGGCAAAAAGTCCTCTGGTAGATATAGGGTTTTGGCATGACCTTGTCAGAGACCTCTGAGCTTTTGAAATGCACTTTCTGCGGAAAGAGCCAAAAGCAGGTTCGAAAGCTAATTGCTGGACCATCCGTCTACATCTGTGACGAGTGCATCGAGCTTTGTAATGAGATCATCGAAGAGGAGCTCGGCAATGCCGTAGCGACCGAAGCCGAGAGTATCGATCTACCAAATCCAAAAGAGATCAAGGCTTTCCTCGATGAGTATGTGATTGGTCAGGACGGCGCTAAGAAGCAGCTTTCTGTTGCGGTTTATAACCACTACAAGCGGATTCGCGCCAAGGGCACACTTACCAGAGCCGGCAAGAGCCACGATGACATTGAAATTGCCAAGTCCAATATTTTGATGATAGGTCCCACCGGTTGCGGTAAGACCTATCTTGCCCAAACCCTCGCAAAGCGCTTGAATGTTCCGTTCGCGGTTGCGGATGCCACTGCCCTGACTGAGGCTGGCTATGTAGGTGAGGATGTTGAGAACATCCTGCTCAAGTTATTGCAAGCTGCCGATTTTGATCCCAAGCGCGCAGAAACAGGAATCATCTACATCGATGAAATCGACAAGATCTCGCGCAAGGCGGAGAACCCATCCATCACTCGAGATGTTTCGGGCGAGGGTGTTCAGCAAGCACTGCTGAAGATACTTGAGGGAACGGTAGCCTCCGTTCCACCTCAGGGTGGACGCAAGCACCCGCAGCAGGAATTCATTCAAATCGACACGACAAACGTGCTATTCATCGTGGCGGGCGCATTTGCCGGTCTCGAGACCATCGTTGGTGAGCGAACTGGCAAGAAGGGCATCGGATTCGGTTCTCCGCTAAAGGAGAAGACTGACTCAAGCAATGTCTTCAAGCAGGTTCAGCCTGAAGACCTTCGCAAGTTTGGACTGATTCCAGAGTTCATCGGCCGACTTCCTGTAATCGCAACCGTTGAAGAGCTTGATAAGACTGCTCTGGTTTCAATCCTGACTGAGCCTAAGAATGCGCTTTTGAAGCAGTACCAGCGCATGTTTGAGATTGATGGTTTTGAACTCGAGTTCGAGCCAGAGGCAATCGAATTGATTGCGGACCAGGCCTTGGAGCGCGAAACCGGCGCTCGTGGCCTCAGAGCCATCCTTGAAGAGGTTCTCGGTCCCATCATGTTTGAACTTCCAGGCTCCGAGGAGCACGGCAGGGTAGTGATCACGGCAGAAATCGTTAGAACCAAGCAGCTACCTAAGGTGCTGCCACTGCAGCAACGTCTCAAAGACAAGACCGCTTAGGAAAATCTAAATTAGCTCGCAGCGCATAGCCCCATTCCTTGCAGGAACCGTTGCATCCACAACCGGTTCAGTGGCTACCTTCGGGGTGGCAATCGCGGGACTTACCGCGATGGGCGCCTCCCAAGCCCAAACTGCGACAGCGCTTACCATCATGCTCATCGGTTACGGTGTGCTGTCTATCGGGCTATCGGTCTGGCTGAGAAAGCCGGTGAGCGTAGTTTGGTCAACTCCCGGAGCTGCCTTTCTGGCGTCCTCCTCGGCGCTCGGAGTCAGCTTTGAGCAAGCTGTCGGGGCTTTCTTGCTCGCGAGCTTGCTTATTGTCATCACCGGTGTTTGGCCGTGGCTCGCGAAGGTAGTGCGACTCATCCCGCCGCAGATTTCAGCAGCGATGCTCGCCGGAGTGATTTTCCCGTTTGTTATTGCCACTGTTCATGCCGGGGTGGACTTTCCAATCCTGATAGTTCCGGTATTGATCACTTGGTTCCTGCTAAATCGATTCGCTGCGGTCTGGGCGTCCCCGGTTGCAATCTCTCTTGGCTTTCTATTGATTGGCTTGAGTCCAGAGGTTCAAAACTTAGGTCAAATCACGCTCTGGCCCCAACTTGCCCTGATTGCTCCTGAGCTCAATTTGACAGTGATGGTCGCCATTGGCATCCCGCTTTATTTGGTAACCATGGCTTCGCAGAATCTTCCAGGCCTTGCGATCATGCAATCGCTAGGTTTCCCACTTCCGGTTCGAAGAGTGTTCGTCTCTACAGGCTTAGGTTCTGCCATCACCTCTTTCTTCGGAGGCTTTGGGCTGAATCTGGCAGCCATCACCGCAGCTTTGAACGCTGATGCGGGAGCGGCGAAGGACCCTGAGCGCAGGTGGATAGCATCGAGCTGGGGTGGGGTTGTCTACATCCTCTTTGCCGTATTCGCCGCTCCGTTTGCTGCCTTTGTTTTGGCGGTGCCAAGGGAGCTCCTGTTGGCCCTGGCCGGCATTGCCCTGCTGAACACTTTCTCAGGCGCGTTGAAAACAGCCATCTCAGACGATTCCATGCGACTTGCCGGAGCAGTCACATTCCTCACCGGTGCAGCAGGCATAGCAATTTTCGGAATCGGCGGAGCCTTCTGGGCCCTGGTATTCGGTGTTCTAGTGCTGCTACTACAGAAGTCCGCGGCGACGAAGTAGTGGCTCAATCTTGGGTTCACGACCCAAGAGCTCTCGCACCAAAGTCATTGAGTCCTTCGAGCCACCTCTAGATAGAAGTCCCTCGGAGAACTTTTTGCCGTTCTCACGGGTGAGACCACCGTTTTCCTTGAACCAGTTGACTGACTCAGCGTCCAGGATCTCGGACCAGATGTAGCCGTAGTAACCGGCCGAATAGCCTCCGGCAAAAATGTGAGCAAAGTAGTTGGTGCGATACCTGGTCGGCACGGGGGAGTAGTCAAGTCCGTACTCTGCAATCGCCTCAGCCTCAAACGCAACTAGATCCTCGGGAGTGGCATCCTGAGAGTGAAGTGCCAGGTCCAAAATCGCTGCCTGGAGGTAGTGAGTGGTTTCGAACCCCTGGTTGAAGCCCTCTGCCGCAGTGAGCTTCTCGACCCACTCCAGTGAGAGCTTTTCGCCGGTTTTATAGTGAACGGCGTAGTTCTGCAGCACCTCAGGCCACAGCATCCACATCTCGTTAACCTGAGACGGGAACTCAACAAAGTCGCGCTCGACCGAGGTTCCAGAGAATCGTGGGTAGTGAACATTGGAAAGCAAGCCATGGAGAGTGTGACCAAACTCGTGGAATAGTGTGTTCACCTCATCAAGGGTCATAAGCGCAGGGTCGCCATCTGCAGGCTTTGGAATGTTCATGTTGTTGACCACAACAGGCAGCTTGCCGAGGAGTCTTGACTGATCAACGAGATTGTTCATCCAAGCCCCACCGCGCTTTGAGGGTCTAGCAAATGGGTCAAATAGGTAGAGTCCGCACTTGGAACCATCCTCGTAATCAACCTGGTAGATCCAGTTATCGGGGTGGTATCCGACCAGGTCATCGCGACGAGTGAAGACCATGCCATAAAGCTTGTTTGCGGCGAAGAAAACGCCGTCCTCAAGGACCTTGCGGACTTCGAAGTATGGCTTGAGCACACTGGTGTCGATGCTGTATTGCTTGGTGCGTAGTTGCTCGGTGTAACGAGACCAGTCCCAGGCCGCTAGTGTGCCCGAGGTTTCCTGATTCATCAGCTCCTGCAACAGTGCACCCTCGCGCTCTGCGTTCGCCCTTGCTGCCGGTGCAATCTTTCGCAGAACACTGTGGACATTCGCTCCGCTACCCGCGGTTTGCTGCGCTGTCACGTAGTCGACATAGTTTGCATAACCAAAGAGCTTCGCCTTCTCGCGACGAAGGTCAAGCAGCTGCTTCACCACCTCAGAGGTGTCATTGGCATTCTTTCTTCCACCGCGGGAAAGTGTTGCCTTGAGAATCTCCTCACGCAGCGAGCGATCTTCAAGGTTTGCCAGCAGCGGGTGACCCGAGTAGTTCAAAAGCGGAATCACATAGCCGTCAAGACCTCTTACCTCGGCTGCTTTCTTGCAGGAGGCAATCTCGGCCTCGCTCAGACCTGCAAGGCGGGACGCATCCGGAAGATGAATCGCTAGGTCATTGCTGTCCGCAAGCAATCGCTTGTCAAACTCTGCCTCAAGGCCAGAAATTTTCTCGTTGATCTCGCCAACTCGCTTGCGCTGCTCGGCGGTGAGCTCTGCACCCGCGAATTTGAAGTCTTTCTGATACTTGGTGAGCAGCCAATCGCTCTCCGCATCAAGACCTAGGGAGCCGCGCTTGGCCGCCAGTTCCTGGATTCGAGCGAAGAGCTCGGGGTTTAGTCGAATCGAGTCCATGTGAGCGGCCAGGCGAGGCGCAATCTCCGCCTCAATCTCCTGGAGAGTGTCGTTGGTGTCGCTGGAGCTCTTGTTGTAGAAAACCATGAGCATCGAATTCAGCAGGTCACCAGAGCGCTCCATGGCGACGATGGTGTTCTCGAAGGTCACCTGCGGTTCGGCCAGGATTGCGGCTATCTCGACATTGTGAGATTGAACTGCGTGCTCGAACGCCGGTAGATAGTGCTCGTCGCTGAGCTTGGCGAAGTCAGGAAGTTCGTAAGGGAGGGTTGATCGGCTTAGAAGCGGATTAGTCATGCCACCAGCTTATTCCGCTGGAGCAAACTCAACTTTCCTTAGCTCGAGTTCTCCGCCAACGATCGAGAGGTTCGAAATCCTACCCACAGCCATCAAATCAGCTTTGAGCAATGACAATTCCTCCGGACCGGAAAGTTGAGCGGCGCTGATCTCGGCCTTCATGGACAGCTTGGCGTCTGACTTGGCCTTACGAACCAAAATCAGCGCTTCTGATGCCAGGGCGTAAAGTTCAGCGTTCTCGAATTCGGCTAACTCGGACTCCTTCGGCCATTGGGCGAGGTGTACGGAACCCTCCTGCCACCAGCTCCAAACCTCTTCGGTGGCGTAGGGGATAAATGGAGCAAGTAGTCGAACCATGACACCAAGAGCTTGACGCAGTGCCAGCACCGCAGAGCCAATTTGAGCCGGGGTGAAATCTCCTTGTCCGTATGCCCTTTCCTTCACGAGCTCCACATAGTCATCCGCGAAGGTCCAGAAGAAGGTTTCGGTGGTTTCAAGAGCCTTGGTGTGGTCGTAGTCATCGAAGGCCTTGGTGGCAACCGCAATCTGCTTCTTCAGTGCCGCCAGCATTGCCCTGTCTACAGGCTCAGAAACCTCTGTCACACCACTAGGTAGCTCGAAGGTCAGAGCAAATCGAGCAGCGTTGAGAACCTTGATCGCTAGTCGACGACCAATCTTCATCTGGCCCTCGTCAAACGCTGCATCGGTGCCCAATCGTGCCGAAGCGGCCCAGTAGCGAACGGCATCCGATCCGTGGTTTTCGAGGAGCTCGTTCGGAACTACGACATTGCCCTTTGACTTGGACATTTTCTTGCGGTCTGGGTCCAAGATCCAACCAGAAATCGCGGCGTTCTTCCATGGCAGTTGACCATGCTCCAGCTCGCTTCTGAGCAGGGTTGAAAACAGCCAAGTACGGATAATGTCTTGACCCTGAGGGCGTAGATCGAATGGGAAAACCTCGTCAAATAGCTCAGGGTCGCTGATCCAACCGCCGGCTAGTTGTGGCGTGAGCGATGAGGTTGCCCAGGTGTCCATGATGTCGTGCTCACCAATGAAACCGCCGGCCACACCACGCTGAGACTCCTCGTATCCGGAGGGCACATCGGTGGATGGATCAACTGGAAGCGTGGCTAGGTCAGGAGTGATCACATTGTCGAAATCAGGATTGCCATCCTGATCGAGTGGATACCAGACAGGAATCGGCACACCGAAGTAACGCTGACGGGAAATCAACCAGTCACCGTTTAGGCCATTGATCCAGTTCTCGAGTCGAACTCTCATGAAATCGGGGTGGAATCCCAGGTCCTTACCCAATGCGATCAGTCGATCCGCAAGATCGCGATCGCGGCCACCATTTTTGATGTACCACTGGCGAGTGGACACGATCTCGAGAGGCTTATCTCCCTTTTCGAAGAACTTGACTGGGTGAGTGATCGGCTTAGCGTCGCCAACCATAAGCCCCAGCTCCTGAAGCTTCCCAACAATGAGCTCCTTGGCGCTAAAGACTGTCTTGCCCTTTAGTTCCTCGTAGAAGTCGGCGGCCTGCGAATTGGCAATTACATCCGGTGCAGTCGAGACAATACGACCGTCAAAGCCAATGATGGCGCGGTTAGGGAGATCGAGCTCTCGCCACCAGATTACGTCCGTGACGTCTCCGAAGGTACAGATCATGGCGATGCCAGAACCCTTGTCCTTCTGGGCAAGTCGGTGAGCCACAATCGGAACCTCAACGCCAAAGATTGGAGTCTTGGCGGTCTTTCCGAAAAGCGGCTGAAAGCGCTCATCATCTGGGTGGGCAACCAGGGCAACGCAGGCGGGAATGAGCTCAGGTCTCGTGGTCTCGATGAAGATAGGGCCGTTTGGGCCATCAAACTGCACACGGTGATAAGCACCTGGCTGCTCTCTGTCCTCAAGTTCGGCCTGGGCAACGGCAGTCCTGAAGGTGACATCCCACAGCGTCGGTGCCATCGATTGGTATGCCTCTCCGCGGGAGAGGTTGTTTAGGAAAGCCTGCTGTGAAACTCGCTGGGCATCTTTAGAGATAGTGCGGTAGGTCTTTGCCCAGTCAACCGAGAGACCGAGGTTGCGCCAGAGGTTCTCAAAGGCCTTCTCATCTTCTTCCGTTAGCTTCTCGCACAGCTCGATGAAGTTGCGGCGCGAGATTGGAAGTTGGTCGGCTGCTTTGGAGGACTTGTTGTCTCCCCCCTCTTGAGGTGGAGTGAAGTCCTGCTGAAAAGGAAGTGTGGGATCACAGCGAACCCCGTAGTAGTTCTGAACTCTGCGCTCTGTGGGGAGGCCGTTGTCATCCCAGCCCATTGGATAGAACACCTTGTAGCCGCACATGCGCTTATAGCGGGCAATGACATCCGTATGCGTGTAGGAGAAAACGTGACCGACGTGCAGGGAACCGGAAGCGGTAGGTGGAGGAGTGTCAATCGAGTAGACCTCTCCAGAACCTTGATAGCTGTAGATACTGTTTTGCTCCCAGGATGGCACCCACTTTTGCTCAAGTCCATCCACGGTTGCCTTTTCAGGCACGTTGGCTAGGCGGTAGGGGTCAGGCAGATTTGCTGTCAATTGGAATACTCCAGGGTTCAAAACTTCTCTAGGTTAACATTGTTAAGTTCTAGAACCCATCGAAAGCAAAGATGTATCCAAAGCACAGGCCCAACACTGCCGGCGTAACACCATCTCCGTTTTTCCCAGACGTGGAGAAAGAGGTGCTGGCTCACTGGGCGCAGGATGGCACTTTTCAGGAGTCCATTGATCAGCGTGCATCAGCTGGAGCTGATGAGTTCGTTTTCTATGACGGCCCGCCATTCGCAAACGGCTTGCCGCACTACGGGCACCTTCTCACCGGCTACACCAAGGATCTAATTCCGCGCTACCAAACCATGCGTGGCAAGCGCGTGGAGCGTCGATTCGGTTGGGACACTCACGGACTTCCTGCCGAGGTGGAGGCAGAGCGCCTGCTCGGAATTTCAGGCCGCCCCGAGATTGAAAAGTTTGGCGTCGCAAAGTTCAACGAGTTTTGTAAGACCAGCGTCTTGAAGTACACCCAGGACTGGCGCACCTACGTAACTCGCCAGGCGCGCTGGGTTGACTTTGACAACGATTACAAGACTCTCGATCTCAACTACACAGAGAGCGTGCTCTGGGCGTTCAAAGAGCTTCACAAAAAAGGCCTGATTTATGAGGGCTTCAAGGTATTGGCCTACTGCTGGAGATGTGAAACCCCACTTTCCAACCACGAGCTTCGCATGGACGACGAGGTATACCGCTCCAGGCAGGATCAGTCGGTCACGGTGTCGTTCCCAATTACTGCACCCGGAAGCCAGCTCGATGGCGTCAAGATGCTGGCCTGGACCACGACCCCATGGACGCTGCCAACAAACTTTGCATTGGCTGTTGGGCCGGCAATCGAGTATTCAGTCGTTGCAACCGCCAACGGTTCATATTTACTTGCCAGCTCACAACTGGGTAGCTACGCCAAGGATCTCGGATTCGAGGACCTCGAGAGTGCAAAGGCTGCAGTCACCAGCACTCACCTAGGTAACGAGCTCGCTGGTTTGCGCTATGAGCGCCTCTTCGATTTCTATGCGGATACCGAGAAGTTTGATGTTCAGAATGCTTGGCAGGTGCTGGTTGGGGATTACGTCGCTGACAACGAGGGAACCGGAATTGTTCACCAGGCACCGGCATACGGTGAGGACGACCAGAACCTCTGCAATGCAGCTGGTATTCCAACCTACGTCTCCATCAATGAGCGCGGACAGTATCTGTCCACAATTCCTCCATATGAGGGCATGCACGTCTTTGATGCCAACAAGGTAATCACTCAGGATCTGAAGGCCATGGGTAGGTTGCTGCGTCAGCAGTCCTACGAGCACTCCTATCCGCACTGCTAGCGCTGCAAGAACCCGCTTATTTATAAGGCGGTCAGCTCTTGGTTTGTTGAGACCACCAAGCTTCGTGATCGCATGTTGGAACTCAACCAGGAGATCAACTGGGTCCCTGAGCACACTAAGAACGGCAGCTTTGGTAAGTGGCTCGAGAATGTTCGCGACTGGGCAATTTCGAGAAACCGGTTCTGGGGAGCTCCGATTCCTGTCTGGAAGAGCGATGACCCAAACTATCCAAGAGTTGATGTCTACGGCTCGCTTGATGAGCTAGAGCGAGACTTTGGTGTTAGACCAAGCGATTTCCACCGTCCGGAGATCGATCTTTTAGTCAGACCTAACCCAGATGATCCAACCGGTAAGTCGATGATGCGCCGTGTCCCTGAGGTTCTTGACTGCTGGTTCGAGTCCGGTTCGATGCCATTCGCCCAGGTTCACTATCCGTTTGAAAACGCGGATTGGTTTGACTCCCACTTCCCGGGCGATTTCATCGTTGAGTACGTTGGTCAGACCAGAGGGTGGTTCTATACCCTGCACGTTCTCTCGACCGCACTTTTTGATCGCCCAGCCTTCAAAAATGCCGTAAGCCACGGCATCGTACTTGGTAATGACGGTCAGAAGATGTCCAAGTCATTGCGCAATTACCCGGACGTAAACGAAGTATTCGATCGCGATGGTTCGGATGCGATGCGTTGGTTCTTGCTATCCAGCACCATTTTGCGCGGCGGCAATCTGTCGGTAACCGAGCAGGGGATCCGCGAGGGAGTCCGCCAAGCGCTGCTACCGCTTTGGAACAGTTACTACTTCTTCACGCTTTACGCGAATGCCTCCAGCTACGTTGCCAGCCCTTCGCACTCATCCGGGCAGCTTCTGGATCGCTACATCCTCTCCAAAACTGCTGATTTGATTCGAGACCTGGAAACTGACCTGGATGCTTTTGATAGCTACAGCGCATCAGCAAAGGTTCGTGACTTTGCCGAGATTCTCACCAACTGGTACATCCGTCGCTCGAGGGATCGTTTCTGGGAGGGCGACAAGGATGCTTTCGACACCCTTTACACCGTTCTGGAAGCGGTATTGCGCGCTTCCGCCCCGCTACTTCCACTGATCACAGAGGAGATGTGGCGCGGTCTCACCGGTGGCCGAAGCGTCCACCTGGAATCGTGGCCGGATGCCGCTGAATTCCCAACCGACGCTGATCTTGTGTCGGACATGGACACCATTCGCGAGGCGGCTTCCGTTGGGCAGGCTCTGCGTAAGGCGGCTGGATTGAGGGTTCGTCTACCGCTGGCCAACCTAACCATTGCCTCCAACTCAGCTGGTTTGGCGCAGTATGCCGATCTGATTGCCGATGAGCTTAACGTCAAGGCGGTTGAGGTTGTGGCCGCTAACGATGAGATTGCCAAGCGCTTTGGAATCAGCAAGTCGCTAACGGTGAACGCCCGAGCCCTGGGGCCACGTGTCGGTGGCGACGTTCAGCGCATCATTCGTGAGGCCAAGGCGGGCAACTGGAAGTTGGTAGGCGAGCAGGTCGTGGTTGACGGAAGCGAGCTATTCGAGGGCGAATACGAGCTCACCATGACCGCGGCATCGGATAACCCAGATGCCAAGGTCGGCATTACCTCTTTCGGCTTTGTTCTTCTTGACACCAAGGTGACTCCGGAACTCGAACGCGAGGGAGCAGCCCGTGACGCGGTTCGACACATACAGCAGGCACGAAAGGATGCCGGTCTTGATGTTTCAGACCGCATCGCACTGAAGATCGCTGTCGATGCCTCAAGCCTGGCTGCAATCACTGAGCATCAGCAATTCATTGCAGAAGAGGTTTTGGCGGTGGAGTTCGAATTTGTCTCAGGACAGGGTGAGCTTTCCATCGGAGAAAACGGCACTCTAGGAATTGAGCTTCGCAAAATTGGCTAGAGATTACAGCCAAGAAATGCGCTTGGTGCTGGATGAGCTCTATTCCAGGCAGCCCGAGAATCAGGTAAGGCCAAGGCTTGAACCAACCCGCAGGGCTGCTGCAATTTTGGGAGATCCGCAGTCAAATTTCGGGATTATCCACATCACGGGCACCAACGGAAAGACCTCAACCGCGCGGATTATCGAGCGAATCCTAAGAGAGCATGGCCTTCGAACCGGAAGGTTGACCTCTCCTCACCTAATTCACTTCAATGAGCGAATCGCTCTGGATGGGGAGCCGGTCTCGGATGAGGTGTTTGTCGAGACCTATAACGAGACCAAGCCACTCCTTGAGCTCGTTGATAGTCAACTCATAGCTGAGGGGGAGCAGCGACTCACCTTCTTTGAAGCCATGACGGTCTTGGCTTTTCAGGTTTTCTCCGATGCGCCAATCGATGTGTTGGTTCTCGAGGTTGGCATGGGCGGCGAGTGGGATTCCACGAACGTGGCCGATGCCGATGTGGCGGTTTTTACGCCGATTGATCTCGATCACCAAAAGTCACTCGGTGACACCATTGCGGAGATTGCCCAAACCAAGGCTGGCATCATCAAGTCAGAGTCTGCAGTGGTTAGCTCGAGACAATCACCAGAGGCTGAGGACGTGTTGCGGGAGCGCGCCACGGTGCTCTTCTCCGGTCAGGACTTTGGGGTATCAGACGTTAGCGTTGATGGCTACGGCGTCCGCTTCTCGGTTCAGGGTCTTGCTGGAGAGTATCCGCATGTCTGGATGCCAATGCTCGGTGAGCACCAGGCTGAAAATGCTGCGACCGCGATAGCCGCGGTTGAACTCTTCCTCGGTGGGGGAAAGCGCGCAATCGCCGATGAGGTGCTGCGTCAAGCTCTCGCGGACACAGTTTCACCCGGACGTCTGCACGTCATTGAAAAGGAACCTTTGATAATTCTCGATGGCGCTCACAATCCACACGGCATTCGCTCGCTGCGTAAAGCGCTGGGATTTCATTTCCCCGGTAGGGAGCTGGTTGGTGTTGCGGCAACACTCGCTGATAAGGATTGGCATTCAAGCGCCCAGGAGTTGTCTTCTACTTTCAACAAATTGATCATCACGCAAGCACCCGGACCGCGGGCACTCAGTGCCGCGGAGTTTGCAACCGCTTTTGAAGATTTGGACGCTGAAGTTATTGCCATCGAGCCAGACCCGGCAACCGCCTTTGAGCTTCTGAAGGGTGCGATGGATGGCGATTCGGTTGGCGTGATCACCGGCTCTCTCTACATGGTTGGTGAGGTGCTCGGGTTGGTGCGAGAGAATAGTGACGATGAGTAATCCAAAGTCGACTAGGCGCGCGCTGAGCGCGATTGTTTTGAGCTTCGAGTCGATAGTCGTGTTTTTCGCGACTCTGACCGCATTCGGCCTCAAGGTCGGACCCGTTGAGTGGGTCTGGGGCATTGGGCTAACAGTTTCAATCCTGATGATTTTAACCCCGGCAATTTTGGGTAAGCCCGGTGGCTACGTTATTGGCTGGATCTTGCAGGCAGCCCTTTTGGTCAGCGGTTTCTGGCTCTGGGGAATGTTCGTAATTGGAAGCATTCTGGTTGGCATGTGGATTTGGGCTCAGATTGCAGGAGGAACTGTTGATCGAGCTCGCACTAACTATTTGAAACTGAAGGAGCAAAATGACTGAGTCAACCCTGGTTCTGATCAAGCCTGATGGCGTCAGGAGAAACCTGATCGGCGAAATCATTCGTCGTTGCGAGCAAAAGGGATACCTGGTTGCGCAGCTCAAGAAGATTTCACCAACGCGCGAGCTACTCGCTCAGCACTATGCCGAGCACGAGGGTAAGGCTTTTTATGAGCCGCTGATGGAGTTCATGCTCTCCGGTGATGTGGTTGCGATTCGACTAGAGGGAAATCGAGTAATCGAAGGTTTCCGCACGCTTGCAGGCCCGACGGATCCAACCACTGCAGCACCGGGCACCATCAGGGGGGACCTCGGTAGAGACTGGGGCACAAAGGTAGTTCAGAACCTGGTGCACGGATCCGACTCTGCGGAATCCGCTGCCAGAGAGCTAGCCCTCTGGTTCTAGAAAAGACTTGGCCAGTAGTCCCAGAACTGAATCAGGATTGGGATGATCAGGGCCAGGTAGGTCAGAATCACGATTACCCAGGTCCACTCGAACATAACGGAGCCCGCGATAGTTACCTTCTCACCAAAAACACCCTCTTTGAGGCTGTAGCCAAGTGATGACCAGAACAGCGGAATCGTAGCGCTCCATGCAACCATGCAGTAGATGCAGAGGGCTCCAATTTCGTAAACGCTCTGACTGAAAAGCCACACCACGAAAACCATCGCCAGTAGGTGACCAGCCACAAACAGCTGCCAGAACCAAGGTTTGAATTTCGCTCCTGCCAGCATCGCAAATCCAACCACTACTGGTGCGAAAAAGGCCGCCAGACCGATTAGAGGGTTGGGAAAACCAAATAGTGCCGCCTGCTCACTTAGCATCACCGACTTGCAGCTGATGAAGGGTGAGATATCGCATGAGGTCATGGCGGCTGGATCACCGGCAACCTTGATGCGCTCGAGGGTCAATCCAAAGCTTGCGATCCATCCGAGGATTCCAAAGCCGATGAGTGAAAAAGGAAACAGCACAGGCTGATTATCGCATTTTGATAACAGCCGTGCCATACTTCTACCTAGATGCGAACACACTTGCATCGAAGGTTTTGGAGTCGCTGACTCCACACATACAAAGGATTAGATTCAGGTTGCGGCTTGAATCACGACATAAAGACACTGCGGGTGTGTACCAGTGCATTAGGTAAAAAGTGCCGAAGAAAAAAGAAGAACCGGCCAAGCCGGCAGCGATTCAACTGATTTTCCAAGCCCCGGATCTGCCAACTCCGAAGGTTAATCCTCGTTCGGGCAAGCTAGCCGCTGAGGAGGAGGCCCCCGCTCCCAAGAAGGAGCGAGTGGTCAAGGAGAAGGCCCCCAAAGAAAAGCCACAGCGTGAAAAGCCAGAACCTGAAGAGAAGGAATCTGGCTCCACTCGAGTGGATGCCAAGCGTTCTCGCCGTCGCGACACCCGAGACAACTCGCGTCGCCGCTCCTCGGTCACCGAGAGCGAGTTTCTAGCGAGACGTGAGTCCGTGGAACGAACCATGGTTGTTCGTGACAAGGACGGCCGCATCCAAATCGGTGTCTTGGAAGACGGGCTCCTGGTTGAGCACTACGTTGCGCAATCCCAGGGCGGATCGCTTATTGGCAATGTTTACCTCGGTAAGGTGCAGAACGTCCTGCCTTCTATGGAGGCAGCCTTCGTCGACATTGGCAAGGGCAGAAACGCAGTCCTTTACTCGGGCGAAGTTGACTGGGAAGCAGCGGAGACTGGAAATCAGCCGAGACGAATTGAGCTAGCACTCAAATCCGGTGACCAGGTCTTGGTTCAGGTGACCAAGGACCCGGTCGGACAAAAGGGTGCTCGACTGACCTCGCAGGTCTCGCTCCCCGGGCGCTTCCTGGTCTACGTGCCGGGTGGCAACATGTCAGGGATTTCTCGCAAATTGCCTGAATCAGAGCGCCAGCGTTTGAAGCAAATCTTGAAGACTGCGCTTCCTGAGGATGCCGGCGTTATCGTCAGAACTGCCGCCGAGGGCGCTTCAGAGGACCAGCTGATTCATGATGTTGAACGACTCAAGGCGCAGTGGGAAACGATTTCGGAGAAGGCCAAGGGCAAAGCTCCAGCGCTACTGCACTCTGAGCCCGACCTGCTAGTGAAGATCATCCGCGATGTCTTCAATGAGGATTTCCAGTCGCTTGTGGTTTCAGGTGAGACCGCGATGGCAACTATCAAGGATTACCTAGAGTCAGTGGCCCCAGATCTAGTTGAACGCTTGAGTGCATACACCCTCGAAGAAGATGTTTTTGATCACTATCGACTCGGAGACCAGATCGCCAAAGCCCTAGAGCGCAAGGTCTATCTGCCATCCGGTGGCTCACTGGTGATTGACCGCACCGAAGCCATGACCGTGGTGGATGTGAACACCGGTAAGTTCATCGGTTCGGGTGGCAACCTAGAGGAGACCGTCACCAAGAACAATCTTGAAGCTGCCGAGGAGCTGGTTCGCCAGCTTCGGTTGCGAGACATTGGTGGAATCGTGGTTGTCGACTTCATTGACATGATCCAGGAGTCAAACCAGGAGATGGTGCGCCGTAGGTTGCTTGAGTGCCTTTCTAGAGATCGAACCAAGAACCAGGTCAGTGAGATCACCTCGCTTGGATTGGTCCAGATGACCCGCAAGAAAATCGGAGTTGGCCTGCTAGAGACCTTTGGGGAAACTTGCGAGTGCTGTGGCGGTAGGGGCCTGGTTGTTCATGATGAACCTCGCTTCAAGATGCCGGAAGAGCAGAAGTCTCAGAAGCAGTCCAAGAAGAAGAAGGACAAGCCCGAGGTGGTCAAGAAAGTTGTGACCCCAGAGCAGGCAGATGCCTTCAAGAACGTGGTCAACAAGATTGCCCAGGCCGCAGTTGCGGAAGAGGAACCAAAGGCAAAAGAGCCCGAGGGTAAAACTGAGCTATTGAACCTGGTGCTGGAATCACTCCCAGAGCCAGAAGCCAAGGCGAAACCGCGCAGACGCAGAGTTAGTGCCAAGGCGACCAACAGCGCAACAGGCTCAGCAGAATAATCTGCTTGGTGGTTGACCTGGTCTTAGGTTTTTACTAAACTAGGGCGCTGTTGCTCGAGGGTTTCCCTCAATGAGCTCAATCCGAAGAAAAGATAGGTTTTCACGTGGTTTACGCAATTGTTCGCGCTGGTGGTCGCCAGGAGAAGGTTTCTGTTGGAACCATCGTGACCATGAACCGTATCGCAGCGACTTCTGGCA
>JACCDH010625551.1_pt1 | contig 17835 bp, 15 predicted proteins | sample 7442481 | NCBI WGS metagenome assembly JACCDH01 (sample SAMN15323433, study PRJNA562643) | freshwater metagenome | isolation source: river surface water | place: USA:Blue River Watershed | collected 2017-08-15
ACAGTAACAGAATTTACAGCAACACAACCACTAGCAGTAACTCCACGTACAAAATAAGTAGTCGTGGCAGTAGGCGTAGGAGTATATGTTGAATTACTCGATAGCACAACACCATCAGCATCATACCAAGTATATGTTGAAGCACCTGAAGCAGTTAAAAGTTGACTACTTCCGGCACAAATAGTAGGTGCTGAAGGAGTAATCGTTACAGAAGGTGAACTCACCGTTACCACTACCGTACCTACAGATTGACATCCAGTTTCATTTTGAGAAGTTACGGTATATGTCGTAGTTGTAGTTGGTGAAGCAACTACTGATGCACCTGTCGTAGCAGATAATCCGGTCGACGGACTCCAAGTATATGTATTACCACCAGAAGCAGTTAAGGTAGTTGCGCTACCTAAACAAATTGTTGGTGCTGATGGAGTAATTGTTAATGTCGGACCTGCAGTTGGAGTTAATGTAATGCTCGCTGTTGCAGTACATCCGTTTGCATCTGTACCTGTAACAGTATAAGTAACCGTTTGATTTACTGTGATTGTTGGACTAACAGTTGATGCAGGTGTATTTCCAGCTGAGGCTGTCCAGGTATATGATGATAAACCCGCTGGTGCAGCAGTCAAAGTTATTTCTGTACCTGCACAAAAATTAGTAGTACTTGCGGTAATACTCATTGTTGGAGGAGTACCAACAGTTACGACAATTGGAACTACTGCAGATACGCAACCTGTAGTAGAATTTGTAACAGTTAAATTAAAATCATAATTACCTGCAGCAACACCTGAACTAGGTATCGTCACTGCCATTCCACTACCAGTTAAGTTTGCATTTGAAATTGCAACGAAACCAGGCATTGCTCTGGTGCCGGTGGTAAGTGAATATTTATCTGGACTTCCAGTTGCAGTGTATGCTAAATTGAATGAACTACCGCCAAGGCATGCTTTCGGATTTGTTGGAGTGATAGTTGGAGCATTGTTAACAGTTACTGATGTATTACCAGTTAAACTTGTATTAGAACAAACTCTATCTGAAACTGCAGTAATTGCATAGGTTGTGACACCTGATGGATTTATAGAAAAATAATACGGACTTGCATTTGCAACAACAGTGGTAGTTGTAGTAGAGCCTCCAGATGGAGTGCTAGTATATGTTAAACTCCAAGGACCAGTACCTGTTAAGTTAACCTGCATACTTCTTACACCTGTACCGCAAACATTTGCACCACCTGCAAAAACTGCAGTCGGTTTTGCTTTTGATACTAATAAAGCAGATGAACTTGTTGTACTAGTACAACCACTCGCAGCTAATACTACTCTGTAATATTTGCCGTCGTATGTATTCGGATTTGAAATTAATAATGAAGTTGAAGTAGCACCAGAATAATCCCCACCGTTTGTAATATTTGTAAAATTTGTATTATCAGAACTTACTTGCCATTGGTAGCTAGCTGCACCCGAAGCAACTACTGTAAAACGAGCAGAACTCGCACCACAAATACTTAAGTTTGCAGGTTGAGTTTCAATTGTAGGCGAACAAACTAATGTTGGTTCAGTGGCCGATGCACCACTTTGTAAGTCAAACGTACATCTGAATGCAGGTATACCAGTTTGTGGGTCTGCAAATTCTAACGTAACCTTCCCTGCTGGAGGCATGTTTTGGCCATAAAATGCATAACTCACATAATAATTTTGTCCGACTACTACCGGTGGTGGTGGCGGACCAAACTTAATAGCACTTAAATTTCCAAAGTTGCCTGTAGATGATGATAACCAAACTCTTGATATGATAGGTAAGTTGGTAATTGTAGTAGCTGAAGACCACTTGAAATTGACGTTACCAGTTTTAGCTTGCGGATCAAATAAAACCGTATCGTATTTTGTATTTGTTACGTTCGCAGCTGTGTTGTTATCTACACCATATCCTGGGAAAAAACCTGCGGCAGAACTAGCTTGGCCGTTACCGTTACTTCTTTTCTCTATCGTAGGACAAGAACTAACACTCAAGCTTTGAGAGTAAGTATCAACTGCACTTGATAAAATAATTGCAAAAAGAACGAATAACTTCAAAACAATTCTATAACGCTTCGTGTTAAAGCATTGTAATAGCTTATGGGTAATAAACATAGATAAAATCGGGTTAATGTTGTGTTTAGTTTAGTTGTTGTTAAAATTTGCCCGTTTAATACAACTTACGTCAATGATAATCAAAAACTTGTTCTTATAAGTATTTAAACATCAATAGTTTTATTGTAATTGGGCAAAAGTACAATAACAATGCTACTGCCAAAATACCTTATTGTAGTATTTTATACATAAAAACCTATATATCAAGTTATTAAAATGAATTTTATATTAAATATTGTTATAAAACAATCAATATAAATCCGATATTGGGAGAGAAAATCCCGTTTTTAGAAAAACAATTAAAGCCAAGTTAAAAATTCCACTAATTGTGTCCTCCAAAACTGCTCATTATGTTGAGCATTAGGCACTTCTTTCACAATTATATTTTTTGAAAGTTTACGTGATTTTATAATGTTTTGTACATAATTCATATCATTTATATATGACCTACCCTCCAATTCTCCAGCGATCATATAAATATCCCCCAATTGAGTTTGATGGTTTTGGGTCATTTGAAAATACTGCTCTTTAGCTACCCAAAAAGAAGGGGAAAACACGCCTGCCTTCGAAAACTTATCGGGATATAAAAACAAAGCATAATAAGAAATTAGTCCGCCCATTGAACTACCTGCTATGAAAGTATTCTTTCTACCAGTTTTAACTCTATAATTTGATTCAACATAGGGCATCAAATCATTCACAATACTCTCTAAATATAATTTACCTTTTGCCTTTACATCCCATACATTTTTGGCATCTGCATTAACTTTAAAATCGAAAGCTGAATATTCTGATAATCTTTCTGAAACTCCATTATCAATACCAACTACGATTATGTTTTTATTTAAAGTATCTAGAGCTTCATCAACACCCCATTCACCAAAAGGTGCAGTCAATACATCGAACAAATTCTGCCCGTCGTGCATGTACAAAACTTTGTATTTCTCTTTAGAACTTTCGTATCCCTCTGGTAAATAAATCCAAACCCTTCGTTTAACACCTAATGATTTCAAGTAAAAATCATTGCTTAAAATTTTTACATTCTTAGAAGCTGTTGACTTCGGATGTTGCAATTCAAAATCACTTCTCCAATAATCAACTTTAATGTTTATTGAAGTATCATTTTTTATTTTGTTGACTACAAAATATCTATTTTGAATTTGAGATCCGTCAGCATTACATTCTACACTTTTCCAATTGCCTTTGGTGATTTTGAATTCTATATGATTAATGTTTTTAAAATCATTAATCATCAGGCTGTACTTGTTATCAGTATTTTTTAAAAATTTATATTCAGAATCATTGGGTGACCAACCATTTAAATTAGATGCGAAAAAATAGTTTGTGGTATCGTCAGATTTCACCTCTAAAGTAATTGACACTTTTTGTGAAAACAAACAGTTTATTTTCAAGAAAAATATAATAATGAATGTCAATAAATTCTTCATATAAAAAAATTATTGCATGGGAACTAATTTATTTTCTTTTAATATTGGTATAACTGAACAAATATTTTGCTTCAAACAAAATTGAATATCGTCTTCAATGTTTAACTCTTGTAACCTTTGGCTATGTGATGATTTATATAGATATTCTCGTAATCCGACCTCTTTCGCCTTTAAATAAAGATCTTCAGCTGCAATTGCTGCATCACAAAAATTTTCAATTTGACCTTTTAATTGATGTACAATAGCACCTGCAAATAACGTATCTTCTAAATTAAATTTATTTTTCCATCCTGAACATAACAACAAAACATCATTATTTTGTTGCTTCAACCAATTTGATAAACTATCAAGATTTAAGAAAGAACCAACAACTATTTTTTCTGCATTTTTAGCTTGATTAATAGCATGTGTTCCATTCGTTGTAGTAAGTACAATTTTTTTTCCGCTAACTTTTTCTGAAGTATAACTAAAGGGTGAGTTACCAAAGTTGAATCCTTGTACAACTTCACCATTTCTTTCTGCTGCTAATAAATAAGAATCACCTTCGTAGCTTTTGCATTCTTCTACTGTAGCTACGGGAATTATTTCAAGTGCCCCGTTTTCAAATCCGTAACAAATGGAAGAAGTTGCTCTGAATATATCAATCACAACAACAATTCTTCCATCTATATCATAATGGGGTATTAATGATGGGCTAAGACAAACTTCTAGAGTTCTTGCCATCTTTATGCTTTATAAAAAGGATATTTTACAGTTCTTGCTAATACCTTTTGATCTCTGATAGATATGTAGATTTCTGTACCTTCTTTCGCAAATTCAGTTTTTACATATCCCATACCAATAGCTTTCTGTAATGAAGGAGATTGTGTACCTGAAGTAACAATTCCAATCTCTGCACCATCCGAATCAACTATTTTATAATCATGTCTAGGTATACCACGATCTATCATCTCGAATCCAACTAACTTTCTTTTTAATCCAGCTTCTTTCTCAGCTAACAAATTTTTAGAATTCGTAAACTCTTTTGTGAACTTAGTGATCCAGCCTAAGCCTGCTTCTAATGGAGATGTTGTATCATTAATATCATTTCCGTATAAGCAGAATCCCATTTCTAAACGAAGTGTATCTCTTGCTCCTAATCCTATCGGCTTAATACCGAATTCAGCACCTGCTTCAAATATTGCATTCCAGATTTGTTCTGCATTCTCATTCTCGAAGTACACTTCAAATCCGCCCGCTCCTGTATAACCAGTTGCAGAAACTAAAACATTCTCTATACCCGCAAACACTCCTTTTTGAAATGAATAATATTCCATTTCACTTAGGTTCATAGAAGTTAATTTTTGTAAAGTTGCTGCTGCCTTCGGACCTTGAACCGCAAGTAAAGAAGTTTTGTCTGAAATGTTATGCATCTCAACGTTCTTGGTATTATACTTAGCTATCCAGTTCCAGTCTTTTTCAATATTAGAAGCGTTTACAACTAACATGTATGCTTTATCATTTATTCTGTATACTAATAAGTCATCAACTATACCACCATCTTCATTTGGTAAACAAGAATATTGAACCTTGCCATCAACTAATTTAGATGCATCGTTTGAAGTTACTCTTTGTATTAAATCAAGAGCATCGTCGCCCTTTAATATAAACTCTCCCATGTGAGATACATCGAACACGCCTACAGCTTTTCTAACTGTTTCATGTTCAACATTAATACCAGCGTATTGAACTGGCATGTTATAACCAGCAAACGGCACCATCTTAGCACCTAAAGAGATATGTAAATTAGTTAATGCAGTATTTTTCATATAATTTTTATAATGTGCCAAAAGTACAAAAAATGCTGTAATTATATGCTCAATTTTAGCTGATTCGGCAAAAGTGTAAAGCTTTGTCTGTGGTATTTACAATGTCCGTATTTTAAAATTGCATCTCTATGAGATTTAGTCGGATAGCCTTTGTTTTGCTTCCAATTATATGCAGGAAATTCAGCATCAATTGTTTGCATATATTCATCTCTATAGGTTTTAGCTAAAATTGAAGCTGCTGCAATATTCATGAATTTCGCATCTCCTTTGATTATGCAGTTATGAGGAATTTCGTGGTATTTCTTAAATCTATTGCCATCTATTAATAATAATTCAGGACTGAGTTTTAATTGATTTATAGCCCTATGCATTGCTTCAAATGAAGCATTCAAAATATTTATCTCATCAATTTCCTTTTCATCACAAACACCAATTGCAAATGCTAGCGCATGTTCTTCAATATAAATTCTTAGCTCATTACGATCGCTTTCGCTAACTTGTTTAGAGTCGTTTAAAAGCGGATGATTGAAATCTTTCGGAAGAATCACAGCAGCAGCATATACAGGTCCGGCTAAACAACCCCTACCTGCTTCGTCACAGCCCGCTTCAATATATTGATCTTGATAACTTATTTTTAACACTTGACAAAGGTATTTATTTAAGGTTAATTGTAAAATCTTGAAGTTGTGGCTTTAATCAATTTGCTGTATGTTTGAATATATTTAATTAAAAATGTCATACAACTATCGTTCAGTACTCTATAAAGATTATTATCAAAACCAATCTGGTAGAGCATTTCAGCTACAAATTGAAGAGAAAATGAAAAATGATGCAAATCTATTTTCAGCTGAGATTTTACCATTATTACCTAATGACAAATCTGTTAAAATTTTAGATATAGGTTGTGGATTCGGCTCGCTCATTAAATTATTAAAAGATAGTGGTTATACAAATCTAGCTGGTATTGATTTGAGTGAAAGCCAAGTGGCAATGGCGCATCAATTCGGACTAACTGAAGTTGAAGTTAACGATATAAATAATTTCCTCTCTACTAAAGAAAATACGTACGACGTTATTACAGGTATAGATATCATTGAACATTTTAGTAAAGATGAACTTATTGACTTATTGAGTATCATAAAAAAATCATTGAAGCCAAATGGCATTGCCATATTCAGAACACCAAATAATGATGCACCATTTGCTACAATTTATTCGCGTGGCGATTTTACTCATGAAAATTATATGAATGGTTCTTCAGCTGAACAATTAATGTTAAGCATGGGCTTTTGTGATATTGTGGTGAAAGAATCACATATACATGTTGCCGGATTTCTAAAAGAAATCGTTAGAAGCATACTTTGGAAGTTCTATACTCTCAAAGTAAAACTATTATTATTCGCAAGTGGAAGGGGCTCCAAAAATGTTTTGCTCTCACCAAACATGATTATTAAAGTTAAAAAATAAATATCTTGAGAATAGGTGTAAATGCTAGATTTTTATTAAAAGACAAACTAGAAGGAATAGGCTGGTTTAGTTATGAAACTCTTTTAAGAATTACTAGAGAACATCCTGAACATGAATTTTTCTTTTTCTTTGATAGGCCATATCATGAAGATTTTTTGTTTTCAAAAAATATAACACCTATAGTATTATATCCTCAAGCAAGACATCCATTTTTATTTTACCTGTTTTTTGAATGGAGCATACCATATGTTTTAAAAAAATACAAGATTGATTATTTTATTTCTCCAGATGGGTATTTGCCATTAAGGTCAGATGTGCCTTCATTGGCAGTGATTCATGACATTGCATTTGAACATAGAAGTACAGACGTAGGTAAATTAATGCTTAAGTACTACAGATATTATTTCCCTAAGTTTGCAAATAAGGCAAGCAGAATTGCTACTGTCTCAGAATATTCGAAAAAAGATATAATTAATACTTACAAGATACCTGGAAGTAAAATTGATGTAGTATATAATGGCTCTAATGAATTATATACTCCAATTAATAAAGTACAACAAGAGAATACAAAAACTAGATTTAGCAATAATTGTGATTACTTTATATACGTAGGCTCACTTAATCCTCGTAAAAACATTGCTAATCTTTTAAAAGCATTTGATAAATTTAAATTGACCGACACAACTAATAAAAAACTATTAATAGTAGGTAAAGTAATGTTTGACAACAATCACTTTAAATCTGAGTTTGAGTCAATGCAGTTTAAAACAGATGTGTTATTTACCGGTAGACTTTCTAACGAAGATCTTCACTTAGCATTAGCTTCTGCTACTGCCTTAGTCTATATACCTTTTTACGAGGGATTTGGTATACCGATTTTAGAGGCTTTCAATTGCAACACTCCAGTAATCACATCTAATGTAACTTCTTTACCAGAAGTATCAGCAGATGCAGCATTACTAGTTGACCCTAACAATGTAAACCAGATTGCAGATACCATGCAATTAATTTTAGACTCAAATATTCGTGAAAAGCTAAAAGTGAAAATGCAAGAAAGAATAACGAATTTCAGTTGGGATAAGACTGCAAAACTACTTTGGAATTCATTTGAAAAAATGACTAAAGAAAATAATTAATAGAATATTTATGCAAAGAAAATTCATTCTTAATTTGATATTAATTATTACAATTAACCTGTTAATAAAACCACTTTATATTTTTGGTGTTGAAATAAATGTTCAAAATGCTATAGGTGCTGAAAATTATGGAATGTATTATGCATTATTTAATCTTAGCTTTATTCTTAGTTTTATTCTCGATCCGGGCATTACGAATTACAACAACAGGCACATTTCACAGAACCATCATCTTCTAGATAAAAGCTTTAGTAATATAGTCATCACTAAACTATTACTAAGTATATTGTACATGATATTTATATTAGCCTATGGAATCGTATCGGCATTGAATACTACCGAATGGACATTAATTCTATTGTTACTATTAGGTCAAGTATTTAATTCATTTACATTATATAACAGATCAAATATTGCAGGACTACAATTATTCAAAACAGATACATTTTTATCAATTACAGATAAATTGTTAATGATCTTTTTATGTTTACCACTCTTTGTATTTGATAGTGCTAAAGAATATATGAGTGTAACAACATTTGTTTTGCTACAAACTATTTCATTTGGCATATCTGCAGTCATATCATTTTTCATTGTCAAATCTAAAACGATAGAGTTTAATTTAGACTTCAACCTTAATAAGATTTTATTCATTCTAAGAGAAAGTTTCCCTTATGCTTTATTGACATTACTGATGCTTATTTACTCTAAAATTGATACTGTATTAATTAAAGAAGTACATACTAATGGAAATCAAGAAGTAGGCTATTACGCAGCAGCGTATAGAATAATTGATGCATTAAATATGATTGCTGTTTTGTTTGCCGGACTCCTTTATCCGATTTTTTCAAAATCAATAAAATCAAGCGTTGATGTTTCGAAGTTGGTAAAAACTAGTTTTTCAATTTTAGTGTTACCTGCAATAATTGTGACAATCGTAAGTATTGTGTATTCAAAAGAATTAATGCAATTACTTTATCACGAAAATATTGAATACAGCGCCAAGCTATTTCAAAAGCTTTTAATATCATTTATTTTCATATGTAATAGCTATATTTTTGGAACCTATCTAACAGCAAAAGGTGAAATAAAATTGTTGAACATATTTGCTTTAATTGCTACCATATCCACCATAATATTAAACATAATATTCATACCGAAATATGGCGCCGCTGCTTCTTGTTTGATTACAATATTTACTTTTGGGCTAGTGTCAGTATTGCAAACAGTATATTCTTTAAAAAGCCTAACAATTAACATTAGCTTTATTAAAATCATAAGCTTTATAATCTGGCTATCAACAAGTATTGTTATAAATATTGCACTAAAGGCATTTATAAATCATTGGTTCTTAGCTATATTAATTGGTTCAACAATATCTGTACTAATTCTGTTTATTGTGCGTTTAATTTCTGCTAAACAAGTCTTAATGATGGTCAATAACAAGTAATAATTAAAGAAAATCTATACATTTGCCATAATTCAACTAAAATTACATGAAAGAACAAAACGATCAGTCATATTCATTTGATATTCTATATTTCGTTCAACTCATTTGGAAATGGAAGATACCAGTTATCATAGCATGTTTAATTAGCTCAGTAGCTACCTATATTTTTACAGGTCCGAAATTCATTACCCCACTTTACAAAGCAAGTGTAATATTTTATCCGACTTCAAATGTAAACTTATCAACCACCTTACTTACAGAGCCGGGCAATCAAGGTTTTAGTGTATTAGAATTTGGAGATGATGAAGATGCAGAACAACTTCTGCAAATTTTGAACTCTGATGAAATGAAGAATAATGTTGTAATAAAGTATGAGTTAGCTTCACACTACGGACTTGATACTAGCAAAACTATTTCAATGTTGACTCTTAGAACACTTTTAAGTAAGAATTTAGAAGTTAAACAAACTGAATACAAAGCAATAGAAGTTGTAGTATTTGACAGTGATCCAGCATTAGCTGCAGAGATGGCAAATTACATTGCAAATTATGCCGACACTAAAAAGAATGATATTCAAAAGTTAAAAGCTAAAGAAGCATTAAATATAATTACTGAAGAATACGAACGTCAGATTAAAATGATGGATTCTTTAAATAGAATTTTAGCGAATTTAAGAAACTTGGGTATCTATGATTATTTCGAGCAATCATCTCAATTAAATGAAGCATACACTCTAAATAAAATTAGATTAGATCAAGAGCAAGCATTATTAAAGGTTTATGAAGAAAATAAATCTTCATTACCAGATACAATGATTATTAAATCAAAGGCTAGAGTAAAAGGTTATCAAGCAGCAGTAAATTCAATTCAACCTAAACTTGATTTAATTACCAAACATGGAGGCAACTATCTTAATAGCATTAACACACTAGAATTAGAACGCAAAAAACTATTGAGTTTAAAAGTTAGATACGAAAGTGCTAAAATGGGCTTCGAGAAAACACTTCCACAAAAGTTCGTAATTAACTCGGCTGACAAGCCAGAAATAGCATCTAAACCTCGTAGATTGTTAACTACAGCTATTGTCTCAATTTCAACATTATTGTTCGCATTAGTTGCTATAGTTTTATTAGACTATTTACCAACTCTTAGAAGAAATTACTTTGAAAGAAATTAGAGAATTAAATAAAACTGATTATTTATTTTTCTTTGCAAGCATTTTAATATTTGTTGCTGCAAGCATATATGGTATATATATTGATATGCCATATGTTTCAACTTTGCCATTCGTATTTATTTTTGCAGCAATTACAATCAATAATTTCTCGTATTTATTTTATTTTTTAGTTGCTTCTTTACCAATTTCAATTGATATTTATTTTGGTAGCCTATCGTTAAGTACTCCATCTGAAGTGCTAATGTTATCATTAACTGCAATTGTTATTCTATTAATTATCAACAAACGATTACAATTCAGAGACTACCTAAATAATGCTATTACGATTCTAATCATATTACAACTACTACTTTTTGTATTTAATATTTTTGTTTCCCTATCTCCGTTGCTTTCTTTAAAATATTTGTTAGCGAAGCTATGGTTTTATGCAGCATTAATCATTATGCCGATAATCATTTTGAAAACAGAAAATGATTTCAAAAAAGCATTTTGGTATTTTTTCATACCATTAATGGCTACTGTATTTTACACCATTTTTAATCATGCTTTAACTGGCTTCGGATTTGAAGATGTAAACTCTTCTGCTCGCCCATTTTACGTTAATCATGTTATCTATGCATGTACTCTAGGCTTATCTTTACCATTTGTTGTAGGGGCTATCGGATGGTACAAACAAAATAAATTGATCAGATTTATTTTAGTTTCTTCAGTCATTATTCTATTGTTTGCAATAATCACATCATATACACGCACAACTTGGCTTTCTATTATTGCTGCTATTGCTGCTATCGTTGTTTTTAATACAAAATTTTTAAAGCTTTCGATTTTTGTGGCGTTAATCGGTGTAGCTTCATTTTGTTACTACTTAGTTGATAATAACACATACATGAAGTATGCACCAAATTATCAAAAAACCGTTTTCAATCAAGAAGACTTTAGTAAACATATGGAAGCCACTGTTGAGATGAGCGATATCTCGGGTATGGAGAGAATTTATAGATGGGTTGCGGCGGTGAATTTAATCAAACACAATTTTTGGTTTGGTACAGGCAATAACACCTTTTACCCAACATATAAATCATACGCAAATCCGGCTTTTATAACATATGTAAGTGATAATCCTGAAAAGTCGAGTACCCATAATTATTTCTTAATGGTTTTCTCTGATCAAGGAGTATTCGGATTTATAATATTTAGTTTAATTTATTTGTGGACAATCATTAAATCGCACTCCATTTATAGAAGAACAAAAGACACGTTTGTTAAAACCTTAATGACCTGTTGTTTTGCAGTATTAGTTATATTTTTAGTACACCTAGCGTTAGGTGATATGGTTGAAGTAGACAAAAATGGTGGCATCTTTTTTATAATTATTGCAATAATAATTATGTATGATGTTAAAACGAAAAAGCAACTTCTACTTAATTCTTAATATCGAATGCATCTCTAATACCTGAAGAAAAAATATTAAATGCATAAACTAATAACATAATTGCGAAACCTGGTATCATAGCTAAATAAGCAGCATCCATAATTATATAACCGTAATGCTCTTTTACCATTCCACCCCAAGTCGGCACTGGTGGCTGAGCCCCGAATCCTAAGAAACTTAAGCCTGCCTCTAACAAAATTGCAGATGCGAAATTTGCTGATGCAATTACTAAAAGCGGACCCAACATATTAGGTAAAATATGTCTGAAAATTATTCTGAACTCATGATAACCTAATGCCCTAGCAGCCTCAACATATTCAATTTTCTTTATTGAAATTACCTGACCTCTTACCAACCTTGCAACCTCTACCCACATACTCATACCAATTGCGATGAATACTTGCCAAAATCCTTTGCCTAGAGCGAATGAAATTGCGATCACCAATAACAATGTAGGCAACGACCAAACAACATTTATAAACCATGAAATTAGGGCATCTAACTTGCCACCATAATATCCAGCAATTGCTCCTAAGAATATTCCAATTATCATTGAAAGTATTACTGAAACTATTCCAACTAATAGTGATACTCTAGATCCGATAAGAATTCTAGAAAACATATCTCTACCATACCTATCTGTACCAAAAATATAATATTCAATATCAGTATGATTTTTTTCAAATTCATCAAATGAATTACACCCAATATTCTGCAGTGAAATTGAATCTATACTTTCATCAGCATATCTATTGAAATAAACGAAATCATTATTGTACCAAAGTGTATCAACAGCAATGTGTGAATTAAGCTGACCTTTACCTTCAATAAATACATTTAAAAATGAATTCTCATACTTAAACTTATTTCTCAGTTCTCGAATGAATTTAACTTTTGAGCCAGGCTTTAATGTACTTAACTCTAAATGCATATCGTTTGCATTAGTAGAGTTATCTGTAGATAGATGGTATGCAAAAATGCTTAGAAAAAGTAAGAAGCAAATAATTAACGAACCAAACAAGGCAAGTTTGTTCTTTAAAAAATTTTTGATGATTCTATTTGTCTGACTCGCTTCTTCCATTATTTCTTAATAAACCTTTCTACCTTTCCAATGGTAGGTTTTGTTGATATTACCAAGTATACCTATGTACAAAATATAAAAAACATATAAAAATACAACAAGTGGCGAATAAATAACATATCTAGTATTATTAAAAAACTTTAACATCAGATACATAAAATATCCATCGAATACAAGCTTTAATGCAAAAGCTATTAAGAAAATTTCCAGAATATTATTATCAAAAAAATAAATAATTGGCGAAATAAATAATAATAGATTAAAGAAAAATATACCAATAACAATCGATACCACTTTGTTATCAGTATAACCTGTACTTATAGATGCCCATCTCTTTCTTTGCTGTACAAATTCTTTTAAATTGTGTTTTGCATATGTTTTTACTATAGCAGTTTCAGACTTAAGAAATCCAGCTGAATTAGGGTATTTTGTAAATACTTTATGTAAAAATAATTCATCATCACCACCTGCTTTATGATCTATTCCATTAAATCCGTCGAGTTCATTAAACACCTCTCTTTCGTAAATAAAATTTGCGCCATTACAAGTAATTGGATAATTATTAAAAATCGCTGAAGCTCCAACACCAATTAGGTATTGGAATTCAATTGTTTGTAATATTTCAAATAAACTTTGCTGTTTATGAAATGTTACTGGTGCTGATATTACTTTAAAATTGTTTGATTCATAAAAATCTACAATTGTTGTTAACCAATCTTGATTTAATCTACAATCACCGTCAGTGCTAACTATAAGTTTCGCGTTAGATATTTTTATAGCTTCTGTAATCGCTTTTTTCTTATATGAATTTATAGGTTTATCTATATCAAGTTTAATTAGCCTAAGATTTGGCATTTCATAATTCTCTATCAATTTAGCTGTATTATCAGTAGAATGATCATCTACTATTATAACATCAAATAAATTAGAAGAGTAGCTTTGTGCTTTGAGATCGTTTAATAAATTTAAGATGTTTGCTTCTTCATTTCTAACAGCTACTACCACAGTTAATGAAGTTGAAAGATGTTCTTTTTGAGCAATATATTTTTTTGACTTCAACCATCCGTATATAAAAAACAATACGATTAAAATATAAAATAATAGCAATAGATAGAAGAGAATACTAATTACGTGCACTTAAGAAATTTATTTTTAATACAAAATATAACCCTATTATAGCTGGCAATATAACATTAAGTATCCATATACTAAAAGCTGATGCTACTATAGGCAACACGTCATTACTCAAATGTTCAAAGTAAAATGCAGCCACTGAGCCTCTGATCATAATTTCAGAAATTGCGAAACTTGGCAAAATTGATTGTGTTAGAAAAATTAAGGAAGTCATCATAACTATATTACTAATACTTAATGATGGGTCAACATACTTTATTATTAACAAATATTGAGTTGAGAAAATCAAATATCTAATTAAAGCAAACATCAAAATTACAGCAATTTGTTTTGAGTGAAATAAATCAAAAACTAGTATGTATTTTTTAAATTTTGAAAGCAGTTTGATCTTATCAGCATATGAACTCAATCTATTTATATTGACAAATAAATGTATTAATAAGCAGATGAACACTACAACAGTATAGGTTAATATATTTAAAACAACTGTTTGAGATGTTATATATTTTGAAAAGTAAAATAAGAATGCAAGCAGTCCGACAGATAAAGTAATTACCAATTGAGAAATGGAAGTAATAAAATTAACTACAATGCCTGATCCTCTGTTATGATCTTTTAGGTACAATATTTTACCGCCATAATCTCCAATATTATTAGGTGTGAATATACCAATTGAAATACCTGAAAACACTGAGGCTAGGGCTCTTGACAATGAAACCTTTTCAATTGACCGAGTAGCAAATTGCCATTTAATAGCTTCAACAATCTGGTTAGCAATAGCAAATAGAAGAATTAAAAAAATACTAAAATCAAATCCTTTAGTACTTATTAATTCAGATAGTTTAGTAAATTTAAACAATGCTTCATCAGTACTTAAAGCACTATAAATATATCCAAAAGTAAAAATTAGAATAAGTATCTTTAAAAGAATTACAGCTATCTTCTTATATCTTTGCATAATTATATTTTGCAATTTAAGAAATTAAAAAATAGTAAGTTGAAAGAAGAAATAATACTCGGTGTTGACCCCGGTACTTCCATAACCGGTTTTGGTATAATTAAAGTAGTCTCTAAAAAAATCGAACTCATTGAAATGGGTACAATTCATATGTCTAAGGGTGATGAACATGCCGATAAGTTAAAAAAGATCTTCGAATCAATACTTGCCATCGTAGAGAAACATCACCCCGATTATCTCGCTATTGAAGCACCATTCTATGGGAAGAATGTTCAGTCGATGCTAAAGCTTGGTAGAGCTCAAGGTGTAGCAATAGCAGCTGCATTATACCGTTCAATTCCAATATTTGAGTATTCACCTAAGAAAATAAAACAAGCGATTACAGGCAATGGTAATGCGTCTAAAGAACAAGTCTCTTCGATGCTGCAATCTCTATTGAAGTTTGAAGGGCATCCAGAATTTTTAGATGCTACAGATGGTTTAGCGGCAGCAGTTTGTCACTATATACAAAACTCAAAGCCAATATTATCAAACAATAAACCGACCAAAACAACGAAGAAAAAGTCGAAAGGCTGGTCGGCTTATTTATCTGAAAATCCTAATAAAATAATTAAGTAATTATAAGCTGATTTTTTCAGCTATTGCGGATGCTAGCAACTTGAATTCGTCGTCACTTAAAACAACTCTTTCATTTGCGAAATTCATATCTGAAATATTGTTCATCGGTATTAAATGAACATGTGCATGTGGCACTTCTAATCCGACTACCGAAACCCCAATTTTCTTGCACTCTACTACCTGCTTTAATCCCTTTGCTACCTTTTTTGAAAACAACATAAGTCCAGCGAAATTTGCATCATCCATATCAAAAATATAATCTATCTCTACTTTTGGTATGCATAAAACATGTCCGCGAACTACTGGTCGCACATCTAAAAAGGCTAAATAATTTTCGTCTTCAGCAACTTTATAAGCACTGATTTCTGAATTAATAATTTTAGTGAAAATAGTAGACATATTATCTCGATATTTCAATGATTTCAAATTCCATAGTACCATTAGGCACTGTAATATTAGCTTTGTCACCTACCGATTTACCTAATAAACCCTGAGCAATTGGTGACTTTATTGAAATTTTACCTGACTTCAAATCTGCTTCTTTTTCAGCAACTAATTGATAAGTCATTTCAGCTCCACTCTTAGTGTTTTTGATTTTCACTTTTGATAAAGCTAAGACTTTACTATTATCGATTTTAGATTCGTCGATCACTCTAGCGTTGCCCAATACTTGTTCAAGCTTAGCGATTTTCAATTCTAATAAGCCTTGAGCTTCTTTAGCTGCATCATATTCAGCATTCTCTGATAAGTCGCCTTTATCTCTAGCTTCAGCAATTTGTTTCGAGATATTTGCACGCTCAATTGTTTTTAAATAAACTACCTCTTCTTTTAACTTATCTAAGCCTTCTTGAGTAAAATAAGTAATCTCTGCCATAATCAATCTGTTTGTTTGATAGTACTAAAAAAACAGAGAAGACTGCAATTTCTGCAGCCTTCTCTGTTTAACAAATATAAAAATTTAATTTTTTATAAAGTAATTCTTGCTCCGAAAGCATGTGTACCACTGAATACACGTGTTGGTGCGTAAGAATAATCAATAGCAAAAGTAGAACCTTTAGAACCTAATGGAATTTCAATTGTAGCACCACCTGCAAAACCTGTGTATACAGTTGGAGTTAAATTTTCATCACCAATATTTTCTTCATTGTAATAACCACCTCTGATCATTAAGAATTTCTTGTATCCATATTCTAAACCACCACCAATTTGGTCGTTTGAGAATGAGTTAGAAGTGAAATTACCTAATGCAGTTAATCTATGACTATCATCTTTACCTAAGTAGAAATCATAAGATAAACCTAAGTTAAGTAATGAAGGTAATTGATAGGCTGCAGTTTTTCTGATTGCTTCAATTTCATAAGGAACACCAGCTTGGTTGAATCTTGCGATAACACCGTCACCAGACATTTTCAAATCCGGACCAATATTTCTCAATGCAATACCAAATTTCAACTGATCTTTATCGCCTGATGTATATTGAATACCTGCATCTAAAGAGAAACCTTGTGCACGTAAATCAGCAATTGATTGTTGAATACCTCTTACTAAGAAACCACCATGAATACTATTCGAGAAATCTTTCGAATAAGCAACAGCGAAATTAATTAATTGAGGAGAAAACTTACCGATACCACCATCTGGTCTATCTGTTGTAGTTACGTCAATATCTCCGAAATCCATCGAAGTAATTGACACCCCTAAAGTACCACTTCCACCAACTCTTTGAGCTAAACCGAATGAATTGATATTTACATCAGTTCCTTTTAGCCATTGAGTTCTTGAAAATATAACTTCAGTCTTTTTAGTTGCAGATAATCCACCAACGTTTAAGTTCATAGACTCTACACCTTTAACCAATGCAGTATTCATACCAGCGAAGCCGCTACTTCTAGCCCATGGGTTAATTAGGAGTTCTGTAGCACCTCCTGTTCCAGTTCTCTCACCATTACCTGCAATTAATGCTGCAGGTAATAGTGCTCCAAGAACTGATATATATGCTATTC
>JACCDH011816561.1_pt1 | contig 17833 bp, 19 predicted proteins | sample 7442481 | NCBI WGS metagenome assembly JACCDH01 (sample SAMN15323433, study PRJNA562643) | freshwater metagenome | isolation source: river surface water | place: USA:Blue River Watershed | collected 2017-08-15
ATGATAGCAGCAGTTCATCGAATAACTATAGAGGCGGCCCTGGTTACGTGAATGGTGGGGTGATCAATGGAGCGGCCCGTGGAGTTGGTTCTTCAGGATCTGGTTCACCACTCAGTGATTCACAGAAGCAGGCGATGATGTCAGAGGTTGATAGAAACAGACGAGATTACGCTGGATCTGATGAAGATGGTATCTTTATTAAAGTTTCTAAGGCCTACGTTAGAAACCTCCATAAAGTATTTGAGAAAAAGAAAAAGGTCGACTAGCGTCGACCTCTGGATGATCTAACTTTTCGATAGCGTCGTTTACCAGAACGACGCTTTCTTGCTTCTTCAAGATTGTTTTGGAGATCCTTGATGTAAACAGCAAGCTCCCTTTTATAGAAGAGTTCACCATCTTCTCCGATACTCTCAACATCCAAGAACCAATGATTGTCTCGGGCCGTATTGTCAATCAGAGTAAAGTTGATTGATTCTTTTTGTGAGACAACTCTCCATGGGTTTTTATCTTCTTCATTTTTTGTCTGGTCATGCAGAGGTCCTGAGGTTATCTCAAAGCTTGGCTTCCCAAAAAGACTTCTTGGAAACTGCATAATCTCACTAATTTTTCTATCTCCCGAGAGAAAAAGAAAGGGGGTATTGATGATACGGAGCTGAGCTACGAATTCTTGAAAAGCATCTGGATGGTCACCTTCAAAAGAGCCACCTCGGTGGTAGCCACCGAAGAATTGGTCACCTTTGATGAGGAAACTTGGAGTGGTCTCTTCCCGGAGCTTTGAATAAAGCCAAGCAGTCTGATCGAGACCCAGGTGGGAAGCCCTTTGGTCTTGCGAGCGGAATGATCTTCCGTCTAAGAAATAGAGATTAAAATCTCCAAGCGATAAAACACCTCCGACTCCAAAACCTTTTGACCAGTCATCGTCACTCATGTCTTGAGCATAGAAGGTTTCAAAAATTTCTTTGGACTCCGATTTATACCTAAAGTTAGAACCGCTTTTACTTTCACCGTAATCATGATCATCCCAGATAGCGTGTGTTGGAATAAGTTTTTGTTGAAAAAAAAGAGGATAAGAAAGTCTCGCATCAAGATAACGCTGCCAGATAACTTCAGGTGACGCAGTCAGAGTCGTTGATGAAGAGGAAGCATCTACGTACACACTATCGCCGGCCATCAGGAGATACTCTGGATTTTTAGCTGCGATGGTATTCCATATCCCAAAATGTCTATTGTAAAAGTCACTCATGCCGGAAACAAGTGCTAGGCGTAGTTTAGAGACATCTTTTTGTCCTTTTCCGACCAAGCGCTGATCGATGATTTTATCACCGTGGTAAGCATAAAGATTAAACTCAACTAAAGGGTCACGTACAAAAATGATCTTATGGACTACGTACTCAGAGAAAGGTTTCGAAATCACTTTCGTCTCTGCCGGAGTAACGATTGCTCCTTCAGCGTTTCTGAGTTCAAACCTGAGATCTATTCCTTTTTGAGCGACAACACTGAATTCGACTTCTTTGGTATTGGTAATCCCCTGGAGAATGGAGAGTTTATCAGTCCTTTTAGAAGGCAGCTGCGAGCAACTAAAGAAGAGTGCCAGGAAACAAAATGCTAGAACTTTCAAAGTGGGTATCCTAATTTAAGAAGTGTTGATGTGAGCTCAATGAGTGGCAGACCAATAATTGAGGTATGATCACTCATCTCGATACGAGTAAAGAGTTTAATGCCCTTGGATTCGAGTTTATAGCTTCCGGCACAGTCCAAAGGTAAGTCCTGTGAAACGTAAGTATGGATCTCTGGTAAGTTCATAGGACGCATGTATAGGGTCGTCTTATTGACAATGGTTTCTACTCCTTGTGGTGATAAGACTGTCACGGCCGTGATGAGATCATGAGATTGTCCCTGAAGCTCAGAGATTTGAAGCACGGCCTTTTCAATGGTTCCGGGTTTGCTGAAAATTTTATTTCCCATTTTACAAACCTGATCAGAGCCAATCACACAGGCTTCAGGTCTTTTAGTAGACACAGCCTCGGCCTTCATCTTAGATAAAGTGATGGCAAGCTCCGTCGGGTCCAAAAGCCCTGACTTCACTCTCTCTTCGTCAACGCCCGGATTCATGGCCTCGAATGGCCAACCTAACTGCGAGAGAAGTTCACCACGGTACTTAGATGTAGAGGCCAGAATAAGTGGGTAAGGCATTTCTAGTGATTTATTTTTTCCCATATTTTTAAGCAGAAAAATCTGTCCTGGTTAAGCCCCTTCCAAGGGAAGTCTAGTATGATATCTCGCGTGGGAGATTTATTAATCCCGGCCGCAACACATGTTTTACATAAGGTAAGGGTATAGTACTTGCGATAAAAAGCAAAAACGGCATCGTGTTTTTCTTCTTTTGTGGTAGCAGTGCTCAGGGCACGCGCTAATTTCCTGGCGTGCGACTCAACCATGTCGAGTAGCTTCTTAGATTCTTTATGATCTGGGTCAAGGTGGAGTTCTTCGGCGAGCATTAATTAAAAACCTCATCAATGACATGAGCGGCCCCGCCGTAAATAGCACCTTTATCAGATGATAAAGATGCCGTCATGATGTTCACTTTTCCCTTCAAAGAGAAGTGAACAAGCTGATCGAAACGCGCAAGAACGGTTTGATTAAAATTTTCCCCAAGTTTTGAAACTCCACCACCAACGATAAAAGCTTCGGGACCAAACAATACGGCCATGGTGACGAGTCCGGTAGCTAGTTCACTCGCGATAGTGTCGATCACTTTTATGGCCGTAGGATTGTTTTGCTGAAATTCAATCCCAAGTTTTTCAAGACTCCAGCTTTCTCCTGTGAGTTCAAGAATTGTCTGCTTAATTCCTCCGGCCGAAAGATAACTTTCAAGATGACTGACGCCTCCGCAGGAACACCTTCTGTTCTTGTGATGAGGAACTAATATATGTCCGCCCTCAGCACCTAAAGCATTATTTCCTCGATAGAGTTTCCCCTCAATAATGAGACCTGTTCCTACTCCTGTCCCGAGAGTGATCAAAATGAAGTTCTTTAGAGTTTTTCCGGCCCCCCATTTTTTTTCTCCTACTGCCGCGAGATTGGCATCATTTTCAATGACCGCACGAGTTCTAAATTTATCCTGAAACAGTGACTGCAAAGGGACATTTTTCCATCCCAGATTTGGAGCATCCTCGACCATCCCAGAGAAGTAGTTGGCCATGGGGGCCCCGACACCAACTCCGACGATTTTTGGATCACCAAGCGAGAGACCTAATTCGCTTAATGAGAGCTTGTGACATTCCTGAGCTAAATAGTCGACAAAGTCGGATGGGTCAGAATCTTTGTTTGTTGGGGTCGTGTGGAATTTTATCAAAGTACCTGAGCGATCAAAAAGACCAATCTTTGTATTTGTTCCACCAATATCGATACCGAAGGCAACTTGATCATGGTTCATATGTTAAAACGCTATCATGAAACCTTGTCGTCGGCTATAATCTGAAGAGGATGTTTTCGATGGCCACGAGGGTCAAATACAAGTGAAACCAGTTAACTTAAACCAAATTTTATCTCACCCAAAGTCAGATTGCCTGAGTTTTTTTCAAACGCCTTTTAGTAGCAATCCGAACATGGATGAGTTTGAAGCTTTTTTAAATGACATGCAAGAACAGCTACGGATTCAAAACAAAACAGAGCTCTTAGGTGTGCTTGAAAAAAATCGACCTCAAATAAAAAAAATCCTCAAGAGTCACCCGGATAAAACTTATGGGTTTTATCTTGCTCACGATTTTCAGGGCTACGTGGTTTTAGATCAAAAGCTTGACTCTTATTGCATCATTGGACAGAGCTTTCATGTGCGACCTCTCTTGGAAGAGCTGTTTGTGAATCCTGAATTTTTGCTGATCAACGTCTCCCTCTACGATGTAAAAGTTTACCGAGGCGATTTTTTGCATCTTGAGATTATTGAGCAGTATGAGTTTGATAAGCTGCCTAAAAATTTTAATGGCCAGACATCAAGAGTCTACGCTCCCCAGTATCTTGGTCTCATCCCATTTAAAACTATTCTTGCCCTCAAGACGATAGCTCAAAAAGTAAAGGATCTCATCTTGTACCAGTCTCTCCCAGTGATTGTGACAGGGCTCGAAGAAATGAAAACTATTTTTTTACGCTATTTTGATGTCTCAGTAGGAGTGATTTCTCATCTCCAAGAAGATTTTTATGAGAAAACTTGTGTCGAAATCATCGCCAGATGCAAGAGTTTTAGGTCGATTGTGATGGACTACTATTCGGCCCAGTTAAAAGAGCGCTTAAAGCGTCTAACAAAATCAACTCGGATTATTACAGACCTCGGTGATATTATCCGAGCGACTTATGCGGGACGAGTGGCACATCTTGTGATCCCCACTGAACAAAAATTATGGGGGAAGCTCAATCCCGAAACGGGGGAGTTTACGATTCATAAAAAACTAACCCGGACAAGTATAGATATCCTCAATGAACTCGCCGAGGAAGTGATTAAGCAAGGTGGAAGAATTCAAATCCTTGGCCCACACTTCTTTCCGGCCGACACAAGACTACTCGCAGTTCTAGAAGGCGTTTCATGATTTATTCTTCTTACTTTGAACACTCACCAAAACTTGGAGAAAGAACCTACGCCGCTGACGGTGCAAAAATAATCGGAAGAGTGGAGCTAGGTGATCATGCGAATGTATGGTTCAACACGGTTATTCGTGGCGATGTGAATTTCATTAAGATTGGAAAGAACTCTAACATTCAAGATCTTTGCATGCTCCATGTGACAGAACAAAACTCCCTTACGATCGGGGAGAATACGTCTTTAGGTCACAGTGTTATTCTTCATGGTTGCAAGATTGGTAATGGTTGTTTAATAGGTATGGGGGCCATTATTTTAGATGGCGCTGAAATTGGTGATGAATGTTTGGTGGCCGCTGGATCTTTAGTTTCTCCTGGTAAGAAATTTCCAGCAGGAAGTATGATCAAAGGTCGACCAGCGGTGGTCGAGAGGGCCTTGAGTCCAGAAGAGAGAGAGAAGGTCTCTCATCACTATATGGCCTATTTGGTTTATAAAGAACAATACCTATCAATGGATGAAGCAAATGGAACTAATCAAAAAAAACTTCACGACCAGAGTTAAAAATTTCCTGACAAAAGTTTCTGACGATAATCTTTTTCTCTTAGCTTCTTCGATTTCTTTCTACTCTGCTCTCGCGATTGCTCCTTTTCTTCTTATTCTCCTTGGTGTCGCTTCGCTGATCGGAGGTGATATCCAGGAAAAAGTTGTGAACCTGGCCGCTGAGTTCTCTCTTGAGGTAGGTCAGATGATTCAGCTTATTTTTTCCAACGTAAACGATGGCCTTGATATAGGATCTCTGAGTGGTCTCGTTGGCGTTGTTGTCCTATTCTCAACTTCATCTCTTGTCTTCCTCCAACTTCGGTTCTCACTAGACGTTATTTACGGCCATCACCTAACGACTGGAAAAAAATCTATCTGGGTTACTGTGAGTGATAAACTTTTTGCTATGTTTGTGGTCTTTTTAGCAGGACTTTTCCTCATCATCTCGTCCTCACTTCCCGGTCTTATCCAGTTTATTTTTGGAGATAATGAAAACCTTTTTCTCTATAAATCGGCCGCAACCATTCTAAACGTTCTTATCTATATTACGATGTTTTGGGGAATCCACCATTTCACTCCATCTAAGAGTCCTGGCAAATCCGAAGCGCTTAAGATGGCCGGTCTTTCATCTCTCTTTTTTGTCATCGGGAATTTTTTACTAGCAAGTTACTTTAGAGATATTGCTTCGACTTCAATTTATGGGGCGGCGGGATCTTTGCTGATTTTTCTGATCTGGACTTACTACACATCATTTACATTATTCTTAAGCGTAGAAGTTTTTCTCTTCATCAAGAAATCTTTTCGGCCCACCCAGATGCGAGTGGGCCAGAGATATTATTTTTTCAAATAGGTATAGCTCTTCAGACAGCTCTCATAGAAGTCATTCAGGTCCACACCTTCGCGAGGACGGATTTTCCCACGTTTGACTTGAGTGTCAACCGCTGACTTCACTGTTTGGGCCATGGTCTCAGGATTATACTGAAGAGTTGAGAGTACTTGGCTTGCCTTGTTCCCTAGTATCACTTCTTCGATATAGAAGTCCGTTGGATCATCATCATCACAGAAGATATGCACTTCATTCAGACGTCCAAAACAATTGTGGTTATCACCCATAATATCTTGGTAAGCACCAGTCATGAATAAACCAATATAGTAATCATCGCCGTTGAGCTTATGCATTGGAACCGTATTGGTTGGTCCATCGGCCGAAAGGAATGTGTCGAGTTTTCCGTCGGAGTCACAAGTGATGTCTACGAGTGTGCAAAGTTCTGTGGGTTTTTCATTCAGTTTATGAATCGGAAGAACTGGAAGAATCTGTCCAATGGCCCAAGTGTCTGGAGCAGATTGGAAGATAGAAAAGTTGCACATGTACTGTGAGGCCATCTGGTTTTTGAGCATCAAGATCTCGTCTGGAGCGTACTCATCGAGGGCCGCGTACTGGACGATTTTTTTACAAATTCTCCAGTAAAGAGTTTCTAGCTTGGCCCTTTCATCAAGAGATAAGATCCCAAACTTGAAGGCCGAAACAGACTCTTCTTTAAGTTTCGTTGCATCGTTGTAGACGTCTTGATAATTCTTTTCACCAAGCTCTGTTGAGAGTTCTCTCATGTTTGAGACGAGGATGTTCTCCGAGATAGCTTTGTCAGTGTTAAAGTTATCGGCCGGGCCTGCACCAATTTCAAGTGCACCAAAAACGTTTGTGACCACACAAGAGTGGTGAGCAGTGATCGCACGACCAGACTCAGACACAATATTTGGGTGTGGAACATCTTCAAGGTCACAGACTTGTTTCAAGATATAAACCACGTCCGCAACGTAGTCTCTAGTCGTATAGTTAATAGATGAAGGAGAGTTTGAGCGTGTTCCATCGTAGTTTACTCCAACACCGCCACCGACATCGAAGTACTCAAGGCGAGCCCCTTCTTTGTAAAGTTTAGCGTAAATTCTTGCCCCTTCTGAGATCGAATCTTTGATGGTTTTAATATCTGGGATTTGAGATCCAATATGAAAATGAAAAAGCTTTAAGCAGTGGGCTTTATCAATGGATTTCATATATTTAACGGCCTGAAGGATTTCTGTGATGGTTAGACCAAATTTAGCGTAATCCCCACCAGAGCTTGCCCATTTCCCAGAAGACTTCGTGGCAATCTTCGCACGAAGACCGATCATCGGCTCCACTCCAATTTCTTGGGAGAGTTTCATGATGTCTAGGAGTTCAGAGTATTTTTCAATCACAACAATTGTTTTACGACCAAGTTGATTTCCAAGCAGAGCGAGACGAAGAAGATCAAGGTCTTTATAACCGTTCACCACCGTGAGTGAGTTTTGATTCGAGTTCATTGCGAGTGCGGCGATAAGCTCTGGTTTTGAACCGGCCTCAAGTCCGTAATTAAACGGGGCCCCCGCATCAACGATCTCTTCCACGACCTCTCTCATCTGGTTCACTTTGATCGGGTACACACCGTAGTAAGAACCCGTGAACTTCGCTTCTTCGATGATGCCACGGAATGTTTTATTTAGAATTGCCACTTGTGAGCGCAAGATATCGTGAAAACGAATCACGGCCGGGAATGAGATGTTTTTATTTTTCATCTCTTCCAAGATTTCCATCATGTTGATGACGGGGCCATTCTTAGTTTGAGTGGGGTTTACACAAAGATCACCCTTTTCATTGACTGAAAAATAACCTTCACCCCAGCGGCTGATTTGGTAGGTTTCGTCAGCATCATTAATCGTCCATTCTTTAATGGTATCAAGATTGTGAAAACGGGTAGACTGCGCAGTTGAAGTTTTCAATTCAAAAACCCTCCGGGAAAGACCTTTTTTAAAAATCTGACTATAAGATAAAAGTCACGAGTTAAAAAATAGTTTTTCCCGGTTGGTGAAGATTTTTAATGGACCGAGTTCCCTCGGGCCGAAGCCGCTGTGTCCATGAGCTGGGCATGATGAGATTCTGTGTGGTCGCTTTCATGAGAAAAGCTTGATACCTCTCTGTGAGAAGCACAGGCCGTTACAATCAGGGCAATCGCTACGAGCAAAATGTTTGTTTTCATGGTCAACCTCCTTGTTGTCCAACCTACCTAATTAATCTATTGCGAGAGACGTGCCAATTCAAAAGCGGTTAAAGTCGTTCTTTCGTGACTTAGTGCTAGATAAAATGGCACCGTGGAGTGACAGAAGTTTACCAGTAGGGGTCAGAGTGCCCAAGTAACTACAATTGTTGGTTATTGATACTTGCTAGAATCTTTCTTTGATCTTCAATTGATAAAGGCTTCTGCTCTTCAAGGCTGGCCCTGCGGTAATTACTTTCTCGAAGGATTTCATCAAGCAATCGAATCTTTTTCGTAAGGTTTTTCCCTGTTTCTAAAAACCAAAAAGGAAGAGAATTAGTTATTTTCTCTCTCGATAACTGGAGGACGACACTTTTTTCAATGGCCACGACATGGGCAGATCTTGGTTGGTTATCAAAGAATGAAAGCTCGCCGATAAATTCCCCAGGTTTAATCCGAGAAACCACTTTGACTTCGGTCCCTTGAACTGAACAAATGAGTAGTTTTCCTTCGGTTAGAAAGAGGAGATCTGTTGTCTCGTCACCCTGGTGGCAGACAACTTCATGGACATTAAAATGGAGTTCGTTATTCATAAATCTCCTAAAGCTTCAGGATGCTTTTAATCACTAGACCAAGTTGCTGCATCCCTTTTTCGTAGTATAAATTTTGGGGGTATATTTCATCAAAAAAGACAACATTTTCTCCGAAGTCCCCCTCAACAAGTTTGGCAAAATCAAATAAGATGACTTGATGTTCTTTGGCGACTTTTCTGATGATCGTATTGTAGACCTCTGTGGCCCTCCAAGGTGTGCAATCAAAAGCATTGGCCTGATGAAGTGAGGAAACCGCCTCATCTATAGATCCCAGTCGTTTTGAAATCTGCCCATGAAAATAATAAAGAGATGCGTTCCCGCTGAACTTTGTGATGAGTTTGGATGATCGATTATAAGCGGTTTTGGGATCATTGACCTTCAGGAGTTCCCGAAGTTCTAGGATCTGGGCCTCAATTTCTGTCGTCGTAGTAAAGTCACATGTTTTACGTGGAGGAATATCTAGATTGACAGGAGTGGTCGTTAGGATCAATAGAGAATTTTTGGACTTACTCATATTCACAAGTTCAGTTACATGTTCCTCATACAGAAGTAGTTCTGTTTCGAGGCGCTTCAGGTAAGTTTCTTCGGATAGGTTATTCGGAAGAGGGTCAGCTTCAAGCTTCACTCGATAAAGAGGCTCGTAGACAATTCTTGAAAGCCAGGGAAAAAGAATGAGCGCTGTTTCTACTCTGTCATCATTGTATAATTTGAAATTCCGTTTAATCTTTTTGATCTCAGATTCATTAAACTTGTTTTCATAAAATTCTTCGCTTCCACCTTGGTAGATCAGGATTTGTGGCCACTGTGAAATGGACTTTAGCTCATGAATCGTCCGATGGATTCCGGCCCCGGCCTTAGCGAGGGTCTGGATTTTGATTGGTCTTGCGAGGTTCGACGAAATCGTTTCTGCCAAAGTTGTATGAAACTTTGCGAGGTAGTTTCCCATTCTGTCCCCAACAATTAAAATCGGCGCATCCAGCTTGATACCAGGAGCGCCTTCTTGAAACTGATAAGGGAGAGGAACAATCTGCTCTGGATTAGCTTGGTATCTTTTGAAAACGAAAAATCCGCCAGTTACAGTCCCGGCCAGAATTATAAGTAAGATCCCCAAGAGAACTTTTTTCAAACGAATACCCTTTTAAAACTTATTGTTTGGTTAAAGTTTATCTTACGTCTTAATTTTGGTAAACAAAGCTCTATGAAAACCCCAAATGCCATCCCTGAAGTTCTGGCCCCGGCCGGCTCTCTGGATAAACTTAAAATAGCAGTTCTCTATGGTGCCAACGCAGTCTACGTCGGAGGGCAGAAGTTTGGCCTTCGAACAGCAGCTGAGAATTTTACTCTGGATGAGCTCAAAGAGGGGATGTCCTTTGCCCATGAACGTGGGGCCAAAGTTTACGTCGTTTTGAATTCATTTTTACATGATAAAGACCTCGCTGAGTTACCGGACTTTGTCCGTTACTTGGAAGAAATCGGAACCGATGCCGTTATTGTCTCAGATCTTGGTGTGGTGAGATCGGTGAGGGAGTTTTCAAATATACCTGTTCATATCTCAACCCAGGCCTCAACTCTAAACGCCGAAAGTGCCAAGCTTTGGAAAAAGGCCGGCGCGACAAGAATTGTTTTGGGCCGAGAAGTTTCGGTCAAAGAGGCCGGTAAAATCAAGCGTGCCGCCGACATTGAAATTGAAATGTTTATTCACGGGTCCATGTGCATGGCCTACTCTGGCCACTGCGTGATCTCAAACTTCACCCAAGGCCGTGATTCAAACCGTGGCGGCTGCGCTCACTCGTGCCGCTTTGAGTACTCCATTGATGGCCTAGACACTCTTGAAAAAAAGAAGGCCTACTTCATGAGCTCAAAAGATCTTGAGGGGTTAAGAATTCTTCCGGCCTTCATCGAGGAGGGGATTGATTCTCTTAAAATCGAAGGCCGGATGAAGTCAGGTCTTTACGCCGGGACAATGTCTAAGGTTTATTCAGAAGCTTTGAATTTCTATTCTCAGCATAAGCATTTTTTAAGTGATGACTTGATCAAATGGGAAGAAGAGTTAGGAAAGGTTTCACACCGCTCATACACGGATGCAAGTCTTGTCACCAAGGCCGGGCCCGATTCGATTTTTAACGAACGAGAAAATGCCAGCGATGGCGAGTGGCAGATGGTTGGCTCAGTGGTTGATGCCAGTCCAAGTTTTGGAATTGTGATTGAAGTGCGCAATGCCTTTAATCAAGGCGATGAACTAGAAATCATTCCTTTCACTGGGGATGTCATTAAGATCAAGGCACTGGAGATCATGGATCTTTCCAAAAAGGGCATCACGAGAACTAAACCAACCACTCTCGTGAGACTTCCGTATGTCAGTGGCGTTCAAGCAATGCATCTTGTGCGCCAGAGGACTCATCAATGAAACTCACAAGCTACGCGCGCACACTTCACGATTTAGGACGCCTTAAAGATCTTGGGTATGATGAGGTGATTCTTGAGCCGAAGAATCTTGCCCGTTTCGGAAAACTCACAACAAATGAATTTATCGCTATGGCGACGCGCTCTCAAGAACTTGGTTTAAGAGTTCTTCTAGAGTGGGATATTTTGATGACCGAGGATGTGTTTAGCTCCAAATTGGATGAAGTAAGCTTGCTTCTCTCTTACTCAGATGCTTTGCGAGTGCAAGATCCGGGCGCTCTCAACTGGGCCATCTATCATACTCAAAAACCGTTGCAGTTTATTGCGGAGAATGGAAATCATAATTTAAAGGCACTGGAAGGTTGGATTGAGCTTTCAAAGGGACGACTTGAGCGTTTGATTCTCTCGATTGAACTTTCAAAGTCTGCACTTGAAGAATACACCACAAAACTTACGGTTCCATGTGAGCTCCTTGGTTTCGGAAGAATTTTGTTGTTCTACACACCAAGACCACTTCTCTCTGCACTTGTGCCAGAAAAAATTGCTCAGAATGAAGAGTTCACCGCCTTAGGGGAGAGTGAAGAGTCTCCACATAAAGGCTTCCCGCTGATTGAGAATCAGCACGGGACTTTTATGTTTCACATAAAAGAGTTCTGTTTGGTGGACTACGCTCATGAGCTAGAAGCGATGGGGCTTGGTTATTTTAGAATCGATCAAAGGTTTGAGGAAACTTCGTGCCTGGTTGAGATTTCAAATCTTGTGAAGAGTTTCTCTCCAGGGCTTTTTGAAGAACTCAAATTAAAGTATTCTCAGGATTTAATGAGGGGGTTTTATCTCGTCAATAAAACTGATGTCTTATTTCCAAAACTTAAAAATTCTCGTCTCCAAAAAAGAGAAGGAGATTATATTGGGGAAGTGCTTGAAGCTGAGAAGGGGTCACACCTGGCGATCATGGTGAAAAACGCTAAGGGACTTAAAGCAACAGATATTTTGAAGATCCTTCACCCGAAGGGTGAGGTTTTTGAGACAAAAATTTATCAATTAAAAAATCTGGCGTTTGAAGACGTTGAAGTCATCAATGCTGGTGAAATTGCTATCATTCAATTTGTTGGCGGTGTCTGGGTGAAGTCTCAAGTTTTCTATATGAGCTAGTTTCTTTCCCAGACCCAAAATGTCACGGCCATTCCGCCGTTTTTAAGATGCTTTTTAACGCGTAAGTTGTAACCTGGGGCCTTCTGAAATAAATCATCCATATCACTAGGAAGTACCCATCCAAAGCGCAGAGGTCTGTCGTCTTGAAGAAATTTTATCCAGGCCTCTTTCAAAAAACTCCCGCGCTTGCCTTCAATTTTGAGCCTCTCACCATAGGGTGGGTTACAAATCATTACGAACTCACCGTCATTTTCTATTCTTAAAAGAAGAGAGTCTTGGGCCCTTAAATCGAGAGGGGTTTCTTTGATGACCTTACTCAAGAGCTCTTCATTCACGTCAAACCCAATGACATTCTTGACCGGAAGAGGACTTGTCTCTTCACCGATTCGTACAATTTTTCCTTTAAAGAAAGGTGACGTTTCGAAAGCAAAGGAACGAAAGTGAAGTGGTCTGTGAAAATTCTGGGCCTCGGTTAAAAACGTCGCTGATCCACACATGGGATCAATCAATGTCATGGGAGTCGTGATCCCATCAAAGAGCTCCATTAAAAAAGCCGCCGCAAAATTTTCCCTGATCGGAGCTTCACCTTTTATTTTTTGATGGCCTCGTTTATAGAGAGCTTCTCCCGTTAGATCGAGACTAAGCGTGAGATTATCGTCCACAAGACGCACGTAAAAAGTTTGAGGTGGGTAATTCTTCTTCTCCCAATCACGGTTCAGAGGCTGCCGGACAAGAGCTTCCGAAAGTGCTTTTTTTATGGTTTCTTCGATTCTGCCCGTGTGCATGAGTCGAGATTTAGAACATGAGATTTCCCATTCTGGTTCCGGATGAGAAAGATAGTCTTTCCATTTGAAGTTTAAAAATTTTTGGTGAAGTTTTGGAAAGTCTCTGATTTTGAATTCCCCGATACGCATGAGAATGCGAGTGGGAATTTTTAAAAGAGTATGGGCCGCGATCATCCAGTTGAGATCAGCTTCAAGCTCAATGCCCCCTTTGACTTTTTGCACAGAGGATAGGGGACATTTGCTGTCAATTTCTTGGTGAGCAAGCTCCTCAAGACCTGGTGGGATGATTAAGAAAAGTCGGTATTGCATGGCCCAAGTATGCCCTAATGTGTATTCTTTAGTCTATGCAAGCCTACTTAAAATTTAGGATCAAGTCTTCTCGGCTCAGTTTGAAATTGAGAGAGCTAAGAGCAGACGAATTACACTAAATCTGGAAACCTTGAACGACAGCAATTGCCTTACAGCCGTTTCTCTCAAAACGTCCATCTTCTGACGTATATCTTCCATTGAATGTGATGGAAGTAGATTTGACACTGCAGCGCGGAGCGCCGCTATTGAAACAATCATTGAGTGCAATGTCGGATGCTTCTCTTTTAACTTGTTCTAACTCTTGAGGCCCACACTTAAAGCCACTTATGTTTCGATTGAAAGTAGCACTGCCTTCAAATGTTCCGATGATAACTGGTGGCCGACAGAAATCTATAAGTCGATCAATCGTCGCACTTGCTCGATTGAGGTTTCCTCTTTGGATTAGAACTTTGACATCTAGTAACGACTGTAAATCGACATCACACCCCGCAGAAACCAAGTTGGTAAAAATTGAAAATACTAGTAATCCAATAAAAATTTTTTTCATTTCAAAACTCCTTTAAGAACCTGTACTAGCTGAAACAGCACATCTGCTAGTTTTACATAAGATTAATATGCCAATAGTTTTTGAAAGAAAATCTAGATGCACTATATACTGTTGTTGGATTAGAGATTACTGCAACATTTTCTAAATTTAATTTGGGGTGGGCATTCTTTCTATAATTTTTATAAATGCGTTTTTACACTTCGTCGCGTGCACATTATTTAAAGTGGAAAAGTTTTGCGCCATTACATCTGAGCTAATTAGTTGAAATACAGGGCCACTTTTCAAAATCTTTGCTTTCGCTTCATCCTCATACTTTGTCTCCCACGAGGTGGGTTTTATAAATTGGCTGTTTTTCCCATCTCCCTTATACTTCACATCCACTAACTTTTGAATTTTCGTTCTTAGAATACATTTGTTAGGTTCAGTTACGAGATCAATTCCAAAATCAATCCAACGATCACCTTTTTGAAATTTTTCTTCCATCATCCAGGTTTGAGCGTCAACCAGAACTGGGTCCCAGCCTTTCGATTTAAGTAAAGGTTCAATGATAGTGACAAAACTTGTTTCTTCAATGAAGTTAGAGTTTACCAAAAGGCTCGGTTTCACTTTTTGTCTTAATTTTTCAATTGAAGTAAGACGTTTTAGGTATAGGGATTTGAATATTGCCGCCGCTTCATGATTTGAATCGATAATGTTAAAGTGGTGGAGATGCTCGTGGAAAGCTAGCGCCACTAAATCAGACTCCATTATTTTATTACCTCTCGAAGCAATAAAGTTTGGACTCCAGCAAATGACTCCATCTTTATCATTTAAAACTGCCGTGGCCCCTTTCGGTTGTTCAAAAAGATCAATGCAAGATTCATTTATCTCATAAGTTGATTTGTAGATATCACTACTGAAATCGATACTGTTTAGCTTTAAAACTAACTCTTTCATCGCCACTTCTTTCCGATTGAATTTTTCTTTACCTGAGTGAGCATTATAAACCCATTCGAAAGTTGCTAAGAGTTCTTTTTTCAGTTCCTCGGTAATGTAAAGTTGGATATCTGCAACAGATATGAGAGCAGTGTCTCCACCATGACCACGCTCGCCAGAATGGACTGAAAATGAAACAGCAAAAGAAAAAAGTATTACAAATTTAAGGCCGAGGTTCATTGATGGTCTCCTGCAAAGGAAAGAAATTAATTTGAAGTTCGTAGACGGATTTTTTTTTAGGTCCCATCGAAATTTCGAGTAGATCCATAAAATCCTGTATCATCTCTTTTGCAAGACTCATCTTCGCAGGATCAATTGCCATTGTCATAGTCGTGTGACTGCGAATTTTTATATCGTCTCGATCGAGAGAAATCGTAGAAAGTTTTGTGATCTGTTTGATTCTTTGTTTAAAAGCCTCGGACGTTTTTTGAGTGTCTCCGGTCGTTAACGATGGACCGATTCGGAAAATCTTACCATTTGAGATTTCAATGATCTTAAGTTTAACCATACGGTCTACAGCGGCAACAACTTGTTCTTCGTTTATCCGTAGTTGATTAGCAATCCAAAGTGGGTCAGATTTAAAGCGATCAGTTCTCATGAGTTGAAGTATGGCGTAGTGATACCAGTCAGCAATCGATGCAAAAATCTCGGTCGGAATTTCCTGCTCAACAATTCTATTTAAAGGATCAATAAGTATTTTCTCGATTTTTGCGTTTTTCCTTGATGGCATTTTAGAAGTGTAAACATCTCCAATAGATTTTAAAAACTGCCGTTTCTGAGCAGTAGTCAATTTCAACTTGCTTATTATTTTTAATGATTGTTCTTGCGAAGGAATCTTCTGGCCTGATAAAATTCTGGAAAGAGTAGAAGGATCAATGTTAATAAATTTTGCAAATGACCTAAGCGAGTATTTTGGGTTCTTACTCTGCCTTAGGGATAGTTCATTTTTTAGAATATCTATAAAATAAGGATTTGGATTCATACAAGGTGATTATGGCAAATTTTTGGATTTTCTGAATGTTTGCAATAAAACTTATATACCCAAAGTGTTGCAACTTATTCATTAAAAGCAACATCGCAAAAAATACTAAGGTTTTTATATAAAAAATACATGCTTTATTTTAACTGTTGACCATTCGTAGTCGGCTCTAAAGTATCGTATAATTGCATTCTATCTCGTCATTCGCGGGGCAGAGAAGACTCTGCCCGGAAGTCAGAATTTTTTTCATTTACTGACATCGATGAGATTCTCGTAACTTTTTTAAAGCTCTTCGAACTCCTTGTGAGTCTGAATCATAAAAACCTTGTACCAGTTCATTGTTTATATAAATTCTTATAAAATTCCCCAACCGACGAAGTTCACATCGAGGGTACAATTCAGATGAAGACTCGAAATCTCGATCGCAAGTAGGATGTTGAAGCAAAGCTCGTAAACATTGAGAAGTGTCGCCTGATGAGAATTTCATGAGAGGTATCTTATTTGTTTCTGTCTCATTGTTGTAAGTTACCAAGAAAAGATGAAGCGAAACTCTTCCGCTTAAATCGTCGCATACACAATAGACTTTATCTTGCGCATGACCTCCTAACGAAACGAATACGAGTAAACAAATTAAGGTGAATCTTTTCATTTTAACCTCTAGAGTGTGATTGTTTAGTGATTCTTCCATGAATTCTGAAATTAAATTGTTTAACAAAACTTACGTAGTCTCATCTTAAGTTTGGTTCCGAATGATTTGTTGCTGCTGAGATTTCATTTTCTCAGCAGCTTCTAGATATGAAGTAATTTTTTTATCTCGGAATCCACTCTTTCCGACAGTCAAAGTTCATATCATCTTCGACAAAAACCCATGTAGACCATTTTGGCTCGCAACCATATTCAATTCCTCGCCAGCTTTGACAAGTTTTAGTTACGAGACTTTGTTGAGTAATAAGCGTGAATGTATTATGTCCGGTAATAAGTAAGCCTCTTCCATCTAGTGGATCTAGGTTTGTAGTTTTTATGCCCCCTTCGCATGTGACTTCGTATTGAGCTGGCAGATTTTCATCGAATGGTGCGCGGACTCTAGTGTGGCAGTATGTGTCGGCGAATAATGTTTTGTAAGTGAATAAGTAATGGTTTTCCATTTTTCGGACATTTATCCTCGCTCTTTCCGAATTGCATTCGTATGTTCCTGGCTCAAGGTCTTGAGATTGTGCTTTTGCAGCACCGATGGTGACGAGAACTAGTATTAACAAGGTAAACTTTTTCATTGATCCTCCTTTGGATTCAGTTGACCATCCACATACACTCAATGGTTAGGAGCTTGCTAATTTTTAGCAAAGAATCTGTTTCAAGCATCATACTCTTAGCAACAAAGTCTTAATTTTTGGCTGTTGACTTGGGTCATCTTCCCTGGCCCAAGTACGCATGAATGTGTATTCTTTAGTCTATGCAAGCCTACTTAAAAAAACATGGCCCGGGCCATGCCACGAACACCGTAAAGATTGAATGGAACCTTCAAGGTAGAGAACTCACTTTAGAATTTAATGTGAACAAGCGCTCCTCCAAGTCCTGGCAAACAGATGCCAAGTTCTCAAATGACTGGTCTCAGAATTGGGGGCTTTGGAGCACGGATGTTGTTGAAGCCTTTATTCAGTTAAGAAAAGATGAAAATGACCTCTCAGCTCCTTACTTGGAAGTACAAGTTTCGCCCTTGAATCAGCCATTCGCACTCATCATCGTTGAACCTCGAAAAACTTTTCACTACCCAAAAGTTTTGGATTTTTCTCATGAAGTGACTCTTGAAGGAAGATCATGGAAGTCTGTGTTCAAAGTAACGCTTCCTGATGATCTTACTGGTACTATGCCTTTTGCTGGCTTTTTTGCATGCTTAGAAGAATCCCCAAGAGAGTTCTATGCGCTGGAG
>JACCDH010767983.1_pt1 | contig 17830 bp, 19 predicted proteins | sample 7442481 | NCBI WGS metagenome assembly JACCDH01 (sample SAMN15323433, study PRJNA562643) | freshwater metagenome | isolation source: river surface water | place: USA:Blue River Watershed | collected 2017-08-15
ATGTGGTCCTACAACCACGACCGCCCAAATATGGCCTTGGGCGGATTGACCCCTAAGCAGCGATTGGCCATGGCTGCGTAACGTTTCTACTTCTGCGACCCTTGCAAAAGGGGAGGATTACCGTACCACTCCCCTGTTGCATCAGCTGCATGACATGGAGTCCATCAACCAAACCTTGATACCAAGGTGCAGTGGTCGTATCAATGACTTCACGCACTACTTGATCTGGACCCAGGTGACGCAACTTCACAAATAGAGTGCAGCCAGAATCACTAAATGGCGCATGCGAAGAACCTGGAGGGTTCATGATGTAGGTGCCAGCAGGATAGTCACCAGATTCGTCACTAAACACACCTTCTAGCACTAGGATTTCTTCACCTAGGTCATGGGTATGAAAGTTGAATTTAGAACCGGGTTGATAGCGAACAATCGACGTAGCCTTAGCAACTTCATCACCTTATCGTTCCAGCATGCGCCTCTCCACTCCAGATTCGGGGCTTGCAATGCAAGGAAGTTCATGATGATGGACCACGACTCTCTCACTGTAATCTGCATTGATGTTCATCAATATTTGTTCATCTGAAATCTAACAACTTATACCGTTATGCATTAATTAAACATTCTTCAAACCTACTCACTTGAGTAACTATCAATTTGTTCATCCTCTTCTGATAGAACCAAGTAAATTTGGTCTGGAAGATCAGAACCTAGATCTTCATCTTGATTTTCATAAAGCTCTGGTGGCAAGTACCTATACAACTCAAACCATAACTGCGGATCTTGTGAAGGAACTTTTGGGAATCGGGCAAGTGCAGATTTTTTAAGAACTTTTGCAGCATGAGATCTCAGTAGATTCCACTTATCAGAATCTGACAACTCAAAAGAATCATTAAAGGATGAAGTAGCTTTGGTTGTTACCTGTAAATTGACAGAAAAATAACGATCACTCATTTGCATATCTCCTAAAGAAAAAATTCTTTGGACCTAAAGTTTTTTGAAAAAACCCACAGCTCTAAAAGATTGAATTCTAAGCAATTTTGTCTATATGAAACTTATCTGGACGCCCCTCAAGTTTTGCTAGCATACCCAAAAATTCAGAAACAGCAGAATTTGACATTTTTGACTCATAGACATTTATGGAGCCCCTCAATTCATCAAATATCTGCACTTCAAAGTGGCTTCCACAGTTTTTTACAGTGACTTCTGCCTCCTCGCGGTGGTAGTACTCAACCACTTCTTGAATGATCTCTTGAAGTGATTCTGCTTGATTAGCATAAGTACCTTCACCATCAAACCAAGACCAAACTATTTTTTGCTTATTCAATTTATTCTCCCAATGGCATAAATGACGCCTGTTAATGAATTTTTATTGTGCAATTTGCGCCCTTAAATTTAAATATCAAAGCAATCGCTACTATTTACTTGTAATGTATTTTCGCTATGTGCGTCAACATCGTATTCATGGAAATTTGAAAGGTTTAAACCCTCAGAAAAACCAATCTTTTGAATCAAAAGGGCAATTATTTAATTTCTAGTGGCTTAAATGGATTTTGTCGTCTATGCATTACGAGATCATCCTTGTCACGTTCCGAGTAGCTGTTGTTCAGAGGAACCTCTGAAGTTAGCGGTTGAGCTGAAGGTTGGATAAGTTGAGACTGGAATTGAGCGGGTGGTTTTTTCAACAACGCCTGATGGATGTGACGCGCTAGTTGCTGATGCTGCTGAGTTTGCTGCTTGCTGGCCTGTGTTGGGGTTAACTGTTGAGTCTGGGGCTTTGGTAGCGTCTTGGGCGCTGGAGCCTTTGGACCCTTTTTGGGCTTGTGCACTTTTACTTGGGTGTCCTTGCGTTTACCAGAGGATTTGGCTGGGTAATGCGCTACAGGGTTAACAGTGGCCTTTGGACTTGATGTCGCAAGCTGCTGCGACTGCAAGGGGTTTGATTGTTGAGATTTCTGCTGACCTAATGCAGTCCACATCTTGTCAGACACCAGCTTCCAAAGTGCTAATTGATCTTCTGCATTGGCTATCTCTGTAAATCGCATAGTTGGTTTCCTTTTTACACATTTATTTATGTCAAAAAGAAACCGACACGGATGTCGGTTCTGGATGGTTCAACTTAAGCAGCTTTTGAAGGAAGCTTAAGTATTGGACGCTTCTCTACAGGAGCAGTCTGTCCAAATCCATTTTTTACCTTCTGGGTAACTGCCTCAATCCGCTTGTCCAACTCGCCAGCATCAACTGCTGTGCGAATAACTTGCAGCGAGGTAATGACATCGGCAATGCTGTCGGTCTCTATAGCATTCTTGCCCTCGACGATTTCCAGTGTGCGAGCGCCATAGCGCACAGAGATGCACAGCTTGCCCTTGTCATCTGACCACCACCAGGGCATGAGCTTCTTAGGCACTTCAACCTTGCGACTCTCCCCTGTCGCTTCATCTTTGATGGTACGGATTTTGGTGGGCGCGTATTCAGTGCCTGACTGTTGAGCTTTGGCCAGCTGGATTTGCTCTTCCAGTTTGACGCTGAGTTTTTGCCTACGCGCTTGTTGTGGGCTGTTGCCCTGCTGACGCTTTCTGTTGGTGAATTTCAATGCGTTAAGACCTGACATGGTTACTCCTTGTGTGTGTTGCAGGAATAACAAATTTAGTTTCGGCCTTGAGATAAGAGCAACCGAAATCGCAGATAACCCGACAGATTGGACGGACTCAATAAATCTCTTGCTTTCTTAATCAACTGAAAGATTTGCAAAGTGATCTCTAGCGCGTTTTTCTTCCTCTTGGATTCTTGCTTTGTGGTCAGCCTCTTCAGCTCTGGCGTCAATGGAAACAGGTGTGTAGCGTTTCAACTGCTTTGCAGTTAAATGCCAGTATTCATTTTGGGTGAAATCTCGCAAAGCCAGTTCAAGCTCGTGCTTCAGCTCAGGACCAAGTCTTGACTTGAAAAATACCGCATCATGCACACGAGCAATCGGTGTATGTTGATGCTGAGTAGCCAACTCACAGATGTAGTTCATAGCATGCGTTTCTGCATGCTGATAAAGGTAAGAAAGCACCTTCGACTTGCTTACCCTTCCGCTTTGGGTTTTGATACAGTCCAACTCAAGCAATTCATCCTTGGAAGAAACAATGGTTGAGTAAATGTAGTCGTCCAGCACCTTCTGCTCTTCTATGAAAGCTCGGACAGTTGGATCATTTAGAAAACGATCACGCTCGTGCTGATTTTTCAAAATTTCGACTAACGCAGGGTTTTTCCATGTGCCATCACTACCAATCCACCCATTGCCTGAACCCTTTGCACCAAAACTTATAGCCGTTAGAGCCTGTTTGATTAGGGCTGTCTGGAATTCAACAGTCAGCGACTCATTGCCTATGAAAGTAAAGTAACGAACTGTGCTCATAAAGTCAGCTTTGTTTTCCAAGAACAAAGTAGTTGCTGGAAAGTAATCTCTAACAAGAGGCGTCACGCACTTGCTCACTAAAAGCTGCTTGGCGTAACCCATCTTCCAGGCGACCACACTGCTACGCATGTCATACTCCCAACAATTCCCCAGTGCTGCAGTCCGTAGCTCTTTGTGTATGTTTTGAACACTCACGCCCTGGTAGTAAGTTCTTCCAAATGGACTGACCTTTCGGCGTTGTGGATACACACCTTCATTGGCAACTGCAACTGCAAGAATTAATTTGGCATGCGTTGTTACTTGTCTTAGCTTTTCAGTGGATCCAAAAGTTGCACCTTGCCCTAACCAACAAATGAAGGCTTTTAAGGATTCAACATCTATGTCCAGGAAATCAAAGCTTTCAGAGCAAACTTGGCCAGATTGAGGCTCAAGCTCTGGGTATAGAAGCTTGAAAACAGCAACACTATCTTTTGGCTCTCCAGTTAGATAACTGCTGAGCTCTCGGTCCGAAGCGATTTGAGCAAGGTCCTCACCCGATACGCGCGTTTTGTCATTTAATGAGGCAAGGCGGCTTAGCCTAACCAAAGAGTACTGATTCTTAAATTTACTTCCGATTTCAACTGTTTCTACTAATTCCAACTGATTATCCTTGAGCCATTTGTGCACTCGCAATTTCTGGGCACCAATTTGCCCTCCCTTGTTGGCTAAGTCATGCAAGGAGATGTAGAACAACCCCAACTTCACCTGAGTTGGAGATTGAGGTCTTTGCAAAGCCGACAAAATTTGGCCTTCGAGTACTTTTAAATATTTAGCAAGCGCTCTTGAAGCTGAATTAGCAGGAGCAGGAAAAGCTTGCTGAAGCTTAATTAGTACTTGTGGGTCAGTAGATAGCTGAATCATTAACACTCCAAAATCGTTGGAAATCAATGTATTTACCTGATTTCATTAGATTTAAAAAAGTCACACACATATAGTAAAGATCAATCCACTCAAGTGAGAGGGCGAAGTTGGCAGGGGCAGAGCCCCCACCAAGCAGCTCTTCTTACATATGCTTTGGACTGGACTTTTCCATTCGTATCCAATCAGCTAATGGAATATCGATCACAGAAAAGGGATCATTAGTCAAATAAACACGTGCATGTGTCTCAACTGGCGCACCTGCTTTGAACTGATGCAAAAGCGCCAGATCCAATGGCAAATAAGCATTACGCCAATTTCCCTTAGTTTTTCGCTTGATTGATCGCTGCTGCTCACGACTGCCTGCGCACTTCAGCCAATATGCATAGGATTTGGCTAGGTGGGCTTCATAGCTTGTGTAATCGTCAGTGCTTCGGTTGTATTTTTGCTCAGCGCCATGCACGAATGCAGCGTAAATGTCAGAACCTTTGGCATAAATTGTGGAACTCATAAAAATCTCCTAAAACTGGTTAAACCGTCCAGTACGGGCATGGGTAAATCCCATAGCTGAAGTATTTCACGCATGGCCATTTCCTGATATCCTAGAAACAATTCAAACTAATTACTTGTTAAGAAATGAAAGTCCACTTCCTTGCTCCTCATCCACTTTTTGGTCGCAAGTCGGCTCCTCGACCAATTGAAGATCAACAGCAAAGCCCTTATTACTGGTGGTGGGCATACCTACGCAGATCTGAGGCATATCTCAAGTGCTGCGAGCAAGACGGCAAGGGCAAGCTTGCCAAGCTCTACGCGGACTTTGGTGATGTCAGAGAAGACAACTTCAAAAAATGGTGGACTACGAATGACTTAGGAGCCAAGCTGTTTGGAGAGCAACGGCAGCAAGTGAAATTTGGTCCAATGACAGACCCTAGCGAATGGCATCCTGACTGGACTCCAGATGTTGCATTGGTCATTGCCATTCCTTTATCAATGAATAAGCGAGGCATCCAATCAGGCATCGCCAAGCTGCTTGACGAACGAATCAAGTCACGTAGAGGTCGCAAAGCTCTCAAAGAGGCTGGCAGCACAGCTCGTTACCCGTTAGCGAGGAACTACTCCGCGCGGAACCTTGGCAAAGCACTAGAGGTCTATGACTTGTGGATACGGAGTAAAAACAGCCCAAAGGAAGAAAAGCTGTACCTTTGGGAAATTGGAGTAGCTGCAAAACTGAACAAGTTGTTCGTTAAAAACGCCACATCAAAAGACAAACAAGACCGATACATAGGGCGTAACAATCTGAACGCGTCTGTACTCAGATATGTCAAGGAAGCCCAAAAGCACATTGCTGGCGTAGAAAAAGGCATCTTTCCAGCTGTATAAATTCTTCATCCTGTTACGAGCTTCATAAATAGATCACAGGCTCCAGGTCCAACTAATAAGGAACACATATGGCAATTATCAAACTAGACCAAAAGAAAAAGGCACTCAATATCGCTGACTGCTCAATTGAACATCCCCTGATCTTCAAATACTTTGACGACCTCCCAGAGAAACAACGTGACGACGAATTCAAGCGTGCACTCCAAATTGGAGTCATTGCTCTTATGGAGGATCGATTTGCAGCTTTCTTGAACCGCACGGAAGGCGAACTAGGTACACAACTAGAGTCACTCAAACTCATCTACGAACGCAACGTTAAAGCCAAAGAAAAGACTACCGAGTCAGGTACAAGTGCTGAACCAGAGATCTATAAGGAAATTCAAGACTATCTTGAAAGAGCAGGCCACTCTGAAGATGACGTTGTCATGACTGGCTCTTCTGTTGGATCGATAAAACGCAACAAGACTGGCGACATCGTTCTCAAAGTTAATGGTGATGATTCGAAGAAGATTGCTATTGAAGTCAAATTTGATCAATCATTAGCACTAGGTGAGATTGAAGGTACTGATAGCCTTGGACGCCCTAGAGATACTGCCATCAGCCAAATGATTGAATCCATGGCAAATCGCGAGGCCAAGCTAGCAATCATCGTCTTTGATTTGAATCGTTCATCGGATGGTTTAAAGAACATGGTCAATGGAATTTCCTGGATCCCGGGAATTGGATTTGTTGCCATCATTGACGATGCTCGTCAAGAATACTCCAATCTTTTCGTTGCACTTGACTTGTCTAGAAGTATGTTGCTCTCAACTCTCAAGGTTGTTGACCAGGACATTTTCCAAAGCTTACTTGGTAGGCTAGCGAACGACTTGTCCTCCATACTTGAGACAGAGAAGCTACTTAAAGAAAACCACACCAATCTAAAGAAAATCGCAATTTCAATTCGTAAGCATGCACTCTTGGTGGGTTTTACGCAAAAAATTCTAAAAGACTTTATTAACTCAGGTACAGTCAGTAATGAAGCTCTTCTAAGGCTTTACCAAGGCGAGGGGCTCAAATCACAGTTTACGGAAATAACAAAAGATATTGAATCAATTTTTCCAGCTTTAATTGAAAATTCAGGAGATTAACATGGTGACAATTTTTCTAGAGTCAGATGACGGACAAGGAAATTTGGAAGATGTTGGCACCTACAGTGTTTCATCAAAAGAAGAGTGCATAGAGTTTATGTATAACTCCTGGATACGAGCCAATGTAAGCTCCGAAACGTATGAATTTCGCGTTTACGCAAGCAGCGATGAAATTGATCATTTCGTAGAAATAGGAAAATATGCCGTTCCTTCTCACTCAAATAAAGTAGATATTTTCGCCGTCGATAACGACGAAAGTATCAATGAATTTGACGAGTTAGGCTTCTCATCAGATCATCAGAAATCATTCGGATTTGATGAAGAAAAACTCTTCTGGGACCGCTTTGAATTTTTAAATAACCCCAATAATCATCATCTTTTAATTGGAAATTGGTTAAGGCTGCTTAACGACGATATTGATTTGTCCTCAATCATCGAAAATTTAAAAGGGATAAAAGAGCCATCAGATCAAATAATTGGAGATGTAGTGTTAGCTAGTCTCATTGACTTTAGTCAAGGCCATGATAAGCAGATAGAAATGCTTAATTGGCTAGTAAGTGAATTGGGTACTAACTATCTTAAATATTTCGATAAATGGAATGACTATGCCAAACCCTTATTAGATTCATGCGAAAGAACATATGCCGAAATGGTGAAAGCATCCAACAAAGAGGTTTTCCTGACGAGTTTTTTAGATTTATGGCTAATTAGATCCGTTCCACAGCCAAAACTTAAGTAACTTTATTAGGCGGCCAGTGCTAACCGAGCAGCATGATTAGCTAGCGCCCATCGACTCATCAAGCACATAACAGGAGCGCTCACATAGGAAAGTCCGTGTGCGGTGTCGCCTGATGAGCGAGCTTAGCTAATGCATCGATTATCCAAAACAAACTGCGTTCTCCACCAAATACTTACTGCTATAGGTCAGCAGGTGTCTGAGGTGTACGCGTTAATATCGCTAAATCACGGTGAAATGGTCTATGGGCTCAATACGGCGTTCACAGCATTCAATCTGGACCTAATCTCATTTCGAGATAGCTTTAGGCATCCAGTGTATGCATACATGTTCTGACGGAACAACGGTATAACTGGCCAACTTCACAGGTCTTCGACGCGCTGGCGGCACTTGGTAATAAGTCAAGCCACAGTGTAATTGCCCTTTCGCTAACTGATCACTAAAAGCGTAGATGCATGTTTTGCAACTGCCAATTTCCATCACATTGTTATTTTCTAACATTACCTTTGCTCCTAAATTATTGGCTCTTTAATTGAATCAATACTCACTGGGCAGCATGATCACCCAGTACTCGCCATCCCAGCAGGCATAAAGCGAAACGGCCTCCATGGGAAAGTCCGTGTACGGGATTTCTTGCCTAGCTAGCTCATTGCCATTTCCGTCGTCATAGATCATGGTTGCTTGGCTGCCATGAACCTGCACCTTAACTTGTACGAACCAGTCCTGGGTGCCAATCTCGCTGACATGACTGGCTATCGCATCCATCATCCAAAAGCACTCCGCCTCTTCCGCCAAGTACTTAGTGCCATCTGTTAGCAAGTGGCGTCGCCCAATGCGGTAGTACCGCGCTGTGCCAGTAAAGTGGGCAAGTAGAGTTGCATCAAAATCTTTCATTTGTCGTCCTTTGTCTGTGCCTAAAGTTTGTTTTCAGACACGCACTTGGACAACCGATATTTGGTAACCCGATAACTTGGACGGGTACCGAGTAAAAATCACCAGGGTGATTGAAAAAGTACTGGTGCTAAAAAATCCGCAGCCCTAAAAATTTAGACTGCAGGACCCATTCGGGCAGCAGATACAAACCGCACTTCTCCGCAAAATTTCACCGCTCATATCTAAAACTCGACGCGCTAAAACGCCCTACAGCACGCTGATATCACCGTCCGAATACTCTGGCTGCTGAGAACCCTGATCAGCGCTTGTAGGGCTTGCTCGCAAATCTGCGCAGGTTATCCACAGAGCGCCTGAGTTATCCAAAAAAAATCACGAAAAATTGTGCTTTTTATAGATTTTTAAGCTTGAGCGTTGAAATCATTGAAGAAAAAAACCGCTCAAAAGTTATCCACAACCAGTTCATTTCGCCCTGCTCTCCCCCCAGAAACCCGCCACGTTGGACGGACTCTGGTTGTCCAGATAAATATGAGAAAACACAATGAAATTAACGCTAACACATGATTTAGGAGAAAAGAAATGGCACAAGCTAAAACACTCACAGCAACTGATATCGAACAGCTGCTTAGCCACATCAATACACGCAAGTACGCAGCGCGTAACCGTTCAATGATGTTGCTCACGCACTGGGCAGGCTTGCGCATTGGCGAAGTAGCTTGCTTACGCTGGTGCGATGTCACAAACAGCGATGGACAAGTGAAGGATGAGATCCGTTTGCTGCCCGACATGACTAAAGGCCGACATGCCCGTACTGTGTTTGTCAGTGCGAAGCTCCGAGCAGAGTTGCAAGCTTACGCTGACCAAGTAAAGTGCGTTGAGCGTAGCTACCCATTCTTTGCAAGTCAAAAAAGCATTAAAGCTGGATTTAGCGCAAACAGTTTGTCACAAACGTTTGCCCTACTTTACGCGGGCGCTGGGCTTGAAGGCGCTAGCAGCCACAGTGGACGGAGAACATTTCTCACAAATCTTGCCAACAAGGGCACTGCGATTCACTTGCTCAAAACACTTGCTGGGCATCGCAGCATTCAAACTACTGCAACTTACCTGTACAGCAGCCCTAGCCAATTGAGAGCTGTTGTTGAGCTTGCACATGGCTAGTTATTTTGAATTAATTTTCAAGGAGCCTCGTACCGATAGAAAGCAATGTCTGGTAACGGAGGGTTTCCCGATCGGCGTCAGAGAGTGCAAAATCTAAGCAAACTGGAAAAGATACTCTGAAGCCGCAATGTCTGAGCCCTACACAATAAAAATCCTTGTTCTTAATGGCGACCCTGAAGGTGTTCGCATCATTGACCGTATGAACTGGACTGGTCAAGGAATCGTCTTCCCTCGTGAGGATTGGCCCTCAATTAAATCAAGAGACTCCTTCAGTCGGCCTGGCATCTACATACTCGCTGGTTATGAGGCCGAAGACGATGACCTGATGACAATCTACATTGGCCAGGGCGCTGGAATTAAGGACCGCATTCACTCGCATTACAAAAACAAAGACTTTGGGTCGTGGGGCATAGCATTTTTTTCAACCAATCACAGTCTCAATAAAGCTCATATTCAATGGCTTGAATTTGCACTTGCAGAGCGAGCCAAGAAGATCAACCGCTGCAAGTTAAGCAACTCCAATACACCGCAAGAGCCTGTTCTGAACGGGAGCGATAAAGCAGATATCAATGCTTTTCTGAAGGAAATTCTTCAAATCATTCCACTAGTTGGACTGCGTGCTTTTGAAAAGCCTAAGGCAATAGTTACAAACGACACTGTGAAGACGACTACCGTTTCGAATTCCGCAGGGTACGACACCTTAGTTGTTCCCGCTGTGAAGGAGGGATTCGAAAAGGTATTCATTGGAGAGAACTGCTGGCACGCTGTTCGTATTGCTGCAGGCTCAATCCCTAAGATCAAGCACATTGCTGTTTATCGCTCAGCTCCCGTATCTGCAATTACACATCTTGCAGAAGTTCAAAGTATTGAACCATACGGCGAAACAGGTAAGTACAAGCTGAACTTCAAAGAACCAGCAGTCGAGATTTCGCACGTCAAATATGACGGTATAAATGGAAATCACATTCAGAGTATTCGCTACACATCAAAGGCAAAGTTGATAGGGGCGAAAACCATAAGCGACCTGCTGCCTTGGGGCTGAACTATGGATGAGCCAACCGTCAACTACTACTCAAACAATGCCCAAACTGTTGCGGAGCGATATGAGTCCGTGGTGAGCAGCTTGTCTAAGAGCTTCGGAGAGGCGTTTATGCCCCGATCTAGGCTACTTGATATCGGTTGCGGTTCAGGCCGAGATCTAGCACTGTTGGCGGCTCTAGGCCACGAGGGTTTTGGTGTTGATGCGACCCCTGAGTTCGTGGCTCTAAGCCAAAGTCTTCACCCCGAGTTAAAGGGCAAAGTTCTGCACGCTGCATTACCAAACTTTATGCCCCCGTTCGGCGGTGGCTTTGATGGAATTCTTTGCTCTGCCGTCTTAATGCACATCGCCGAAAGCGAACTAATCCCCGCGGCCTTGACTATCAAGCTATGCCTAAAGGTGCACGGACGACTTCTGTACTCCGTCCCGTGCAAACGCTTGGATCTGGTGACGGAAAACAGGGATGCGAATGGTCGGCTTTTCGTCCCCGACCAATCCGACCGACTTCAAAAGATCTTTGAGCAGCTTGGTTTCATCCTAGTTTCAAAGTGGAAAAACACCGACAGCCTAGGTCGGGACTCAGTTGAGTGGATTTCGGTCTTGATGGAACTTACGAACGCCTAAAGATATGTCTAATTCATTTATTCCACGGGACCCAACTGTTGAGGACTGCTGGAGAGGAATCATTCTCTATGGAGACAACTCGGCAACTTATAAATTTGCCCTTGCCGAGTCTTTATTGCAACTTAATCCTCAAGCAGGTCAGCTAGTCAAAATGGAGGACTTGGCTCCTGTTTTCGGTAATGCAATTGCATCTCACATAGGTCACTCACCAAAGCAAGGCACAAGACCTGGCAAGTTTCAGGAGAGCGTGAAGAAATTTAACTCTGACGGCGATACTGATGCTTTGGTAAAGGCTACATTGAAAGGGGGATTCACGAATGTCATCAAAGCCTTTCACAATGTTAACTCGTCCGAGGTTCTTCACAAATTTTTCATTGACGAGCGATCAATCAACAAAGGTCTGCGAATAACAGACGAATTTTCCAAGCTCACTGAAAGCACCCAAGTCGGAAACATCACTCAAGAGGTTGACTCTAGGTGGCGGTTGGTGGAAACAGCTTGGAACATAGGAGTTTCATCTAATCATCTTGTAGTCCAACACGATCACCAACTCGGGGAAATCTTCACTTTCGATTCATTAAAGAAAAGAAAAAGCGTCACAAGTACACGAGGAGCTCTTAACGGATATCAAAAGGGGCATTGCTTTTATTGTGACGCAGAGCTAAGCCTTTTAGGTCAATACCTAAATACTGATGTCGATCACTTTTTCCCACACAAACTTAAAAATTCATACCCACAGATTAATCTTGATGGTGTGTGGAATCTTGTGCTGGCCTGCTCGGACTGCAATAGGGGAGCGAATGGAAAATCCGACCGCATTCCTTCAATTGAACTCCTTTTCCAGTTACATAAAAGAAATGAGTTTTTAATAGGAAGTGATCACCCTCTAAAAGAGACATTAATTAATCAAACGGGAAAAAACGAAAATCAAAGGAGAGAATTTCTAAACTCTTTTTTCCAAAAGGTGCAGCTGAACCCATCCACAGCTTGGAGACCTAAAAATAGGTCCGACAAGAAATTAATAAAGGCTAGTGATGGCAAAGGCGTGCTGAATTCCAAAAACCAACCAGTTAATTCGAGCTCATTAAAAAAGTTTAATAAATCTAAATGCGATCAAATTAACTTGTTCTAATATGACATCAGTGCGATTTATAACGACGAGTAAGCCAGCTTGACTGCTTGCTCCTCGTTGAGCCAACGGTGAATGCCTAGCAGGCCCCGTCCCACTTGCCGCATAGCCATCATTTCAGAAATAGTTCCAGATCGGCCTCTTTCGGCACCTTCTTACCTTGCACAATATCGAATCAAAGTCACGGCGACCACCAACGAAGTAGCCTAACCAACCAATGGCGCTGCTAACGTGCGTGACGCACAGTTGCTGGCTTGCAAAGCCACAGCGTTGAAATGCTGCTTTTGTGTGGCGAGCGATGTTGCCTAGTCTGCTGCCGTTAAAGCCCTCCAACACATTTACGCTGCAGTAGCTAATTTGCGCCTACCGCAAAGAGTGTTCCCTTTTTGTGGGGTTTAAATATCAATTTATATAAACGGAAGAAATACAAAGTGGGCTAAAGCAAGAAAGTGAAATAGCACATGCACATGAGCACAAAATGAACCAACTGCTGTGAGAGATTGGGATTCAAAGGTAATTAGGGATTGAAACTACTTCACCTTCTTCGACTTGTAAATTTCTCGAACCTTTGATGTGTCGAACAATGCTTTCTTAGCATTTGGCGCTTTGATGTTTTCAACAATAGCTTCACCCGTTGCCCTGTCGTAGTGCTTCTGGATGATGCCCACAGAATTTCCAAGTTGCTTGGACAAGTCGCGTATGGGCACAGCGTCGTAATTCATAACGGTTGTAGCGTAGGTACTACGCAAGCTATAAAACACGCGATTTCGACCCGTAACAGGGTCTACAAGCAGGTTGTGCTCCTCGAGGAAGCTTTCAAACACGTGGTTAAAGCTGCCCGGCCTTAGTCCATCCTTAGTCCTGAACACATAGCGCTCATCATTGCGCTCTGTGAGCTTTTTAAGACTTGTTCGTTCTTGCGCATAGTTCCGAGAAACAATTTCAGTCAACACCTTGAATGTCTGTTCGAAACCATTGGCTGTACGCTCTTTAGTCTTTCCAGACACGTTCATAAAAACGTAATATTCGCGGTTGAAGATTTCTTCAAGCAATCCCTCTTCATCTTCCTCATGCGTTATTGACTGGACTTGCCCATCCTCATCAACTACGCGTTTGGGTTCGGCCTTGTCGACCACTTTCACACGAATCTTTTTCCACTGCAAATCAAGCAACTCCTTACCTGGACGAGCACCTGTATCCATCAAGATTCGCACATAGTCAAAGAGCATTTGACGTTGCTGACGTTTAGGCTCAGAGGTGGCACGAGAAATCCAAGCTGGGAAATTAGCCATGATTGCGTTTACCTCTTCCACCTCAAAGGTTGGGTATTTGTCAGACTTGCGCCCCTTGGTTTCCAACTTGGGAACTTCAGATGACTTGATGAAGCGTCGATTTACAGCTTCCTCAAAGATCTTGTTCAGGCACACATTGTGTGTTCGCATGCTGCTATAGGCTGGAGTTCGACCTAACTTCTCACCTAGCCAAGCGCGGTACTTCTCCATAGCTGCCACATCAATACTGCTGATACTCATATTGCCGAAGAACTCAATGATGTAGTCATTGATGATTCGTCGATAGTCCTTGTATGAAACAGGAACCTTGCCACGCGACTCTTCAACATCCATAGTCTGCAAAGTCAGCTTGGCAACATCTCTGAATCGTTTAGTCACTACAGGAATATCTGCTGCACTGCGAATTTCCGCTTCAATCAAAAGTCTTTGGGCACGGTCCTTTGCCGCATTTAGATCTGACTCTTTGGTTGATGAAGCAAACCAGCGATTGCCAATCTTGTATCTGCACTGCCAAGCGGCGCTGTTTGATCTTCGATAAACGATCAATTTCTTGGGTAACAGTTGGTGGGTACTATCTAATTTATCTGGCATAGCAACAATTTATTTTCTGATCGCCAGCACAGTCAACCGCCTCAGGAAGCCCATCCAAACTGGAGAACTTCTATTGAATTCGGTTGACTAGCACTGAAGAAAACGATCAATTTCTTAGTTGCTTTATTCTGCCGATATCACGATATTTATTAAATATGCAAGATATTAATATATTTACTTGTTAAGTTTTTATCGCCCAAAAGTCAAACGCTCATCCTCAAGTGCTTCATCAAAATCGGGATCATGATCTTCACCTATCAATTCCAAGCCCCAGTACTCTTCGGAATCATTGGCTTGCTCTGATGCCAATGTGCGGAAGGACTCCAGTCGTTCAGCGATTGGATTCAGGCCTTTTCTCTGCTCCCGAACCATACGAAGCCATGCTAGGCCGTAAGCCCGCTGCTCTTCAGGAAGTCGCTCAATGGCAAGACTGAGCTGTTTTAGATAACGCTTGAGTTGTTGAGATTTTTCAAAGTCCAGGCTCTCAGCTATTGCTCGCTCAAGCTGCTGCTCACGATCTTCTATAACGCGCTCGTTGTGTTCCCGAATAGCCTTTTTCCGCTCATATTCACGCTCCCAAGCAAGGTGCTCAAGATGTGCTCGAGCTTTTTGGTCTAACTTCTGCTCGATCTTCTCAACAATGCGTTCAATTTGCTGCTCGAGCTTTACAGAAACTTTATCTTGCATAGTACTGGATACATAGCTGCCACCGTAGAGAACTGACAATATGTTCCGTGGCAACATGATGGTGTCATACCCATAGCTGAAATTAGTAAATGAGCGCTCAAGAGCTGTGAGCGCATTGGTTCTCGTAGCCTTTGTTGATGGTTCCCAAAAGCGAAATTCAAAGTACTGGCCGTCTTTGACCGCTCGCATTTCACTGGAATTTGAGTTGTGAATCGGCGCTAGCACCACATCAATTCCACGCTCAGCCAACCGCTCAATAACAACATCTGCTATTGCAACCGCCCGCAGAGCATTGTCTATGGTGGCGGACATTTGGATTTGCTCTTGACCAGAAACAAACATGGCAAGATCAAACACCCTCTTGGGCGGAAACGATCGTTGGCCAGCTTTGTATTCCTTGTAGCTTTGCCCAGTTCGCAGTTCCAGCTCTTTAACTCGCTCCAATATGGCTTGGTAAGTCTTGATGCAGCGTATATCTTTGAACTGCTGGGGATCCCGCAGTACCGGCACCACTTCCCGTTCTGCCCGTTTGGCCAACTTTTGCATCAAGCTCATTTGCTCACGGGTAGCGGCTGTGCCTTCGTCTGGCAGGTGGATATTTGGGTTGTGATTCTCAAACTCCAGCATAGCTTTGGGATCCTGTTTGCCATGCTGAAGCCTAGCCCAGTAGCCCCGGGCTGGTAATGGAATTCCGTACTTGATGCAGATCTTCCTGAGTCCCACATCACTTAAGCCAAATTCTTTGGCTAGATGGGTAATTGGCCTGGCCCATACCAAGTCGTATAGCTCTACACGAGTCATTTCCATGGCTACCTCCTTCGATTGATTAGCCAATTATGCGAACAGGGAGTTATATGCGCACTTAATGCCAAGGAGATTAGTCAATCAGGAGGAGATGTCCCTTCGGGCCTTCACTTGCTCACCATGTTGGCACTGATATTGAGGCAGATCTTTACTATATGTGTGTGACTTTTTTGCGCCATTTTTCTTAACAAGTAATTTTCATGAATTATCTTGATATTTTAATTTTTATTGACTTGGCCGATAATTCATTCATCAATTACTGCATAAACCCACGCACAGAAAGGTTCGCAAATGTCTTGTGAGATCGCTGAAAAGCCACTTAAAAATTCTGGCTTTTTGAACTTGGACAACTTCAACTCGAAATCTACGATTTCTGCTGCTAGCACAACAAGTCTGAATGTATATGAGTCAGATGATTACACTGATCTTGAGCGTCGCTACGCCAGCGTTGAGACATACATCAAAGAACTATCAACTGGTGACATCAATAACCTAATCATCAATGGGCCAGCTGGTGTCGGCAAGACACACGCAGTTGAAACGTTCTTAGGGAAATTTGCCAAAGGACGCTACAAAGTGGTCAAAGGCCACATGACTCCATTAAGTCTCTTCGGAAATCTCTATTTGCATCGAGATCCAAACAATATTTTGGTCTTAGATGATATTGACTCTGTTTTCAAAAAGATTGAAGGTGTCAACCTACTTAAAGCAGCTATGGACACTGGCACTGTGCGTCGCATCAACTGGGAAAGTAGCAGCGCACTTAAAGGAGTAGGCATTCCTGAAAGCTTCGAATTTCAAGGGAAAGTCATACTGATTTCCAACATTGGATTTTCAACGCTTAGGAAATCAAATATCAATGCTCATTTAGATGCACTCAAAGATCGAAGCTTCAACATCGTGATTGCTGATAGCACCAAGGAAAGTTGCTTCAAGCAGGTTTGTTTCATGGTCATGAAGAAAGACATGTTGGACTCCTTCAACCTCAAGCATGAACAGCTTATCGAGTTACTTGACTACTTAAAAGAACATATCACAGCGATAGAAAAAATAAGTCTGCGCACGGCAGTAAAGCTAGCACAGTTGATGTCTATTGCGCCCACTAATTGGCGCAACATGGCCGACACAGGTCTTTTGAATGATTTCAACCACTAAGGAGATATGCAATGAACTCTGCTAATCATATGGTCACTCTCGCTAATGGAAAGCAAGTCCCTTGGGATCTTTTTGCAACATGGTCAGAGTCCAAACAGGCTGCTTCACTAAGAGTTCTAAAGGAAAACTTTGAATGGCGAATGAATTATTCAAAAAAGCTATCCCAAATTCATCTTAAGAAGCATGAACTAGGGAATGCTAATTTGGTTTCATCACGCGGCAAGAACAATGCAAGCTCAAGAGCAGTTATTACTCCAGACGGTTCTTTCGATACGATTAAGGCAGCGGCGTTTCATTACGGTATCAGTGTGCCTACTCTAGGGAAATGGCTTCGGGATGATCGCTACGTGGGTTTCAAATTTGCTGAAGCGAAAGCCTCATACAGTTTGACTAAACCCCTCGTGATCAACACCCCAGAAGGTCAATTCAAAAGTAAGGCTGCCGCTGCGAGGCATTTTGGTGTGACCGTTGGTGTTATTAGAACTTGGCTTAGTAATGTAGACGGATTTTCCTATGCAGATGACTACATCCAAAGCGAATCCGCCTTTTCTACATCTAAAGCTGTTATTACCCCTGATGGTCAATTCAAGTCTGTTCGTGATGCCGCAAAGTTCTACAAAGTCCAATCAGCCACCATCTCAGCGTGGATATCTAAATCCAAACCAGGCTTCACTTATGTTGAACTAAATCAGGCAACCAAATGAAAAAAAGCCACTGACCGAAATCAGTGGCTTTTCCATTTTGGTGGGCCCACCAGGACTTGAACCTGGGACCAAAGGATTCCGGTTTGTGTAGCTTTCACTACTCCCTGGACTTTGCCTTCACCATAGCTTGCGCCGTAGGTGGGTGCCGTCAAGTCTCTACACCTTCAAGGTGATTGCTCACCAAGCTTGGCTCGGCGTTGGCATATGCATCGCTGC
>JACCDH011238133.1_pt1 | contig 17830 bp, 10 predicted proteins | sample 7442481 | NCBI WGS metagenome assembly JACCDH01 (sample SAMN15323433, study PRJNA562643) | freshwater metagenome | isolation source: river surface water | place: USA:Blue River Watershed | collected 2017-08-15
ACTGTACGTAAATACGTGTAGGTAAGAAATATCTAGTTGATTGAGGTAATTGTACGTTTCTAAGAAATGCTCATCGGTTTCCCCCGGATATCCCACAATCACATCAACACCAATGCAGCAATGCGGCATGAGTGATTTGATTTTGGCTACACGGCTCGTGTATAATTCCGTGAGGTATTTTCTGCGCATAGATTTTAAAATCTCATCGCTACCACTTTGAAGCGGAATATGAAAGTGCGGTACAATCACATTTGATTTTGCGGTGAGTTCAATAATCTCATCCGTTAACAGGTTAGGTTCTATGGATGAAATACGCAAACGTTGCAAGCCATTTACATGCTCTAACGCTTGCAACAATTGGTAGAAATTCTCTCCGGTATTTGCACCAAAGTCTCCTGTATTTACTCCGGTTAATACAATTTCTTTAATGCCGCTGGCAACAATTTCTTCGGCCTGTTTTACCACATTAGCAACGGTATCGCTGCGGCTACTTCCACGAGCTAATGGTATGGTACAAAACGAACAGAAATAATCGCATCCATCTTGTACTTTTAAGAAGGTACGTGTGCGGTCGCCAATAGAGTAGGAGCTGTGGTAATCGAGTACCTCTTTTATCTTCCCTTCTTTAATTTCGGCAACCTCTTTCTTTTGAGTATTTCCAAGATATTCGGTGATGTTGAATTTTTCTGCAGCACCTAGCACCAAATCAACACCTGGTATACGAGCAATTTCCTTTGGTTTTAACTGGGCATAACAACCAATAATAGCCACAAAAGCATTGGCATTATGGCGTAAAGCCTCGTTCACAATTTTCTTGCATTTTTTATCGGCATTATCGGTAACAGAGCAGGTATTAATCACATACACATCAGCCCCTGCCTCGAAAGGAACTTTAGAAAAACCCTCATCGGCCAACTGGCGACCAATGGTGGAGGTTTCAGAAAAGTTGAGCTTACAACCTAAGGTATAAAATGCAACAGATTTACTCATGAGGCGGCAAAGATAGCCCAATACTTATATTCTTCAAAACGAGTTTGCTTGGTATAATCCGCGCTAATTAACAATTCATTTAGAAATTGTTTTTGTATCTTGTGAAGGAATGAGAAACACGCTTATTGCTTGTTGCATGCTACTACTAGCTAGCCTTGGTGCCCATGCGCAGTGCACCATTCAGGCCAGTTACACCAAAGTGTGTCTGGGCAATACGGTTTCATTCAGCCGAACTCCTGCTACCGCCAACGATTCGGCCTTTCTTTGGAACTTTGGTGATGGAAGCACCAGCCAACAAGCCGGCACAACATATCAATATAATCAAGCCGGAACATACACCGTAACATTGCGTATTTACAGGAAAGGAGGAACCTTTTGTGATGCCACTCCGTTAACCATTACCGTATTCCACAAACCTATTGCAGCATACCAATTAGTGGGTAACGACACCCAATGTTTCAACCGAAATAGTTTTGTGTTTAATGATTTATCTGGTCCGGGAGCGAGTAATGCACCTATTCGAAGAAGAACAATGTTGTTTGGAGATGGTGCTTTTACCCAACAATCGCCACCATATCCATCAACACTTACACACTCATTTACTGATGCTGCCGGTGGTGTTTATGTAACAGTATTAGAGGTAGAGGATACCAATGGATGTTTGAATCAGGTGGTAGACACGTTACACGTTTTACCCAAGCTAACAGCATTGTTTTCGTTTACACAAGATGTGCAATGTGGTAAAACGTTAGTGCGCTTCTATAATCAAAGTGAAGGAGATACGGTGGGGTTGAGAAATACATGGCTATATGGTGATGGTGGAACGGGAACGCAATACACTAACTTCGATTATTTGTATGTTGGCGACACATCTTACCTTCCTCAACTCATCATTGTTAACGCTAAGGGTTGTCGAGATACGGCAATAAGTCCAAGTGCTGTAACTACGTTTATTCCCGATTCAACTATTCATATCATTCCCACTAATAAGAGATGTTTTTCAAACAATGAATTCACGTTTACAAATAAAACCAAGGTGCCTGCTGATAACGCTTTCTATTGGGTAATTCGTAAGTTGGATATTTCTTATCAGACCGACTCGTTGCAACGCACCATAAATTCCGCACGTTTCCCGTCATGCGGGGTGTATGATATTAGTTTGTATTTCTTTTACAATGGTTGCCAATTTCAAACCGACACACAAGTTTTTGTAACCGGTCCTAAAGCAATTCTTGCCACATCTGCCAAGCAACCCTTAAATTGGGTTCAATGCGGAGCGCACGATACAGTTGTATTTCGACCTGATGACTTGAATTGTTATTACGAGAATAGTTCTATGAAATTCTTTTGGGATTTTAGTGATCCTTTTGCTCCTGCTTGCACTACCGATACCAAGAATAACCAAAACGTAGGAATTAACTGTCGTTATAGTAAAGACTCTTTAAATGTTAGGCACTACTATTCGCAACCTAATCAGTATTGCTATAATGTGAAAATGTGGGCTCAAGATGAAGTTATAGGTTGTGCCGATACCGCCAATCTCATGTTGCGATTGAGTTATCCTAAAGTGGGTTACGATTCAATCGCGCGTGCTCCTCGAGCAAGTGCTTTTGCACAAGAGTGTTCCTCCCAGTCAGCAACAATATTTTGGGATAATATAGAACCATTATGTGGTGCAGAAAAAGTATGGATATTACCAGATACAAGTTGTACAAATAAGTCATGGATTCTGGCTGACTCCATGAAGATGTCCACTTCATACAGGGTTCAGATGAGTGATATTTGTACATCGGACTCATTAGTTTATTTCGGAATAGTAGCCCGTAACGGGAGAGATGCATTAGGTAATTATTGTTACGATACGGCTTATTATCCGTATACCGTTAAGCGTCCTCCGGCAGTTCTCAATTTTGAAATTGAACTCATTGATCAAAAACTTTGTCCTCCTCATCGGGTTAGAATTTATACAAACGATAGCATACGAAAAGATATAAGAAGAGTAATTTATAATTTCGGTGATGGTAGCTCAAATTATATTCAAGACATACTGCCAACAGATTCTGTGATTGCGTCTGTTTTTCATGAGTATCAGAAAAGTGGTTCATATTCATTAATGGTTCAATATATAAACAGTAGCAATTGCTCCGGCCTTGATCCATTGTATCTCAAAACGGGAAATATTGCATCATTAAATATTGAAACTCCAACGGTATGTAACGGTGCTCCTGCTATATTTAAAGCACGTATTAGGTATGAGAGCGATACCTTATTGCGTAATTGGAGCGATACTACTCGCTTTATAGCCGGAAAGGAACAACTGTATTGGAACTTTGGTGATACGAATATTTGGTATCCTGCATTAGAAAGAACGCATCACACCTATTTAAAGACAGGAATATTCAGAGTTCGTTTCGCATTTAAAGATAGTTCGGCCGTTCCTTGCTTTGATACCCTGCAATCACCTCTATATACAGTTTTGGTTACTTCTGTTGTTGCGCGTGCAGGTGTATCTGCTGATACTTTTTATTGCGCTCCATCTATTGTTACTTTTACTGATAGTTCTTACGCCTTGTTTGGAAGTTCAACCCCCAACCCAAGTTTAATTACACGCAGAGTTTGGAATTTTGATGCTGGTAAAGGTTCAAGTACGTTATATCAGCCGGGTATTTTTTATGGAGAGAATGGAACGTATCAAGCCAAACTCTATTCCGAATCGGTTTATGGCTGCTGGGATACCACCACCAAGCAAGTGGTTATTTTAGGTCCAACTCCACGCTTTATTATTACTAACGATACCTTCGGTTGTGTACCATACACCGTGAAGTTGAAGAATACAACGGGTAAGCAATTGCGCAATTGGATTTGGTATTTCAATGATCCGGCTAATACTATTTTCTCAACGGGTCAAGATTCTGATGTAACCTTTACCTACACTACACCTGGTGTTTATCGAATTGATTTGTTAGGTGAAGACCGAATTTATAATCCAACTACAGGCTCGTTTAAAACCTGCTCACAAACGTTTCCATACCTGGATAATCCAAATGCATTTCATCCGCGACAAGTAACCGTTATTCCATATGATACGCTACATATCGTTACTGATGATACGGTATGTGTAGGAGTGCCTTTCATTGCTAAAACAGAAAGAGGGCGTGTGGTAGACGAAGTAAAATGGAATTGGGGTGACTCCGGTTCAAGTCAATTAGCTTGGATCAATTTGTCGGTATCCCATACTTATGATTCTTCCGGCTTATATTTAGTAAAGGTTGAGCCGGTTGTTGTCTCTCCAAGTCAGTGTGTGTTGCCTGATGAAAAGCAAATTTATGCCCAACAACCTAAAGCGGCTTTTGACATAGATATTAAAGGTTATCCGGAGATAAGATTCCTCAATCAATCCTCTTTAGCAACGCGTTTTTGGTGGGATTTTGGTGATCCACTGTCAGGTTCAAACACTTCCTCATCAATAAATACAACACACGTTTTTACCTCCGGTGATACCTTGTACAAAGTTTGTTTGAGTGCTTTTGATGCTCGCGATTGTATGGATTCGGTATGCAAGTACATTTCACTTAAAGCACGTGTGGTTATTCCTAATGTATTTACTCCGGGTAATGGTGATGAGAAGAACGATGCTTTCGATATCGACATAGAGGGCTATGAATTATACGAACTCTTTATTTACAATCGATGGGGAACTATGGTTTACGAGAGCACCAAAGACGGATTCCGTAATGATGGAATAAACTGGAATGGTAAGAATAAAAACAATGGAGAGGATTGTCCGGAGGGAGTTTATTATGTGGTATTTAAGTATAAATTGATAACAGATAGAGAGAACCAAATATATCATGGAACAGTTACGTTAATTAGGGATTAGTGCAGAATTTTTGGTGTGGAAATTGGGTTTATTCCACTTTTCTGATTTTTAACCTTGCTATTGTGCTAACAATAGAGGACATGATTGTTGAATGAGGAGTAAACGCTTTGCGTTTAGGTGGATCAATCCAATTTATTATCAAACTTCTGAATAACAATTAGACAGATTGAAATGAAATAAAAAAAGCAGCATAACGCTGCTTTTTTTATGATTATCCTCTAATCAGAATTCGTTGACCGGCATTAATTCTATTGCCTTTAAGTTTATTCCAACGTTTAATATCATTCTCGCTTACGTTGTACTTATCGGCAATTTTCCCAAGTGTGTCACCTTTCTTTATTACAATAGTTTTGCCTTTTCCTTTACTTGTTTTCTTGCTCTTAGTTGAAACAGCAGCCAACTGTTTACGTTCAATTGCAATTTGACGATTCATGGCCAATAGTTGCTCGTTGCTATTTTGCTTAAAGCTGCTATCGTTGATGGAAGCGAACTTCACCGCTTTTTCGTACGGTAAAGTTAAAGTAACCTTCTCCATGCCGTAAGGAACTACCGAACGTCTCAATGCCGGATTTAAATCCAACAACTGATCCAATGTCATATCTAGGCTTTGAGCCAAAGCACTTAAGTTGTATGATGCATCTACGTGTATCGTATCTGTGTGATAATTGATTTGCACTGCATCAGAAGGATAGATATTGTGCTCTGATGCATAATTCATCATATAAGCCGCTGCAATAAATGCAGGTACATAACCGCGTGTTTCAGCCGGTAAATATCTTTGCACAGCCCAAAAGTTTTTAACTCCACCGGCTTTCCTAATGGCTTTGTTTACGTTACCCGGGCCACAGTTGTATGATGCAATTACCAATAACCAATCTCCATAAATACGATATGAATTACGTAAATATTTGATAGCAGCTTCCGTAGCTTTTTGCACATCTCTGCGTTCATCATAAATAGCATTGGTTTTCAAACCGTACATTCTTCCTGTTGGAGCCATAAACTGCCACATCCCGGCAGCACCTACAGGAGAAGTAGCCATGGGGTTCAAAGCTGATTCGATTACTGCCAGATATTTCAACTCAAGCGGCATGTTGGCACGATCCAAAGCCTCTTCGAACATGGGGAAGTAGTACTTACTCCAAGCTAAAATTTTGGATGATAGATTTCGCTTACGAACAGTGTACAGATTGATGTATGGCTTTACGTATTCATTAAAATCTAAAGGAATTTCAGACTCTAGCAACGATAAGCGGTAGGCCATTACCGAATCAGCGTACATGGGTACGTCAGTTTCTTCAAAACCATAAATGTTGAGATCACCGGCAGTAGTTTGTGGATAAAGCTTATTGCGAAGCTTTATCGTATTGGTATCTACAATGGCTAAGGCTTCTTCGTCAACAGGCAGTAACTGCGCCATTGCTGAAGACCCCAAGCAGAGTAGGGTACCGGTAATCATATAGGATACAAATTTCTTCATGCGTATTAAAAGCAGAGGCACATAGCATACCCCTATTGTAGCAAACATAACGGAAATCTACCTCATTTCCGAGTGTTTACCGTGGTAGTTATCCCTCAAAACGATGATGTTGGCCTATTTATTGGGCAGGTAAGCTTGTGACATAAAAAAATGACACGCGAGTGAATGACTAACGAGCAAATGGAGCTACTGATTGATCGGCAAAATCGTTGTTAAGGTATTTATAATGAGCCGCAATTGCAATCATGGCGGCATTATCAGTGCAGTATTCAAAAGCCGGAATAAAGGTTTGCCATCCTCTGTTTTTTCCTTCCTTTTCCAATGCCGCTCTCAAACCACTATTTGCCGATACTCCGCCCGCTAATGCAATTTGTTTAATGCCCGTATGTTTGGCCGCAGCGATTAGTTTTTTCATGAGTTGTTTGATAATGGCGTGTTGAATACTGGCACAAATATCATTCAGGTTTTCTTCGATGAAGTTTGGATTTAAAGCTGTTTGTTTTTGTATAAAGTACAAAAAGGAGGTTTTTAGTCCACTAAAGCTGAATTCAAATTCGCTAAGCTGTGGAATGGGGAATTCAAAGCGAAGAGGGTTTCCTAGTTTGGCATATTTATCAATTAACGGTCCGCCAGGATATGGCAGTCCAAGTATTTTAGCCGCTTTGTCAAATGCTTCACCGGCCGCATCATCAATGGTACTCCCAATAATTTCATGTTCGAAATGGCTGTGTAATTTCACTAATTGCGTATGTCCACCACTTACAGTTAAGCAAAGAAAAGGAAACGAAGGCTTGGGCTCATCAATAAAATGTGCAAGAATATGGGCTTGCATATGGTGAACTGTTATAATTGGAATAGCTAAACTCAACGCCATAGCCTTAGCGAAGGAGCAACCTACCATCAATGAACCGATTAATCCAGGTCCGGCAGTAAACGCAACGGCACTTAAATCGGTTGGTTTGATGCCGGCTTTAGCAAAGGCAACATCAACTAATGGTACAATATTTTGTTGGTGCGCACGCGATGCTAATTCAGGCACTACGCCACCATATTGTTCATGAATAGCTTGTGTAGCTACTAAATTGCACAAGATTTTACCGTTTCTGATAATGGAAACCGAAGTGTCATCGCAAGATGACTCAATTGCTAATATCGTAATTACGTTTTGGTTCAATACTTGTAATGTTTATTTTTGCTAACATACCTATTTGCGCGCTTTAAAATACATATCGCTAATTCTGTTGCTTTTCATCATGACTTTGATGAGCACAGCCTACATTATTTTTAATAGCAATGCATTTCAAAACTGGTTAACAGGAAGGTTAGGTTCTTATTTGAGTGCGCAATTTAAAACTAAAATTAGTATTGGCCACATCAATTATGTTCCGCTTCAAACCTTTCAACTGGAGCAGGTATTGTTTGGCGACCATAAACAAGACACGCTTTTTTACGCGGGTAAAATTGATTTCAAATTAGCAGGCTTTAAACTCGACTCACTTCAATTTAGATTAAGTGATGTAAAAGTTGATGAGGCTTATTGCCACATCAAGTTTTATAAAGACAATACATTCAATATCGATGTGTTGTTTAATATCCTCGATCCGAATGATACTGTTCCAAGTGTTGGACCACCGTTCACGTTATACTTTGATCAGGTAGCTTTAACGAATGCACGTTTTCGTTTTGTGAATGAAACAGATACATCTAAGTGGGAAGGTTTTGCTGCAAATGATGAGGATTTTTATCATATCAATGCTGTAGCTAATCAGTTTTACATTATCGAAGATTCCTTGCATTTCAACCTAACTCACATGGATTTGGAGGAAAAGTCGGGTTTCAAAGCGGAGCATATCAAATCTATTATTACCATTTCGCCAAGGTGTATGTTGTTTGATTCTTTAGAGTTGAAAACACCGTATACCAAAGCCTATGGCTCGTATGCCATGCGCTACAAAGATTATGGCAGCTTTGGTAATTTTTTTGATGATGTGAATATGCATATCGATCTTAAACCATCATCAGTTGATACTAGAGATATTACTTATTTCGCTCCGGCATTTAAGTCGCTGCCTATGCGATTAAGTGTGAAAGGAATTGGTAAAGGAACGGTGAGCAATTTAGAAATGAAGCAGTTGGATGTGCGTTTTGGTAAGAGTGGAATTTTTAAAGGCAAAGCAGAGCTTAATGGATTACCTGATATTGATAATACGTTCATAGATGCAGAGGTGAAACAACTTGTTGCCACGAGATCAGATATAGAGTATTTGGCCAACATGCCATTGAGTAAAGAGTTGGATAAATTTGGTGTAATAAAATTCAATGGCCAATACACCGGTTTTTATAAAGACTTTGTTGCTTTTGGAAAGTTACAAACTGCACTAGGAATTGCCGAAACGGATTTGAACATGAAGTTAGCCGAGGATATGGAGGATTACCAATACTCAGGAAACGTAGTGCTCACTGATTTTGATTTGGGTAAACTTACCAACCAAAGTTTGCTTGGTAAGTTGGCGTTACAAGCCAAGCTAGAAGGTGCAGGGTTAAGTTTTGAAAAGATAATTGCAGAGACGGATGCAAAAATTGATTACTTCGACTTTAAGGGATACCGCTACCATAATTTAACTTTTAAAGGGGGCTTGTCGGAACAAGTCATAGCTGCCGATTTATTGGTAAATGACCCGAATTTACAATTAGATTTTGTTGGAAATATAGATCTCGCGAATCCTGAATCTCGTTTTGATTTTACGGCTAAATTGGATAAAGCCAATATCAAGCCTCTTGGATTTGATACAGCAGATTTGACATTAACAGCAAATGCGGATATTAATTTCGCTTGGAAGGATCTAGATCATAACAAAGGGGTTATTGATGTATCGAACATAAAAATATTGCGTAACGAAGAGTTGTTTGAAATACAACAATTGTATTTGAGTTCGAATGTGAGTAACGGTAAACGTGCCCTTAAATTTACTTCTGATAATATTAAAGCAGAGGTGAATGGACAGTTTAATTTCCTTCAATTAGCTACCACTGCAAAATTAGCGTTGCACAAAATGGTGCCCATTTATTTTGCTAAACCTTTGGTAACGTATAACGAACCACAACAATTTACATTTGAAGCATCAGCTAAATCACTTTATCCATTTAACGCACTTTATTTCAATAATTATGAGCTCAGAAATGCTGCCGTTTCAGGAGCTTTTGATGAAGTGAAGATGAATTGGAACATCAAAGCTACTGCCGATCAAATGATGTTAGATGGATTACAGTTACGCAGAGTTGCCTTGAATCACGGTCAGCAACAAGAGGCTACGTTAAAACTTGATGTTGGTAGAATAATGTGGAATGATACTACATGGGCACGTGGCATTCATCTTGTATCAGGTATTGCAGATGGTAAGGCTGATATTCAATTAAAAGTAACCGATACCACGGAATTATTTAGCACAAACACTTATGTGTTAGTTGGGTTTACTCCCAATACCATTTCTGCCACATTTCAGCCTAGCTTGTTAAAATACAACCTTGCTCATTTAGGTATTGAGGAAGGAAGTAAAATAGTTTATAGCCCGGCAGGATTTGATTTTACTCAGTTTAAACTCACCAGAAGTAATACCCAGCACATTGAAGTAAATGGGCTATACAGCCTCAACGATAAGCATAGCCTTAATGTAAATTTTGATCATTTACATCTGGATATTCTCAATGAGTTGGTATCAAGTTTGGGAATCAAAACAAATGGTGTGTTAAATGGTAAAGCTACGTTAGATAATAAAAATGGTAATGTGGTTTTAGCCGGAGATGCGGACGTGTTAAGACTTTCATTTGATGGTGATACGCTAGGCGATTTCCGTTTAATGAGTAATTATGTTGATAAGCAAAGTCGATTAATGGCCTTTGTAAAATCACTTAATGGCAAGCTTCGTAATCTTGAAATTGGTGGCTACTACGATTTTGCTCATAAAGAAGATGCGTTGAACTTTAGCATCAATTTCGATGAATCGGATGTATTGGCCTTACAAGCTTTTGTAAAAGATTACATCAAACTGTATAGTGGAAATATTAGAGCTAATGGACAACTTACCGGTAGTTTAGCATATCCCGAGTTTACTTGTAATGTTGATTTGATGGGTGTAACCATCATGGTTGAGTATTTAAAAACCATGTACTCATTTAGTACTAGCGTTAAAATAAATGAACAGCAAATCAAATTAGCTCCAACAGAAATTAGAGACATCAACGATCATCGTGCTACGTTACAAGGCTACATTGCACATCGTAACTTCAGTAATTTTCAATCCAATTTAACATTAACCGAGCTGCGTAATTTTCAATTGCTCAACACTAAACGAGACGATAACGACTTGTTTTATGGCGTTGCATATGGTGATGGAAGTTTGAGTTTAACCGGTCCATTCAGCGATTTATTATTCGATGCAAAACTCACCGCTAAAAAGGGAACAGTAGTTAATATTCCTCTTTCTACCAGCTACACTGACGGTGATGATGGCTTGATTCATTTCATGAATAGAGATACACTCCCTAATTCATCAGATTACAAACGCTCGGGAAGTTTGAGTGGATTTACCATTAAATGTATGATGCATGCTACCAAAGATGCAGAATTAAACATTGTAATGGACGAACAACAGGGAGATAAAATTAGAGGTAGAGGAGAGGGTGATGTGTTACTTGAGTTAACTAAAACCGGTCAGTTTAATATGTATGGTGAGGTAGAAGTTAATGAGGGTGACTATGCATTTACTGCAATGAATTTATTTACCAAAAAGTTTACGCTTAAACCCGGAGGTAAGATATCTTGGACAGGTGATCCATTTGCCGGACAAATGAATATTACCGGAGCATACAATGTGCGTACCACGGTTGCTGATATTATTGCAGGAGCAACAGCCGATGAGCGAGAAATGCTCAAACAACAGCGTGTTCCTGTGGAGTGTTTGCTTTACGTGAAAGGTAGCTTATTAAGCCCAGATATAAAGTTTGATTTGAATATAACGGACGTGAATGGGTCGTTACCGGGGAGTACAGTTTCTGAATTACAAAACAACCTTAGGGTATGGCGAGGCGAAAACGATTTAATGACACAACAAGTAGTTAGTTTGATGTTATTTGGTCGATTTGCTCCTACTAACGTACAAAACGCAACAGGCACAACAAATATTAGTGCAGGTGTTAATAATACGCTTAGTGGTTTTGTTTCGTCACAAGCTACCAACTTAATTCAACGTATTATCCCGGGATTCGACTTAAACATTGATTACCACTCGGGTAATGAAAGCGTTAGAGGACGACAAATTGTAAGTGGAACGAAACGAATGTTTGATAATCGTTTGGAAATTCAAGCTAGTTTCGACCCGATTAATACGTATCAAAATTTCTTAACGCAGTACAACTTGAGTAGAGATGGAAGCTTTAAAGCAAAAGCTTTCTCGCGAGCCCAACTCGATCCAATTTACAATAGGAATATCAACACCAACGGAGTAGGTTTGTACTACCGCAAGGAGTTTGATCGATTCAGCGATATTTTTAGATTTAAAAAATAATACACACTTATGAATAATGCAGGAATCCCCTCGGTAAACCTTACCGATTTTATTAGTGGTACTGCCGAACAGAAGGCAGCATTTGTTCAAGCACTCGGACGTGCTTATGAAGACATTGGTTTTGTTGCAGTACGTGGTCACTTTTTAAGTGATGAGTTAAGCGAGCAATTGTACGAGCAAGTAAAAGCATTTTATAATCTTCCAATCGAAACCAAAGAGAAGTATGAAGTTCCGGGATTAGCAGGCCAACGGGGTTATACCAGTTTTGGTAAAGAGCATGCGAAAGGCCGAAGTGAAGGCGATTTGAAAGAATTTTGGCAATTTGGTCAATGGGTTGAAGCAAATGATCCACTACGTGCAGAATATCCCGATAACGTTTCTGTAGCTGAGTATCCTGATTTTAATAAATTAGGGAAAGAAGCATACCAACGTTTAGAAGAAACAGGTAAACATATGTTACGTGCCATTGCATTGTATTTGGGTTTAGATGAGTTTTATTTTGATGAGAAAATAGAAAAGGGAAATAGTATTTTACGTGCTATTCACTATCCTCCAATTACCAACGAACCTAAAAGTGCAGTGCGTGCTGCTGAGCATGAGGATATCAACCTCATTACTTTGTTGATGGGCGCATCTGCGGAAGGATTAGAAGTGTTGAATAAGCAAAATGAGTGGGTGGCTATTACCGCTTTACCTGATCAGTTGGTAGTAAATGTGGGTGACATGTTGCAACGTTTAACCAACAATGTATTAAAATCAACGACACATCGTGTGGTAAATCCACCTCGTGAAAAATGGGGAACATCACGTTTCAGTATTCCATTTTTCTTACACCCAAAAAGCGGCATGCGTTTAGATTGTTTGCCAAGTTGTATCACAGCAGCTAATCCAATTCAATATGAACCTATTTCGGCAGGCGAATATTTAGATGAACGTTTACGTGAGATTGGATTGAAAAAATAAGGAATCACTTAACAAAAAAGGCCATCAATAGATGGCCTTTTTTGTACAATAACGATTACTATTTATTCGTGATTTTGTTGGCCAAATAAGCCATTGGAATGTAGGCTAAAATCAAGTCGGCTACACTAAACCAGATGGGTGCAGGTATCATGGCTACCATCATGATGCCTCCAATTAAAAATAAGGCACCAACGATATAAGCAGGTCTTCCTTTCTCATCTTTACTGATTAAGGAAGCAACAATAGCTCCTATTAATGTGCCAACTGCATGTGCTAAAAAAGGGAATAGGAAATGTTTGGGTTCAAACAAATGAATACCCGCTTTCAACCCTTCTTCGGTTTGGGTGTCAACTCCGGGTGGAGGAGGAATTATTTTGCCACTGATTTTAATTAAAAAGCCGTTGGCAAATCCGCCTATTACAGCACCGGCTATTACTGCTAGAATTGAACGAAGAATTTTCATGATGTTGTAGTTTAGTTCAGTAAAGCTACAAAAAGTTTTTAAGCTTCACATTAAAGTGTAACGAATGATAGTAATTGCAAGGTGCTATCCGATTTGATATTGTTTTTTCTACGTGTAAGTGTCGCATCTTTTAACTCATCAACAGGTACAACATATACATCAGGTTTTAATGATTTGACTTGTTTGTTTATTGTTTTAGGTACTAATTTATGTTGGTGTACTGTTCGATTGGAGATAATGTTAGGGGTGACGTAAACCGTATCATACTTATGCACAGGAGTAGTTAAGGCTTGTTGCTCAACTACAACAGTGTCTCTTATGATTTGTGTAACGAACTCCGTTGATTTATGCTGATTTAGAATGGCTAACTGAAGCGCGGCAACACCGAATAACAAAAGCATTGCTGCTATTTTCCAAACAGTGTTTAAACGGAATGTTCGATAATGGTGTTGATCAAATGCCTGCAACAAACGGTCTTTTGATGATGAAGTAACATTCTTATTCAGTCGCATGGCTTCATGCAATATTGCATATTCCTCCTCTGTAAAATAAAGAGTGGTTGTTGCCCTCTCATTTTCATTCAACTCGTTCCACGATTTGTGCAACAAGCAAGTGATTAATTCGTCTGGAAACTCTTGATTACTATTTTTCATGAGTGAATTCCGTTAAATGTGTTCCTAATTTTTTAAGCAGATAGTGTAAGCCCGACTTCACACTTCCTTCCGGAATTTGTGTTAGTTCAGCAATTTCTTTAATGCTTAGCTCTTGCTCGAATCGCAATACAAACAGTGTTTTTTCTTTATCGGTTAAGGTTTTGAAAACACTTGTTAAGCGTTGTTTTAAGCTGGCCGCATCAACAAAAGAATGCAATTGGGTGGTCGTGTTTGATTCATAATGCAACTCTACTAATTCTTGTCGTTGTTGTTCATTACGCAGTAGATTAAAGCATTTGTTCTTAGCAATGGTATAAATCCAAGTTGAGAATTTTTGTTTAACATCAAACGAATGAGGCTGATGAATAATAATCATAAATACCTCTTGAGCGATATCCTCTGAAGCTGTTGGGTTGTTATGCAATAATTGCCTGCAAAATAGAACCACCCGATTATAGTATCTCTCATATAGCCACTCAAAAGCGTTGCGGTTGCCATGGGCAGCCGCACGCATCAAGTCCTCATCGGAGCTTTTATGATTAACAGAAGAGAAGAGGTTGAAGAGCATGTTATTGCAAATGAGCGATCACCTCTTTTTCTTGTGCAGAGAACTTAGCAATAGCCAAAGCCTTCTGTTTAATCCAGTATTGACGTTGTAAATCACCAACAGCCTTGTAATGATCGTAGAGTTTAATCATCGGAAGTAAGTAGTTCTGATTAACCACTCTCACCACATCAATCGAAATATCAGGTGTATATGATTTGTCGATATAATCGAGTGCATAAAGTTGTTCGAAGTTTTTGCGTAATGCTGCAATATCATCTACCGCTTTAGTGTTATACTCATAGGCCATTCCTGTTAAATAAAGATTGTCTTCTAAGGACTTAAATGCTTTAATATCAACGGTAACACCAATATACACAGGGTTCTTAGTGTATTTAATGATGTGATTCACCAAGGCACTATTGGTTATATTTTCGTTACTAAAATCAACAGAATCAAACTTAGGGATGTTAAGTTCTTTAAAGAGTTTATTACGATAATCATCAATTAAAAGCAATGCTAAGTTGATAACGGTCACATCTTTTCTAATGCCTTGCGATTGTAGAATCCATGCAGGATAGGTGTCATTATCACCACATGTTACCAAGATGGCATTCGATTTTAATCCAACCAATACGTTGTAATTATAATTTAAAAATCCGGGTGATACGGAGCCATTAGCTACTTTCATGCGGCATCCCTCATCACGTGCTTTTAAGTCTCGGTCAATTTCCCCAAAGTTGATAACAAAGTCAGCATGCTCATTTCTGTTTTTTCCAAGTCTTAATACTTCATCATAATAGAAGCGTTGTTTCATATCAAACCCTGCAGCCGACCATTTGCTTAAATTATATTCATACGTTCCGGGAATGTGTTTTTCCATTTTTAAAAAGAACGAATCTAGTTGTGCTTTTTTTTCTTCGTAAGGGCGTTTGTCGTTAGGGTTAAACCTACTCAGTATGCGTAATGCATAATAGCAATTGTACCATCCCATAGCATTTGTTGGGTTTTTCTCCAATTCTTTTTTCCAAGCTTCTACTTGATCTTTGTACCACGACATTGGCTGTTGAACTACTGCCCATCCATGAACACGTTCAGGTTGTTGTGCGAATAAACTAGTTGTAGATAAAAGGCTAACCATAGTTAGCAGGAGCCATTTAGGTTTTATCATAGTTATAAATTTATGATTATACCCGCAGGAATGGAAATGGTTCAACCCGAAATGAAAAAAATAGAAATAACTTTAATTGACTACTGAGTAGTTTAAGGAACAATAGTTGGTCGATTACTTAAAACCTTCTTTTGCATTTCAGTAGCTGAGATGCGTCCGTTTGGAAGTAACTTCCCGGTCACAAAATTGACATAGTGTTCAAATGTTCCTGGAGTTTCGTGGCCAAGGTCATCACAAACAAAAGAAGTGATGGTATCCGCCACGTAGAACGTGTAATTAGTATCGATGCTAGCTACCTTTTCGCAACTAAACCCGCAAGCAGTTCGGCATGAGTCGAGCATTAATACTTTACGGTCGAGTAGTTTGCCGTTAGGGGTGTATGTGCTTAATACCGGAGAGTAACAGTCGCCCGGGGTGAGTGTAATGGCTGCTACATACTTACCGTTTGTAGTAAGTTTTCCAAAAGCAAGGGTGTTGGCATCGGCATAATTGCCAAAGCTGTTACCATCAAAACGTTTGTAATTACTCGATACAATTTCGCAACCTTTTATGGTAACAGGCAAGCCTACTTCAGGAAATTGGTTCATGAAAAACAAAAACTCCTCATTTAAACTCGGTGGAGTAGATGTATAGGACGGTCCGTTGTTGGTGCACGATGATATAAGTGTGAGCACCAATAGAATCGAAATATGTATAATTCGTGTTAACCTCATTCGAGTTGAAACAAAGATAATATTGTTTTGCGAGGTAGTATGCATAAAAAAAGCTCCGAACTAAAGTCCGGAGCCTCCCACAAACAAACACGTTAATTAAAAACCCAAATCGTGTTCTAAATCATGCTAACGGCAGCGCTGATTAATAGGGCTAAAATAGCTGCTGCTCTGAAGGCCATCGTGTTTATGGCTAATGCTTTTGTTTTCATAATCGTATTTATTAATAAATGAAAAATAATCTACTGCTTACTCATACGTAATAATTGTGCCAATTAGTTTACAATTGGTTGTATAATTTGAAAAATAATTTACAAGTAATTGATTTACAGTGATTAAATATTTAATGCATGGAGTGTGTTACTAGGGTCTACCACTATTTTAAATTGATTTATGCCTAAAACCTTAAAACTTGTTGTGCGTATTTAAAGCCCTTAGTTTACAAGGGGATAGAAGTTCCTCACAGGTATGAATAAAGTGTGGATTATTGCCCACGCGCTTTCTCGTATTTTCACACCCTTGATTTAGTGCGCAACGTTATGGCAGAAAAAGAAAAAGTAGTTTATGATGAAAGTAGTATACGCTCGCTCGATTGGCGCGAACACATTCGCCTTCGTCCGGGTATGTATATTGGTAAGTTAGGTGATGGTTCTTCTCCTGATGATGGTATTTACATTTTATTAAAAGAGGTGCTCGATAACTGTATTGATGAGCACACGATGGGCTATGGTAAAACTGTAGACATAAAAGTAACGGATGACGGAAAAGTATTTGTTCGTGATTATGGCCGCGGTATTCCGTTAGGTAAGTTGGTTGATGTAGTAAGCAAAATTAACACCGGTGGTAAGTACGATAGCAAAGCCTTCCAAAAATCAGTAGGTTTAAATGGTGTGGGTACGAAAGCAGTTAACGCTCTATCTTACCATTTCAAAGTACAAGCTTTCCGCGATGGTCAAACCAAAGTAGCAGAGTTTAGTAAAGGTGAATTAGTAAAAGAACATAAGCAAGTTGAAACGCTCGAACCAAACGGTACGGCAGTTTACTTTTCGCCCGATGATACCATTTTTAAAAATTATCATTACATACCGGAGTATATCGAGAATATGCTTTGGAACTATGCGTTTTTGAATAGTGGTTTAACCATTATTTACAACGATAAAAAGTTTTACAGTAAAGATGGTTTGTTGGATTTATTGAAACGTAAAACCAACGATGAAAATATTCGCTACCCGATTATTCACCTAAAAGGAGAGGATATCGAAGTGGCTATCACCCATGAGAATCAATACGGTGAGGAGTATTATAGTTTCGTTAACGGGCAGCATACTACCCAAGGCGGGACACATTTATTAGCTTTCCGTGAGGCCTTTGCTAAGGTGGTACGTGAGTTTTATAAAAAAGAGTTTGATTTG
>JACCDH010849838.1_pt1 | contig 17828 bp, 13 predicted proteins | sample 7442481 | NCBI WGS metagenome assembly JACCDH01 (sample SAMN15323433, study PRJNA562643) | freshwater metagenome | isolation source: river surface water | place: USA:Blue River Watershed | collected 2017-08-15
CTGCCATGCGCAAACCTGGGCTGACCTTATAGGTCTCGTCCACCCACGCTCTCATTCTCGCCCTCATGTCGGCGTCGCTGAGGCTGGCTTTGTCCTGTATCCGTGCGACGCAGGAGCTCTGGTACAGGGCCTATCAGGTTTTTTTATCCTTCTCCTATCAAAGATCATTCAGTGCCGCTGGCACATCCACGATTTTATTTTGGAGCACGCTTTCGTTCTCATTCTCATTCTCATCCCCGGCACATCCATGATTTTATTCTGGAGCACGCTTTCGTTCTCATTCTCATTCTCATTCTCATCCCCGGCACATCCATGATTTTATTCTGGAGCACGCTTTTATGTCGGCGTCGCTGCCGCCTGACCTACCCAAAATATTATCCTTCTCCTATCAAAGATCGTTGAGTGCCGCTGGCACATCCATGATTTTATTCTGAAGCACGCTTTCGTTCTCATTCTCATTCTCATTCTCATCCCCGGCACATCCATGTTTATTCTCTGGCGCCAGCCCCTAAATCCTGTATCCTATTTCCTAAATCCTTCTTCCCAATACCCAATACCCAATAAATTCCGTATAATTGTACAATGACTAAAGCAGGTTTTGACGAGTTATATAACAAGCTTAATGAGCGACAAAAAGAGGCCGTAGACGCCATAGATGGTCCGGTAATGGTAGTGGCCGGTCCGGGTACTGGAAAGACCCAAATTCTGGCAGCCAGAATAGCAAATATCATCAGACAGACAGATACCAATCCGGCTAATATTTTATGCCTTACGTATACCGATGCTGGGGTAGTAGCCATGCGCGACAGATTGATCCAATTTATTGGTCCCGTAGCCTATCGTGTCAACATTCACACCTTTCACTCTTTATGCAACGAAATTATTCAATTCAATGGCAGTTATTTTGGATATAAAAACCTGCAAGCGGCAAGCGATCTGGATATTGCTGAAATTCTTCGCGAGATCATCGACGAACTCCCTAATAACAGTCCGCTGAAACGCTTTAAAGGCGATGTGTATTATGATGCTGCTGATTTAAGAAATCTGTTTGATATTCTCAAAAAAGAACACTTCGATATTGCAACGATTAAAGAACTGGCAGAGCGCCATTTTAAGGATAAGGAAGACAATGGCGATTTTACCTATAAAGTGAATGGTAAAAATTATAAAAAGGGCGATCGAAAGCAAAAAGACTATAATGATGAGCGCCTGAAGATCGACCGTCTGAAAGCAGCCCTTGATCTCTTTGAGGTTTTTACTACTAAAATGACTGAGCGTAGGTTATACGATTTCTCGGACATGATTCTATGGGTGCTAAAAGCATTTAAAGAAGACAAAGATTTTTTATTGAATTACCAGGAGCGTTATCTGTATTTTTTGGTGGATGAGTTTCAAGATACCAATGGTTCGCAACTCGAGCTGGTGAATTACCTGGCCGAGTATTGGGATATACCCAACCTCTTTGTGGTGGGCGACGAAGACCAATCCATTTACCGTTTTCAGGGCGCCAATGTTCAGAACATCGACCTGTTTAGAAACCAGTATGCCCAACATCTGACAACCACCGTTTTGACAGACAATTACCGATCATCTCAACCGATATTGGACGCATCAAGATCGTTGATTGAATTGAACACTGAGCGCATTGGTAATATCGATAAATTTTTACTTTCAAAGAACCCTGTGTATTCTGGTGTAAGTGATATACCTGTTATCAAGTGGTATGATAATCCGATACAAGAGACAGTGGCCATCGGAAATGAGATAGAGCGCTTGCATCAACAAGGTGTTCCCTATAAAGAGATAGCCGTTTTGTACCGCAACCACAAGCATGTGGAGGATTTGGTGAAGTATTTCAACGCACATGGTATTCCGTATAATTCCAAAAGGAAGGTCAATATTCTGTCTGAATTACTGGTGAAAAAGTTGATGACCATTTTGAAGTACATCAGTGCCGAATTGCAGAAACCATATTCTGGCGAGCATTTAATTTTTGAAATTCTCAACTACGATTTTTACGACATCGCGCCTTTGGATTTAGCCAAGGTAAGTGTGGATATTAAAAACAAACGCGGCGCAAGATGGCGCGATTTTCTGATGGAAGAATCGGGCGGTCAGAAAGACTTGTTTGATGGTCAGGCCGGACACGGATCTAAAGCCGAAATTAAGCGACTCGCCAGCGATTTGGAATACTGGATCAAAGAGGCCAATAATGTGACCGTGCCACAGTTGATAGAGCGATTGATTGCCAAGGGTGGGGTGCTCTCGTATGTGATGCAGGCAGATGCCAAGCGCTGGCAGATGCAGATGCTAAGAACCTTCTTTGATTTTGTAAAAGAAGAAGCAGCGCGCAATCCGGAGATGACGCTGAAAGAATTTATCGAGCGTGTTGAGCTGTATCAAGCTGCCGAAATTCCTATCGAGGCCATGCAGGTTTTGCATGTACCCGATAGTGTCAATTTAATGACCTTACACGGCAGTAAAGGATTAGAGTTTGAGCATGTGTTTATTATCCGGTCTATCGATTCTGAGTGGATAAAAAAACGTAGTAACAGCAGGGATTTCGGACTGGGAAAAATATTACAAAAATCAGGAGACGAATCAGATATAGAGGAAGTAAGACGATTGATGTATGTGGGCATGACCAGAGCCAAAAAAGGACTCCATATTTCGTATTACAAAAAGGATCTAAAAGAGAAAGAAGTTAATAAGCTACAATTTTTGGCCGAGTTAGAGGAACTTGCAGGTATAGTGGAGCAGGCAGGCAAGGTAGAAGATGAAGATATACTAAGCTTCGAAATGCAGTATTATCAGTATGAAAAGACACCTGAATTTGAGTTGCTCGACCATGATTATCTGGATGTCTTGTTGGAGAAGTATACACTCTCTGCCACGCATTTAAACACCTATTTAAAATGTCCTGTTACCTTTTATTTTAACCATGTGTTGAAAGTGCCCAGCGCCAAAAGTGAAAGTGCCAGTTTTGGTACAGCCATTCACTCGGCGCTCGAAGAATTGTTTAAGACATACAGCGAAACCAAGGTGATGCCAAGTGAAGAAGAAGTGATTGGTTTCTTCGACTATTCGATGTTTTTAAATCGAGATAGTTTTACCGAGCAAGGTTACAAGCGCCACAAAGAACACGGCAAGCAAACTCTTAGCAAATACTATAAGCATTATCTGAAAGAATGGGAACAGGAATCGGTTTATTCGATCGAAAAAAACCTGGCCCATATAGAATTAGGAGGCGTGCCGATTAAAGGTAAACTGGATAAGATTTTATTTGATGGCAATGATGCTTATGTGATAGATTTTAAAACCGGCAATTGGGAAAACGCGATTAAGAAGTGTAAACCACCAAAAGAAGATCCAAAAGAAGGCAACTATGAGGAGACTTATGGCGGCGACTATTGGCGTCAGATGGTGTTTTACCATTTGTTGATTGATAATTACACCGAGAAGAGCTGGAAGATGCACAGAGGCGAAATGAACTTTGTGGAGCCCGATAAACACGATAATTTTCACAAAGAAATATTTAGTATCCGACCGGAAGATGCCAATATAGTGAAGCAGCAAATTAAAGATACGTACTTAAAAATTAAATCGCATCAATTTGAAAAAGGTTGTGGTGAAGACAATTGCCACTGGTGTAACTTTGTTAAGTTCTATCTCAAGAAACAAGTGCATATTACAGAAACCCTGCCCGGCAGTGGTATTGATGAAGAGGAAGGAATATCGTAAATTTGCCGCGTTATGATGACAGAAGACATGCTGAAAAGCTATTTGAACACATTGCGCCTCGACCTTAATTTCTTTAAGGATTCGATTAAGGAAGTGTCTCAGGAAATAATCAGCGAAGGGTATAGTAAATACCCGGTTTTCATAGCGCATCAAGCTGAAGTAACTCTAGGAGAAGTTATTTTAGACAAAGAAGAACTGGGCACAAATTTTACCATACAGGCTACTACTTTAGAAGAGTTGGTAGAGAAGCAAATTGTATTGCCTAAGAACGTCGAGAAGTTTAAATCTGCCTATAAAGATCCCGAGAAGCAATGTTGTATTTTTCTGGTAACAGAGCATGGTGCACAATTTGTATTTGTGCCATTTGAGATTCAACAGGAAAATACAACAGGTGCAGACAACTAATATGGGAAACAAAATATCGGTTGTCATTTTAAATTACAATACCAGAGCTTTCCTGGAGCGTTTTTTGCCATCTGTGAAAGCCTCAATATATGACAATTTGGAGATTGTAGTAGCGGATAATGCTTCTTCTGATGATTCGGTGGCTTTTATCAAAACCAATTATCCAGATATTCGTTTAATTGTGCTCGATAAAAACTATGGTTTTACAGGTGGCTATAACCGTGCACTTCAGCAAATAGAATCGGATTATTATGTCTTATTAAACAGCGATGTTGAGGTAGATGCCAATTGGTTGCAGCCCATGATGCAATTGATGCAGTCGAATCCCAAAATTGCCGCTGTTCAACCAAAATTATTGGCAGAACATCGCCGCAATGAGTTTGAATATGCCGGTGCTTCTGGCGGTTTTATTGATTTATACGGATTTCCTTTCTGCAGAGGTCGTGTTTTTGATAGTTTAGAAACCGATCACGGTCAGTACGACGACAATCGTCAGGTGTTCTGGGCCAGTGGTGCCGCACTTTTAATCAAAGCAGATGTGTACCACGAGATTGGAGGGTTAGACGAAGATTTCTTTGCACACATGGAAGAAATCGACTTGTGCTGGCGCTTGCAAAATGCCGGTCACGAAGTATGGGTTTGTCCAGAAAGCAAAGTATACCATGTTGGAGGCGGCACCTTACAGAAATCCAATCCGCGTAAAACCTATTACAATTTTAGAAACGGTTTGATTTTATTGCTTAAAAATCTACCCAAGGGCAAGGTATTTTGGGTAATTTGTATGCGCCTGGTACTCGACCATGTGGCAGCATATCGATTTTTGTTTCAGGGCAAGACTGGCGACTTTAAAGCCATAGCTGCAGCGCACAGACATTTTGTTTTGCGCTTAAAATATTGGAGATCCAAACGCCGCGTAGTCAATGGCAACAAAGCCTATCTCAGCGATTTAGTTTTAAAAACCAGCATCGTTAAGAAACACTTTATACAAAAATGCCGTACCTTTACAGAAGTCTTTAACAGACCCTGATATGCCGGTAGTGGTAATTTTAAGTGGCGCAGGCATGAGTGCCGAAAGTGGCATCAGTACCTTCAGAGATGCCGGAGGTCTTTGGGAAAATTACGACATCATGACGGTGGCCAGCATCGATGGATGGCGACAGAACCCACAACTGGTTACAGAATTTTACAACCAACGCCGCTCACAACTCGCCAATGTAGAACCCAATGCAGGGCATCACGCCTTGAAGCATTTGGAATCGGCCTACGAAACCATCATCATCACACAAAATGTCGACAATCTACACGAAAGAGCAGGCAGTAAAATGGTCTTGCATTTGCATGGCGAATTAACAAAAATGCGCAGCACCGTGTTTGAGCAGGATGTCTACGAAGTAGGTTATGATATTCAGGAGCACGGAAAATTATGTCCGAGAGGTACTTTGTTACGACCGCATATTGTGTGGTTTGGCGAAGAGGTACCGATGATGAACAAAGCCATTGAACTGGTGATGAAAGCCGATATTTTTATCATTGTAGGCACCTCGCTGGAAGTATATCCGGCAGCCAGTCTGATCCATTATGCTCCAGCAGGCAGTCGCAAATACCTCATCGATCCCAACCGACACGATCGATTAAAAATAGAAGGCTTGCAAATCATTAATAATACTGCAGCCAAAGCATTACCGGCCCTCGTCAATCAGTTGCTTTCAGAGATATAGAATAAGTTGATTAGGTAATACCTCGGGGATGTTTTTTCTTTGTGTGAAAGTATTTAATACCATGAAACATTTAATCATTATCGCCTTAGTGATTGGAGCCTGTAACAACGCACCAATAGCAGCTGAACAATCAGCCACTGATACATCCAACACTACAGCCAGCAATCACGACAATCATCAAGATATGCCTGCAGCCGACTTGAACGTAGAGAAGGGACAGAGTGTGTATTTTCCCAATTTAACAGACGGTCAGGAAATCACTTTGCCGTATGTCGTTGAGTTTGGTGTAAAGGGTATGGAAGTTGAACCTGCTCAGATGCCAAGCAAAGGTAAAGGACATCACCATTTACTAATTGATCAGGGCGCAGTAACAGCAGGCGAAATGGTGCCAATGGGTCAGGAACAAAACGGGTATTACCATTTTGGAAAAGGGCAGACCAAAGACACCTTGAGTTTGGCAAAATACCCAATGTTAAAGAAAGGCACCCATAAATTGCGCTTACAATTTGCTAACGGACTGCATCAATCATACGGTCCCGCCATGAGCACAGAAGTGATGATTACCATAAAGTAGTATACTGATGTACATCAGTTAGTCATCTGATAATGGTCACAGAAACTGACGAGCACTTGTCTTAGTTTTGCATCAGAAAGTTACGGGTAATCCGAACAAAAGCGCTGAGGCGCTCATATTTGTCCCCACATCAACAAAAAACGAAGAATCCCGGCTTAGTAACCCGGGATTCTTCGTTTTAAGGGTCGTGCTTGATAGTCGGATAGTCTTTGACTATAGGAAAAATCTATCAAAATGATTATCTTTGCAGCCAATTTCATACAATGAGTGACGCCATAAAACACGAATGCGGAGTAGCATTTATAAGGCTTCTGAAACCCCTCGAATATTTTACTGAGAAATATGGTACGCCTTTTTACGGACTAAAAAAACTGCAGCTGTTGATGGCCAAGCAGATTAACCGTGGTCAGGATGGAGCAGGTATCGGAGTAATTAAATTAGACCCGCAGTTCGGTCAGAGATACATCGCCAGAAAACGTTCCAATTCCAAAAATCCAGTTGCAGATATATTCGATGAGGTTAACAAAGCTTTAGGCGAGCTGGATCCTGAGAATTTGAACAATGCTTTGTATTTGAAAGAGCATTTTCCGTATGCTGGCGAATTATTACTCGGTCACCTTAGATACGGAACGCACGGCGGCAACAGTTTAGAGAATCTTCATCCTTTTTTACGTCAGAACAATTGGATGTGTAGAAATTTGGTATTGGCCGGTAACTATAACTTAACCAATGTGGACGAGTTGTTTACGCAGTTAATTGAGTTGGGGCAGCAACCTAAAGAGATCAGTGACAATGTAACGATGCTCGAAAAGATTGGTCACTTTTTGGATGTTGAAAACGAGCGTTTATTCAAGCAGTTTAAACAAGAGGGGTATTCTAATTTTGAGATTACTCAGAAAATAAAAGAACATTTAAATGTAGAGACCATTCTTAAAAATGCTTTCAAACGCACAGATGGTGGCTATAATATGGTGGGTATGATTGGACACGGTGCCTCATTTGTGATGCGTGATCCGAACGGTATCCGTCCTTCTTTCTGGTATGCCAACAATGAATTATTGGTGGTGGCCAGCGAACGTGCTGCTATTGCCACAGCGTTTAATGTGCCATACCAGGACATCAAAGAAATTACCCCAGGTTGCGCCATGATCATTCAAAAGGATGGTTCGTATGCTGAAACCAGAATTCTGGAACAACAACCACAAAAATCTTGTTCTTTCGAGCGTATCTATTTCTCGAGAGGCAACGATGCCGGAATTTATGCCGAGCGTAAAATGTTGGGTAAACTTTTAGCGCCTAAAGTGCTCGAAGCTTTAAATTACGATATCGAAAACGCGGTGTTTGCTTATATTCCAAATACTGCCGCTACCTCTTTCTACGGGATGATTGACGGTATCAACGATTGGTTGAAAGTGCGCCGTTCGGAAGTGTTGATGAAAGAAAAAGATACTTTAACTGAAGAGCGGATTCAGGAAATACTCACTTACCGTATTCGACGTGAGAAGATTTTGGTTAAGGATGCCAAGATGCGTACCTTTATTACCAATGATAACGACAGAGAAGACATCGTTGGTCACGCTTACGATGTTACTTACGGCATTATAGAACCCAATAAAGATACCTTGGTAATCATCGACGATTCTATAGTAAGAGGTACTACACTTAAGACCAGTATCCTTAAGATTCTTGGTCGTTTAAAGCCCAAAAAAATCATTGTGGTGTCCAGTGCGCCTCAGATTTTATTTCCGGATTGTTATGGTATTGACATGAGTCGATTGAAAGACTTTGTGGCTTTCAGAGCTCTGTTAGAGCTACTAAAAGAACGCAACATGATGCACAAACTTGATGAGACTTATGCCCTGTGTAAAGCAGAGATGCAGAAGCCAGTTGAGGAGATGAAAAACCACGTGATAGCTTTGTATCAATTGTTCACGCAAAAAGAAATTTCGGATAAAGTGGCTCAGATTGTCACACCTGAAGACTTTGAGCCAGAAGTAGAGATCATCTTCCAGACAGTAGATGATTTGCATATTGCTTGTCCAGATCATACTGGCGACTGGTATTTTACTGGCGATTTCCCGACTCCTGGCGGCATTAAAATCACCAACAGAGCGTTTATCTATTTCATGGAGAAAAACAACGCCAGAGCCTATTGATTCGTTTTTTTGAAACACCACGGCTATGCTGTTGCTGATTGACAACTACGATTCATTTACCTACAATTTAAAAGATTATTTTTTGCGTCTTGGCGAAGAAGTGATGTTGTATAAGAACGACGAACTTGAGCCAGAGGCATTGTCGGGCTTAAAGTTTGACAAGGTTGTCATTTCGCCAGGACCAAACACACCGCATGAATCAGGTAACTTGATGCAGTTATTGCCAGAACTTTGTGGCCGTTATCCGATACTTGGCGTATGTTTGGGGCATCAGGCTTTGGGGCAATATTACGGCGCCGAATTAAAACTGGCGCTAAAGCCTATGCATGGCAAAGTAAGTGCAATACAACACAATGCGCAGGGCATATATCAGAGTTTGCCGCAACCATTAAATGTTTGTCGTTACCACAGTTTGATTGTAGAACTTCCCTCTGGCGGTCAATTAATAGAAACGGCCCGCACTGCAGAAGGAGAGTGTATGAGTTTCGTGCATGCAAAGGAGGCCATTACCGGCATTCAGTACCATCCTGAGGCCATACTCACCGAGCATGGCATGGAAATACTCAGCAACTGGCTTAAACTTTCTTCTCTTTAGTGTAGGGCATCATTTCGCATAAATCTTCTGCCAGCGTGTAGCCAACATCATAGCAATAGTGCATCGTGCGCTTTTCCACCACTTCCATCCCTGTAAAATAGTTAAAGTTAAATCCTTTAGTTTCTAATGTTTTTTTAGGGATTTGTATGGGTGTCATCAGGGGCATAAAAACCTGCAGAATTTTGCGGTTGTTTCTTAAGATGGCATTAATCTGCCTGACACTCATAGCTTTTTTACCATTCTTTCTGTTGTGGAATTCGTTGCGGCAGCCATCGTCACAAAATTTTTTGTCACTTCTGCCTGTCATTGATCGCTTACATTGTATACAGTGTTTGGTTGTCATACACCAAAAGTATAAGTGCTTAAAATAATCTCAAAAAAAAACACAACCGAACATATATTATTTTGTTTGAAATGCATCAAATTTGCAATATGAGGAAGAAAAGCAAACAGGTTTCCATTTTTATGGTGATTGTATTATTGTTCAGCAACTGCCATCAGGGTGCTAAAGTAATAGCCACTAAAGTAGAGCAACCGCTTAACATCATACTTTTAATTGGAGATGGAATGGGTTTGGCTCAGTTATCTGCCGCTTCTTTTATAGCAGGTGGTTTGAGTCTCGAATTATTTACCGAGCTTGGATTGCTCAAGACCTCTTCTGGGAATGATTATATAACAGACAGTGCTGCAGGGGCTACAGCATACAGTACCGGCGAAAAAACCTATAATGGTGCTATTGGTGTAGGCATGGATACCATATCCAGACAAACGATTCTGGAATTGGCAGAACAGCATGGGTTATCAACTGGATTGATTTCCACCTGCAGTGTCACACATGCGACACCAGGCTCATTTTATGCCCATCAGAAACACCGTGAAATGCACCATGAAATTGCTGCAGACTTTTATGGTAAGGGTATTGATTTTATGGCAGGAACAGGAAAGCCTTATTTCAGCATTGAGCGTTTGATGGCCGATGGTTATGGCATTGCCACAGGGCCGAACCAAAAACTTGACAGCAAAAAGCAATTTTGGTTCTACAACGATAGCATACATCCACCTAAAGCCGCCGAACGAGGCAATTGGTTGGCTGATATGACAGCCAAAGGCATTGCACATCTTTCACAAAATAAAAAAGGGTTTTTCATGATGGTAGAAGGTAGTCAGATTGATTGGGGTGGTCACGATACCGATTTTAATTATACTGTTACAGAATTAATTGATTTTGATAAGGCGGTAAAAGTAGCCTATGATTTTGCTAAAACACATGGCAATACATTGGTCATCGTAACGGCCGATCACGAGACAGGTGGCTTGAGTTTAGATGCTGGCGATTTGAAGAAGAAAACCATTCGTCACCATTATGCCAGCACCCACCACTCAGGCATTATGGTGCCAGTTTACGCATACGGTCCAGGTGCCTCTATGCTGAGAGGTACACACGAAAACACCGAAGTGTTTAGATGTATGAAATTACTGTTCGGATATTAGTAGTTCTAGTTAGCACCTAAAACTTGCAGTAAACGTTCCACTTTATCGTGGGTAATGTTCACTTCGTATTTTTCTTTTAAGATCAGATAACCGCCATCGCTTTTAACATATTCACTAACGAACTGTGTATTGATTAAGTAGGATTTGTGTACTCTGATGAAATGTCTTGAAATAGAAAGCGCATCTTCAAAATGTTTGAGGTTTTTGCTTACCAAAATTTTGCTATCGTCTTTCAGAACCAGTTCTGAATAGGCGCCTTCAGCTTTTATAAATACGATGGTATCGATATCAATAAACTTGATGGATTGTCCGATAGCCACGGCAATTTTCTTGGTATTCTCAACTTCCAGATTTTGTTTTAAAGCCGAGAATTTCAGGATGTTTTCAGTTTTATTGTACTTACTAATAACCCTATTGACTGCCTCTCTGATGAGTTCAGGTTGGATAGGTTTAAGCAGATAGTCTATGGCCGAAAGTTTAAATGCCTGTAATGCAAATTCGTTGTATGCTGTGGTAAATACTATTTCAAAATCTATTTCCTCTTCATTAAAAAAGTCGAGTATCTGTAAGCCACTATAGCCTGGCATTTCGATGTCCAGGAAAACCAGATCAGGTTTATGTTTTTTAATGGCTTTTACACCCTCTGGCAGGTCTTGACACGTTGCACAAACACTGACATCTTCAGCGCAGGTATCTTCCAGGATTGCTTGCAGCATTTTAACTGCCCTTAACTCATCATCAATTATGATTGCCTTTAACACCATTCAAATTTATTATATTATATTGTGATAGGATTGCGGATTTATTAATTGAAACTATTGCTTTATAAAACAGGAATATTGATTTGTACTGTTGTTCCGGTGGCGTTGCCGTATGCATCTGTTTTATCTGTCACCTTAACACTGATTGGATTTTTACGGTGACTGTTCAGAATATCCAATCTGGTTTTATTGGCCTGAGTACTGAAAGATTTGTGGGCTGCATTTCGTTTGGCGTTAATTTCACCGGAGCGTTTTCTTCCAATGCCATTATCATCCACCACCACACTGATGATTTTCTCTTCTGGCAAGTAAGAAAATATAATGCTGAGTTGTCGGTTAGAAGGTTTGTGCATGAGACCATGTTTAACAGCGTTTTCTACGTATGGCTGAATCAACATTGGAGGGATTTTAATTTGCTCGGTATAATCTATTTGCTCGGTATGGATGCTGTAGTTGAGCACATTTTCGAAACGCATTTTTTCGAGCTGAAGATACAGATCCAGTGTTTCAATTTCTTCTGATAATGTAATTGTTTCGCGATTGGATTCATCTAGTATCTTACGGGTTAATACCGAGAATTTGCCGAGGTATGAGATGGCTTGTTTTTTATCGTTGAGGTAGATGTAACTCTGAATGGTATTTAGGGCGTTGAAAAGAAAATGTGGATTCATCTGAGAGCGTATGCTACTGAGCACATTCAGCTGTAAAGCTTTCTCCAGTTTAAACTTTTCGATCTCAGAATCTGCTTTATTGCGCAGGGTATTGATACGGTTAATATAGAAATAGGCAATTAAAAGCATGGTTGCCACAATGATCAGAACATAGAACCACCAGCTATCCCAAAAAGGTTCTTTAATGGTAATATTCAAGGTGTATAAAGTAGGAATGCCAATTTGTCGGATGCTAATGGTGTAGTTGCCTGGAGAAAGCTGACTAAAGTATAGCTCGCGTTGGCCCTTATTGAGACTGAACCAGTTATTATTGTTGATGCGGTATTCGTATTCGACATTACCCAATACTGAGGCTGCAGGACTCTCAATGCCGATTTCAAAGCTATTTTGGTTGTGACTGAATACGACATTTTGTAAGTTGAAATTGCGCACACCGCCGACACTTATGTATTTAAAGTACATCGGAATGATGGGTGGATTTTTGCGAATTTCACGCATGTCTACAGCATAGGTCTGCTGAGAGGTAATCAGGTAAAGAACGTCTTTATTAATAGTAAAATCTGCCCCATTGTTTAAGTCGACAGCCCCGATGTATGAAAATGAACTGATGTTGAAGTTATCAAGGTTGATGGTATGTAAACCACGGTTACTTAAAATCCATACATTTTTATTGTACAATTTGATTTTAATGATGGTATTGCCAAGGGTGCTATTCAGGTTGTCGAAATGTCTGAAGATATTGCCATTCTTAAGGATATAGACGCCTGATTGTATTGTTCCGACAATGATGTAGGGCGATTGATAATCTATAAATGAAGAGAAAATCTGTTGTTTCCCATCTTTGATTTCGATGGCCTCCTGATTGGATTTCTTTTTAAAGAAACCAGGAATGCCACCAAAATACAATTCTTGTTGAACGGTGTCAAATTTTACAGAGGTAAAACGACCAATTTGCTTGAGCCTTTTGATATTGGAATCGGTGGAAATGAAGATGGATTGTTTAGAAAATTGAGAATTGACAAAGTCATTGAATTTATGATACATGACATTGCCAGTCGTGGCCATATATAAATTACCTTTGTTATCCAAACTGGCGTCTTTGAGAGAAATTTCGTTGATATAACGCCTGAATTTTAAAGTAGAGTCGATGTAAATAAAGGAACTATTGCCCAATAACAAAAACTGGTTATTGAGGTTTTTCATGACAATGATGGGTTTGTAATTGAGCTCTTTATTGAGGTCGAGTACCTTCGTAGTTGTAGCACCATCAAATCTATAGAGTTGATTGTCACGCGTCATGCCAAAGACAGAATTTCTGAACTGAACCAGTTTGATAAAACTGGAGTTTTCTCCAATCCCAATGCGTTGAACCTGACTGGAGGGCATGAAGATGATACCATCATTGATGGTGGAGTACCAATAATTGCCCAGGCGGTCTTTCGCATAATGGGTATAACTATGGCCATCATAAATCTCACGGGGAATGAATTTTTTATCTTTTAAATTGATCTTCACCACATTGCCGGTTGTAAAGACATAGAGTTCATCGCCAAATGTTTCAGAATAGTTGTAATTGAAATCAAGTTTGCAGATTACAGATTTTGCAAATCCTTTACCATAGTTGAAATAAAGTTCTTTGGAGGTATTAGAAGTGCTGACACAAATACTATCATTGGTGTAAATGATAGAGTAAGGCATACTGATATTGATAGAATCCAACTGCCTTTTGTAGAATTTAATGATTTTTTTGTTGAGCTGATTGTTGAAATACACAGTGTCTTTGTTGACAGCAAAGAACTGTATCGGCGTATTAATAGGAAACCTATATTCTTTGTTGGTTCTGATATCGAATTCAATAATACCACCCTCGGCATTAAATAACAGATTGCCATTCGACAAAAAGCCCATTTTTAAGGTAGTTGGGGTATAGTGGAGGTTAAACTCCTTAAAGAGTTTCATTTCATCGTTTTCGATGTAAAAAACTTGCAATCCCAGATTGGTCATCCAGATCTTGCCATCTGGTCCCACATAGATATCAGTATATACATTCGACTTTTGAAGGGGACTGTTGTAGTTTTTAAAGTTAAAGCCATCGTATTTGCTGATGCCATTATCGTGTGCAATCCAAAGAAATCCTTTGTTGTCGAATTTGAGTTTGAAAATATTATTACTGGGCAAACCTTCTTTGATGGTGAAGAACTTATACACCTGTTCCTGAGCAAGTAATTGGCTTGCGGAAGTAAGCATCAGAATACAGAACAGTTTGGCAATTCTCACAAGGCAAATATGTAATAAATTTGCCATATTTTCTGTCATAGAATTATGACAATATCTGCTTTTGACCAATTCGTCAGATATAAGCGTGTTTTGAACTCAATTTATAACAAGGTTTGATATAGTGAAAATGGACTTTGGTAAACTTAGTGGTCTTTTACCGGTTTTATATTTCATTTTTGTATCGTTAAGTCGTGCGACTTACTAGCTACTACCATTTAAGAACTAAAAATACATAACACAAAAAAAAAGCCCTGGTGACAGGGCTTTTTTGATGGTATAAAGTTATAATTATTTCACTTCTTCGAAGGACACATCTTCTACATCAGCGCCCGCATTGCCAGCGTTGTTGTTGTCGGCGCCACCTGCGGTAGTACCTTCTGTCTGAGCAGATTGTTGTGCATTGTAGATATCCTGACTGGCGGCTTCCCAGGCTTTGTTAAGCGCTTCAGAGGCTGTATCGCATGCAGCAATATCTTTGTTCTGGTGAGCAGTTTTGAGGCTGGCCAGAGCTTCTTCGATGGCTTGCTTTTTGTCAGCAGGCAATTTATCGCCGTATTCTTTCAGGTTTTTCTCTGAGGTAAATACCAAAGTATCAGCAGTGTTTAATTTTTCTACTTCTTCTTTAGCTTTTCTATCAGACTCGGCGTTAGCTTCAGCCTCGCGCTTCATTCTGTCGATTTCTTCTTTGCTCAAGCCGCTTGAACTTTCGATTCTGATCTTTTGTTCTTTACCGGTGCCTTTATCTTTAGCGCTCACATTGAGGATGCCATTGGCGTCGATATCGAAAGTAACTTCGATTTGAGGCACACCTCTTGGTGCTGGCGGAATGCCATCCAAGTTAAACATACCGATGGTACGGTTGTCTTTGGCCATTGGGCGCTCACCTTGTAGCACGTGCAATTGTACACTTGGCTGGTTATCGCTGGCTGTACTGAATGTTTCGCTTTTCTTAGTCGGGATAGTGGTATTGGCTTCAATCAATTTGGTCATTACACCACCGTAGGTTTCGATACCTAAGCTCAATGGTGTTACATCCAGCAGCAATACGTCTTTCACTTCACCGGTTAAAACACCACCTTGTATCGCAGCACCGATGGCCACAACCTCGTCTGGGTTAACACCTTTAGAAGGCGATTTGCCGAAGAATTTCTCAACGGCAGCTTGTACAGCTGGGATACGGGTGCTACCACCCACTAAGATGATTTCGTTGATATCAGAAGTGCTGTAACCTGCATTTTTCAAAGCAGATTTACATGGCTCGATGGTTCTTTGAACCAGGTCGTCAACCAATTGTTCGAACTTAGCTCTGCTAAGGGTTCTAACTAAGTGTTTTGGAATACCATCTACCGGCATGATGTATGGTAAGTTGATTTCGGTGCTGGTAGTACTTGACAATTCGATTTTTGCTTTTTCAGCAGCTTCTTTCAAACGTTGCAATGCCATTGGATCTTTACTCAAATCCAAACCACCGTTTTCGTCTTTAAATTCTTGTACCAACCAGTCGATGATTTTTTGGTCGAAGTCGTCACCACCAAGGTGGGTATCACCATCGGTAGATTTAACTTCAAACACACCATCACCAAGTTCCAGTACAGATACGTCGTGCGTACCACCACCGCAGTCGAACACCACGATTTTCATCTCGCTGTTCTTTTTATCCAAACCATAGGCCAATGCCGCAGCAGTAGGCTCGTTGATGATTCTTCTTACATTTAAACCGGCGATTTCACCAGCTTCTTTGGTTGCTTGTCTTTGTGCATCATTGAAGTAAGCAGGCACGGTAATTACCGCCTCTTTCACTTCTGTGCCCAGGTAATCTTCGGCTGTTTTCTTCATTTTTTGAAGAATCATAGCAGAGATTTCTTGTGGGGTGTAAAGACGGTCGTCAATTTTCACTCTAGGTGTATTGTTATCGCCTTTTACTACTTCATAAGGTACTCTGCCAGTTTCCATTGTTACCTGGTCGAAGCTGTTACCCATGAATCTTTTGATAGAGAAAATGGTGTTTCTCGGGTTAGTGATGGCCTGACGTTTAGCAGGATCACCAATTTTGCGCTCACCATCTTTCATAAAACCAACAACTGAAGGCGTGGTTCTTTTTCCTTCGCTGTTTGCAATTACAACTGGTTCGTTACCTTCCATTACAGAAACGCAACTGTTGGTTGTTCCTAAGTCTATGCCTATTATTTTGCTCATAAAAATGTTATTTCAATCGGATATATTGGGGGTTTCAAACCTAGTGCCATTCAACTTTTTAGGTAGATTTTATGGCGTTTTTTCCTATCCGGTCAAAAAATTATGACAGAATGTCGCAAGATGTCATGAAATGACCAGAAAAAAGTTTAGCGAACAAAGCCCAAACCTTTGTATCTGTCATCGGTTGTCAGGGCGATTTTTGTAATGTCTGAGATGGTAATCTGATTCAGGTACAAGGTATTTCTCGATCCAAATAGACCGATACCATTGCTGATATTGCTGTAATCACTTTGTTTCTGAACAATACCAATTGAAGGAACAGAAGCCTGTATGTAAGTATCCAATTCTAAATTTCCGGATACCAGCACCAGTTCGCATTCTGTGAATTGTCTGTAAACATCGTTGTTTTTAGGAATGGAGCTCAGTAATAAATCGTAGAATAAAACACCTGGTATGCGTTGCAACACAAACTCACCACCTTTGTCGCTGATGGTTCTATAACTTCTTAAGATTTTCCACTGAATGGTTTTGAGCGTTTTGATATTGGTATCAGCCTTATTCACTTCTATGTAATTGAAATAAAAGTAGGCGTCAAAGATTTTGCCTTTTTGTGGCGATTGGAAGGAAATGGGAATGGTGCCCACTGGTTGCACGCTGAATACCCTTTGACCGAAATTAACCGGCAATTGGAAGAAAGGTGTATTCACCATATTGGTTTGCGCGGTCACCAATTGATTGGTATTTGGTAAACGCATTTCGAAACTATAGGTTTGGTTGCTGTATACACGTTCTTTGGTAACGTATAAATAGTTGGGCGCGCTGGCAAAAGTCCCACTGTCTTTTAGTAAGATATTGGCTTTATAAAGCGGAATGCGTCTACCGGTGGCATTTTCAACCAGAAAAGGCGCGATGGTATCAAAGTAAAGTGAGTCGGCAATCTTAGCCACATCGGTGGCTTTGGCGTTGACATTGGTAAAGACTTTGTTGATTTTGATAAACTGTACCGACATGTTGGGGTCGAGCAAGCCATAGATGGCAGCAGTTTCTTTATAATCGGCCAGCACATCAAGGTCGTTGGAGCATGAGGAAATTGCGAAAACACAGAGTAAAGGGAATAAAAATTTAAAACAAGGGTTCATTTAGCTAAATTATATTAATTTTGCTCCAACAGGAGTCAATTGCAAAGATGAAGAAATTATTTCTAATTTGGATGTGCAGCACCGGAATTTTTGCTTTTGGGCAG